>Ga0256840_1001810_pt1 | contig 19434 bp, 15 predicted proteins | sample 355202metaG_FD_185969 | JGI IMG/M metagenome (GOLD analysis project Ga0256840, IMG submission 185969) | Hydrothermal vent microbial communities from Mid Atlantic Ridge, Atlantic Ocean - 355-202 | ecosystem: Environmental > Aquatic > Marine > Hydrothermal vents | place: Atlantic Ocean: Mid...
TCTTGTGGAATCTTGCATTGAGAGAGATGTGATACCCATTTTGAAGAAAGATCCTATCGGCTTAGATTTTTTTGGGAGGTGAACGATTTGAAAAAAACAAGAAGGGACCACGCAGTGGTGGAAGGTGTTACATTCCTCCTATTTTTACTCATTGCCACCGCACTCTTTGCAGGTCCAATAATTGGAGGATTTTCATTGGATACCCCAATTCTTTATATTTCTGAACAGCCGTATGCTCTTTATTATTACCCCGGAGTTGCATACGATGTGAACTACGGCACATCTGGTGATTTTGCCATAGGAGCAGGATTTAGTTTTCCAATTCCATGGATGAGTTTTTCGCAGCTCCCCCTGATGAAAAACGAGCTTCCCATAGCGATCGCCGTAGCAAAATCCGAAAGTAGTTTTCAGAATTACTCAAGAAGTCAAGCAGGTGCCGAAGGTCTTATGCAATTCATGCCTCAAGCCGCAAGTGAATATGGAGTGCAAAATCCTTACGATCCTTTTGAAAGTGTACAAGGCGCTCTCAACTACATAACAAAATATGAAAATTATTTTTCTTCTCTCAAACTTGCTTTTGCAGCGTACAACGCTGGTCCTGGAGCAGTTATAAAGTACAAAGGGATACCACCTTATCCAGAAACGCAAAATTATGTCAAAAAAGTTATGAAGTACGTCTCTGAGTACTCTAATGCTTTGAAATATCCACCTATATATGCACGCGTTGGTGTCTTTGGAGAATACCATTCTTCTGGAAAAGTTGTTGTGGGTCTTTCTTACCCACTACCTCCGGGACAAGTGGACCTGTGTCCGGAAGTCACATTCAATCCCACAAAGGTTGAATTTTCATGGATTTGGAGAATTAATGTTGGCAAAACTCACATAGCTTTGAAGCATTCCAAAACAGATGAGATTGAGATATCATCCCAGTTTGGGCCACTCACCGCAATAGTGGGAAAATACTCAGATGGGATAGCAGCTTCTGGCATACTCAATCTCTGGGGACACGAGATATTCGGATCGATATCTGAGTCTGGAAAAGTTAGGTATGGCATCGCATTTAAAATATTTGGACTTTACGCCGAATCGTGGGATGAAAATGGCAGCTACAAATTTGCGATCAATGGAAGGTGGTAAATTTTGAAGTTTTGGATATCTCAATCGGAAGTAAATGAATTGTTGGGAGTGAATTTTGGTGCCGAATCCAAAATAGAAAATGGAAAATTGGAAATTTCTGCGATGATGGGAATGATTAAACTTACTTTGGAAGAGCCGACTGTGCCAGTAGTTTTGAGTAAACCTCTAAATTTTAATATCTCCACGAGTCTTACAGTCAAAATGTTTTTAGGAAAGATAAAGCAAGAATTGAAAAATCGCAAGCTCGACAAAGCAATTCAGATAGATCAATCAAAACTTTCGATAAATTTGAACGAATTTGGTGAAAATCAATTTGTGAATTGGCTGAAGTCCAAGACCCTCCGTCAATTGAGCTTCAAAGATGGAGAAATTTCGATCGTACTGGGAGACAATTCGTAAATTACTAATGCGCTAAATCCTCGAATTGCTTGACTATATCCATCCTTTAAGGTATAATCGAGGTGTTGGTTTGCCGAGGTGGTGGAATTGGCAGACACGCAAGATTCAGGTTCTTGTGGGCACTTTGAGCTCGTGCGGGTTCAAGTCCCGCCCTCGGCACCATGTGTGGTGATAGAAAGAGCCGTCTAAAAGCTTGCCATATTCCTGTTTTTTTAGGTTTTCTTCCTTGACACTGTAAAAGTTCGAGTATATAATTGACCTAAGTATATTCAAATAAGGTGTGGAAGGAGGGGATTGCTCGAAAAAAGAAAAAATCATTTCTAACCAAAGGGGGTTAGTTTTTTGTTAATCAAAAATGAGAAAAGCAATAACATTTTGAAGGGAGGTGTTTTCCTGCGACCAATTGTGGTTGGCAGGAGGACGAATGGGTAAAAAGGTAATAGGTTTAGCTCTATCAGTAGCATTGTTGATGGTTGTTCTATCCGGCTGTTTCCTCTTGCCGAAGCCTGATACGGTGCCGCCAACGGTGGTGATCACATCACCTACAAATGGTATGAATTTCGAAATATTGCCTGGTGGCACAAAAAACGTTACAGTTGAAGCTTCGGTAACAGCACATAGCCCGATTCAGTCTGTCGTATTTACTCTTACTTCAGCAAGCTTGTCTCAAACAGTAAGTGCGCATGGACCAATCGGACAAACATCTGGAACGTTCACCTACACATTTGAGAACCTCACAACTGGGAAATACAGTCTCTCAGTCGAAGCTTACAGTTCGGCCAGATTCCCAGGACGTGCAAGCAGTAAATTCGATATTACAGCTACGAAGGTTTATCAGAATCCGGTTGTGGGTGATATCACGCTCACTCCAAACTATCAGGGACATTATGTAACCAACAGCCCAATTACTTTCAGCGCGACGGTTACCAATCCTAACAATACCGGAAGCCTTAACGTTACGGCTACGGTTAATGGGAATCCCGCGAGTTTAGTTTCTTCTAATAACGGTGTTTATACGTTTACTTACACACCGACAACGGCTGGAACGTACACTTTTGCAATCAATGCCGTTTTGACAATTGATTCCAAGACATATACCGGATCAAACTCCAAAGTAGAACAAGTGTACGAGAAACCGGCAGTTTCCAATTTGCAGAGTCCAAAAGATTATTCTGTGGCAACAACGCCTGCGTCCTTTACATTCACAACGACGTCTGGTGTTACAGCTTATCTGAGTGTGAACGGTTCTACTCATGCTCCATACACATCTGGAACTACGATTAATCTCGTTCCGAACCAGTGGAACACTCTCATCTTGACTTTCCAGGATCCCTGGGGCAATTATCTAAGCACCACGACAACTGTTCACGTGCTTGGGGTCAAATCTTCTAACTCGGCTGACACGCCGTACGTTTTCTTAATTGACAAAGACGGTCACGTTGTTAACACAAACGACTGGATACATGTTGCAGCTGGCTCCAAAATAGACCTTTACGGATATATACTTAAAGGCAAGAACAACATAAGCAACTACAACATCCAAGAAACATACTACAAAACCCAGAATCTTACAACAACACTTTATGGACCTGGATCTGTTGCTTCTAAAACAAATTTAAGTGCAAGCAGTGTACCTTTGAGACTTGTTGCTTACCTTCTCAACCCACAAGCAACTGATACATTCATTAAATTTGATATCCTTGTTAACAATTCAGCAGCTGCCTTCCTTCGCTACGATGTTGCGCCAGTTGGAACTAATTCAGTTAAAGTAACGGTGGATTCAAATGGCACTTACGAAGGTGCTCCTGCGACGGTTAATGTTGATGTCAACTCTGTACAACCGATAACTTCTGTAGTTCTTGGGCAGCCTTTCAAAGTTGGCACACCATTTGATGGTTACGCCACAACGACTGCTTATTCTAATTCTCAGAATGAAACAAACACGATGACTTTCTCTGTGAAGTACATAGTGCCCGTTAAGGATGTTGTTGACATTAACTCTTACGGTACCGCGTACGGCACATTCCCATACAGCGTTGCGTTTTATGGCCCATCGGGTGAGTACCAAATAGGTGCAACTGTTACAGCCATAGCTAATCAATCAACCTACGCCACAACAACGTATAAAGTCCAGGCTGACACTGCAGCTCCAACGATCAAGATTACACCTGCTGGTTCTTACACAACCATAAACAACGTTCCTGTGTACTATGGCCCAATGACGGTGACTTCAACCATCACAGATGATCATGCAATTTACTGGGCAGGCCTCAGCTTTAACGGTGCTGCACCGACGATATTTGCAACTTATCTAAATAATTCCAACATCGCAAATTACGGTGTAACAGCTACATCGCTAACCGCTACAGTTCCATTTACTCAAGGTGTTGGAACTTATACGGTCTACGCCGTTGCATCTGACAAACATTTCGACCCAACTCAGTTCTGGACAGGCAACACAGCGCAGTCTGTACCGTCAATCAGTGTTTTGTACGATAACGGTAGTGAATTAACGGCAAAATCCGCTGGTGGTCAGTATAACGTGGATGTCAATAGCGAAACGTACGCGTTTGTTGTTTCCGCATCTGACGGAAACGGTGTAGGGCTTTCTGGAACTGCGATTGTTAATCTTATACCAGTTGGTGGTGCAGGCAACGCGACAGTAACCATTAACGCTCAATTGTCAGCGTCCGGCAGCACACCGACGTACTACAATGCCACAATTAACACTTACGAAAAATTGACCAACAAAACGCAGTACAAAGTTGTCCTTGGAATAAAAGATAAAATTTATGACGCACTCTACGCAACCAATCCGTCTACAGCGCTTAAAGCAGTTCTTGCTCAACACATTAAGTGGGTCGATTGGGGATACATCACAGTTGATCATGTATATCCAAATGTAGGGCTCTATGAAGGAAATATCAACCCATTTGATGGTTCTTACCATCCAACTCTGGATTCCACATCTGTTGCAAGTGTTTCAGGGAATACTTTTACCGTTGGCATAAGCAACGATCCATACTTCCCATGGGCAGTTTTTGCGGAGAATAATTACAATCAGCTTCTCAATTACGTAAATGTTCAAATTGGACCAGAGAATGGGCCTGTAAGTGCGGCGCAAGTTGTTCCGATCAAAGTTTCTCAAACTTCCACGCAGTCTGGTTACTTCGTATTTGAATTACCAGGGTTGTACAAAAACGTTGCTCAGACGAATAATACAGCAACAATGACCGTCCAGGTTTCGGTGTATAATTCGATTCAGCCGGATAAAGCTTTGTTTGGGCAAACACTTGCAGTGGTTAAGCCAGATGCGCCATTCCAGATAAGTTTCTCCAACTCAACTGGAATCTCGCAAAGCTCGAGTGGAAAAGCATCTTTCCCAATGATGGTTACTGGGAGTACTTATACACTTGATGTTTCAGTATCTGGGCTTCCAACTCCATGGGCAACTGGCATGCAACTCATTTTCATGGCTGATGCGACACCTATAAAGACAGTTGTTCCAGCAGCGGATGGCACTTATACTCTCAACATACCTGTTTCGGCTGGAACTTCTCTTGTGAGTATTAGAGTGCTTTACGCTCCAATATATTACAATGTGCCAGGTGTAGCGCCAATAGTTACAGATTACAATCCACCTGCCAATTATGATTACTATCGTAATTTCTCGACGTTGTATGTGTTGGGCGATAATGTATTACCAACATCTCATATTACGTTGAATGGTGCAGACATAACGAGCCAATCAACAATAATCACATCCAGCTTCACGCCAAAATATTCTGTTAATGGCGTTAATTTCTGGCTACATGACTTTGTGTCAACATTTGCTAGTAGTAACATCAACACAACGGTGGATGGAACTATTACAATTTCAACATATGCAAGTCCGACATTTACGACGCTTTCCACACCAACTTTGACATCAACAGATACGTTAAATAGCGCTGGATTTGTTCAAGAGTCACAATGGACGATTTCTAAATTGCTTAGTGTATTTGATAAAGCAGGAATTTACAAAATCAAATTCACGGCAAATGATCCTCTCTTGAGCAGTAATACGGCTAATGCAACTGTTGTAGTTGACCTCGCAGCTCCCGATCTCACAACGGCTGTCACTGATGCGACATCTGGCGTTGTTCCAGCAATTGTAAATGGTGGAACACTCACAGTTAGCGCAACTGATGACACGGGAGTCCAATCCATAAGCGGCACGATCACTAACTTGATATACAATGTATCCAACTCGCTGACATCAAGTTTGAGCAATTCCGGAATTGGTGCGTTTAACGCAACAGCAAATGCGACTGTCACACTTCCAACAGTGTTTGCTCCTCAATTCCAGAATGTGCCATATGAAGTGACATTCAGCGCGAAAGACGTTGCGGGGCGATATTCGAATACAGTTACCAGACTCTTTGTTACCAACATTGATCACAGCCCGTACGTTTCTAAGATCATTGCCGTTGCAACAAACAAAGCGCTTGTGAGATTAACAGAGCCCACGTGGGCAAATGGTTTCAAAGCGTTCACGGCGAATTCGGCAACTTACGGTGGAACAATAACCTCTGCTGACATTACACCTGTTAACCTCTTGGCAAGTTACAAGGGTTACGGTATAGCCAACGAATTCTACGTAACATTCCCATACGATGTTTGGACGACTGCTCAAGTTGGCAACGACGTGAGAACCGATTTGTTTAACGTTCAAATGTCTTCAGATACAGCAAGCTACGTGCCGATAGTTGACTTGGCTGGGAATCAGTTCATAATGCCGATAAACACGACAGTCCCACCTGTTTTTACGGTTACACCGCTATCAACAACTGTTGGAAAAGGCTGGAATGTAACCTTCACAGTTAGTGCAACAAGTGTTGCTGGAATTCAGAAAATAGTTGGAAACTTTGAAGGTCAGACGCAAGTTGTGTATGCTGCAACTGGCACGATGACGTTCGTTGCACCGACGCCGTCAACTTCCACTACTTATGATGCTTATTTCACAGCGTACGACAATTCAGTTAACCAGAATACAGCAAATGCTACTGCATCTGTATATGTCAATGCTGTTCCTCCGACTATTAGTTCGTTTACAGCTCCTGCAACAGTCGCAAACGGTGTTGATTTTACAGCAACAGTTAGTGCTGTGGTTGGAGATAGTACAGGTGGCAATAGGATTGCTTCTGTGAAAATCAATGGTATTAATGCAGTTAATGTTTCAGGTAACACTTGGGAAGCGACTTTAACATTGAGTGTAAATGGTATTCAAACATTGGCAGCAACTGTGACTGACAAATATGGAAATATTAGCACTCAATCCACAACACTTTACGTCGATGGATTGCCACCAACGATAACGGTTAAATTTGTAGGTACAGGCTCGAGTGCTGCCACAGCGACGTTGGATCCTGGAACAACAGCTACTGTTTATGCCACGAGTGGTGCAAAAGTAACATTCACTGCAACGGATGATAGTAACGCAATGGTGACGTTGTATGCCACAGCTTCTACTGCAACAACTTCATGGTCAAGCCATACCTCAGCTATAACAGCAAAAATTGCGACTACAATCGTAGCACCTGGCACATATACAATAACAGCCAGCGCGACCGATGAATATGGTCATAGTGCTACTTTCAACGTAGCAACCCTTACAGTCGTGATTGACAGCACCCTACCAACCGTTCCTGTCGCAACACCTGCCACGGTTTTGGCAGCGTCTTCAACTGCGATCGCGACTTACACAGCAACGGATACGAACTTCAAGTCGGCGTATCTTGAAGTTTTCGACACGAATGGAACGTTATATTCGACCACACTCGTTGCACCAGTTCAAAGTGCAACAGTTAATTTAAGAACCGACCTCAATGGTCTGGATGGGGCAACCGTAACTGTTAGCATAGTGGCAACAGATTTAGCTGGAAATGTTTCCAGTGCAAGTGCAACATTCTATGTTGATACCGTTGATCCTACAATGAAAGACGTCTACAGAGCAACTTCCGCATCTTCAAGTCCCATATACATTGTATTCAGTGAACCTATTTCTACCACGACGGGTTTTGCTTCGTCTGATATAACGTTCATCAGCCAAACTACGGGATACGAATATGCAGCATCAAATGTTACCAAAACACCAACAGCACTTGAAATAACGGTATTTGATCTTAATGGTGTTGCAGTGAAATCAGCTAACTTGCCATCTGCGACGTACACTGTAACAGTTGGAAATTACGTTGTTGATAAAGTTGGAAATCCTGTTGGAAACAACGGTAGTTATTGGAGCATTGGTCAATAGTTAATTTGTAGAAATATCTAAAGTTTATCACCCCACCTCTTCGCGAGGTGGGGTTTTTATTTCCACGAACCCGTAAGGGCAATTCATGAATTGCCCGTACAAAATATTAGGGCAGAATTGTCAGTGCAAAATGTATGTATAGAATTACCAGTGCAGAAATCGAGAGAAGGAAAATGCTGTTGCCCAAAATCGAATGAAAGATGAGGTTGCAACGTGCAACCCACAATGAGGTGTGTTTGCAAGGCTGAGCATATTTTTTATGTGATATAATTCAGTGTAAGAATTCGTTTTCAAATTAGGAGGTAATCTCATGGGTCATTTAAGTTATAGAATACTTCTTCGAAAAGAACCAGAAGGTGGGTATACAGTTACAGTACCATCTCTTCCAGGATGTGTAACTTATGGAAGTTCGATCGACGAATCGATAAAAATGGCAAAAGAGGCAATAGAACTTTACATAGAGTCTTTAAAAACCCACAATGAGGAAATTCCAACCGAAGAAAACATTTTTGAATACACACTCACCGTATATGAGTAAATTATCTTCCATGAATCCCAAAAAGATCATAAAAATACTTGAGAAAAATGGGTTTGTTCTTGATAGAGTCAAAGGATCTCACAAAATTTACTACAATGAAAAAACGAATAAAAGAGTTGTTGTTCCATTTCATAAAAAGGATCTTCCAATTGGCACTTTATTTGAAATTCTGCGCCAAGCTGGAATTTCAATAAAAGAACTATAAAAGACAAAAAAGCGTATCTTGAATTTTTTATTTTTTGAAAAATGAACAGGCTTTGTTGTATAATTTATTGGGAAGTCTCCTCACTACCCCATGAGCTTCGAGCTCGTAAAAGTGCCATTTTATGGCCAGGAGGCTTCCCTTTTGATTTATCAAAATTTCAAACAAAGAAGACTCTCGATCATTTTCATAATATGAAAATAATCCCAGTTCTCATTTTCTTGATCATGATTCAAGGTTGTGTCAAGTATTTGCTGTAAAATTATTCCTGTATCCTTAAAAGCTTGAAAAAGCCCTTTTTCTTCAAGCGATTATTGCATTTTCATCTTCCTCATCTTCTTCAACTTCCATGTTCAAGTATTTCCTTGTGGTTATCCACTCTTCATCTATATCCATTAAAATAGAAACTGCCAATCTCAACAACGACGCGTCGTTCGTGAAAGCACCAACTTCTTTCGTCCTTCGCTTTATTTCTTTGTTCACCCTCTCAAGAACGTTCGTTGTCCTTATCCTTCTGTGATGAGAAGTAGGAAATGCTTTGTAATTGAACAAATCGTACACATATTTTTCAGCTGTCCTTACAAGAACGTTTTCTCCTTTTGATTCCATCTCTTTCATGAATTCTTCAAAAGCCTTTTCGCTTTGCAGTGCTTCTTTTAATTTCATTGAAAGCCATTTCCTCTTCTTCTTTGCCACTTTCCTCAACATGAGCCTTATGAAATGCACATGACACATTTGCCAAGATGAGCCTATGAAGCTCTTAGTGACCGCTGACTTTATCCCTTCGTGTCCATCCGAAATTACAAGCTTTACTCCTCTTAATCCTCTTTGCTTCATCTCTTCAAAGAAATCTAACCAAAAGCCTTCTTCTTCATGCGACGCTATCTTAACTCCAAGTACCCGCCTGTGTCCGTCTTCATCTACACCAACGGCTATGAATAAAGCTTTAGAAATGTAATTCATGTTTTGCCTTACCTTGAAATAAGTCGCATCTACAAAGAGATACCTTATCTCTTTTTCTATTGGCCGCTTTAAGAATTTATTGACATCTTCATCTAATTCCTTTGCCATGTTGGATACGCTTGAAGGAGATATACCTTCAACGCCAAGTTCGCTGAGTACTTTTTCCATCCTCCTTGTAGACACACCTTGAATGTACGATTCAGCAATGGCATTGCTTAAAGCTTTCTCAACTCGTGAATATCTTTCAAAGACCCGTGTTTCAAAAGGGAACTCCCTTATCTGAGGTTTTCTCAATTCAACCTCTCCATATCTCGTTCTCAAAGAGCGTTGTCTATAACCGTTGCGATGTGCTTTTCTCGAATCACTTCTTTCGTAAGGCATAACACCTACTTGAATTTTAGCTTCCTGTTGGAGCACAGCGTTTAGAAAAAGAGTCAACAAATCTTTCATGGCTTGCTTGTCATCTTCGAGATATTGAAGTATAATATCCTTGAAATTCATGGTTCCTGTATCCCTCCTTCATTAAGAATTGGTTGGTTCTTAATCTTAGGATACAGGAACTTTTTTCTTTTTTCAACTTTTACAGCATTTATTGTACGCTATCTGATTCAATATCATTTGAGTGAATAGTGTATAATTCGTTTTGTGATATAATCGATTATACACTATTCAATATTGGAGCTGATTGATATTGACCGATCAGGAGATGTTTTTGGGACTTGCAAGATGGAATTACTGGGATGGTAAACCTCTTCCAAATCTTGTAAGCAGAAAAGAAGTTGGTTTTCTCAAGACCTATCTGGATGGTAATCTGGTCGAAATCGTCAAAGGACCAAGGAGATCTGGAAAAACATCGATCGTGAAGTTGTTATACAAAGAGCTGGTGAAGGATTTCAATCCGCTGTCCTTCTTTTTTGTGAATCTGGAGGATGTTTCTCTCGTTCAGGAAAAAAATTTGGGGGTCAAGTCTTGATTCTTGAATTTTTTTATTTTTTGAAAAATGAGCAAATTCTGTCGTATGATTTTTTGGCGTAGGGGCGATCCTGCAAAGCAAAATATTTTTACTTTATATAGATGTTTGTGTATAATAAATGTGGCACTAAAATTTCACTGCTGTTTAGAAGGGAAGGCACATGAAAGTTCGAGAAGTTATAAAAATCCTTGAAAATAATGGTTGGTATCTCGTTCATCAAAAAGGTAGCCATCGCCAATACAAGCATCAATCCAAGGCGGGGCGAGTAACAATTGCTGGTCACTTGAGCGATGATATTGCTCCAGGAACTTTGAATAGTATTTTAAAACAATCGGGTTTGAAAAGAAGGTGATTTGATGAAATATCTTGTGGTTATCGAAAGAACAGAAAACAATTATTCTGCTTATTTACCGGATATTCCAGGATGCGTGGCAACCGGTAAAACAATTCAAGAAGTTAGAAAAATGATGAAAGAAGCGCTTGAATTACACCTAAAGGGATTAAAAGAAGATGGATTTCCCATTCCAACTCCAACTTCTGAAGCTGGTTTTATTTCCACGAACTCGTAGTGGTAATTCATGAATTGCCCATAAAAATTGTGAGATTCCGACTTGCAAGCCGGAAGGGTAAAATGATTGGTCACCCTGATTCTGGGTCAAATCCTAAACGACATAAATTTCATTCCAGAAATCTTTGTAGGTAAAATTTTTCCTGCTTTTATCTCTCCTCTTCTTTCATTCAGTTCTTCTTTTAATTTTGTGTTTGCCGTTAACTACAATTATAAGGAACATAATTCCATAAAAATATATTTTTTTATGGAATATAAATCCGTGAAATTGTGTTATGATCTCACTGTGAGGTGAGATGAATGGATTTTTCGATTCTTGGAATATACAACAAATGGTGGCAAGGCGGGATTTCAATAGATGCTTTAGAAAGGGAACTCATTGGAAAATATGAAGCGTCTACCTTCAAGAGAGTCTATGAAAATTTTTTTGATTATGAAGAAAATGGACTTTACGTACTTAGGGGTCCAAGGCAAATAGGTAAATCAACGCTTCTCAAGTATACGATTTTTGATCTCCTGAAAAGAGAAAATAGGCGCGCGATCTTTTATCTTCCTCTTGATACGATAAAAGATTATATTGAATTGCGCGACACTTTGCTGAACTATTTGAAATTTGCGTCCAATGAAAAAAAGAGATACATATTCATAGATGAAATAAGCATGGTAAAAGACTGGCAAAGAGCCATCAAAGAATTGCGAGATAACACTGTTTTGAAAGATGATTTCATTGTTTTAACTGGATCTTCGGCATGGGATATAAAGAGGTCTTCGGAAAAATTGCCGGGAAGAAAAGGAAGCGTTAAATCAAATATTTTATTGTTTCCATTGACATTCAGCGAGTATTTTAGAACGACAATGCACGAAGTTCCTACTTTTTCCATAGATGAGATCTTGAGCTTTGATGAAAGTAAAAGATTCGAATTGGATCTGTTGAGTCCTGATATCGAGCAGAGCTTTTACAGGTATCTTGAGTCTGGTGGTATACCATCCGTCATTGAATGTGTGAACAATGGTGATGTTCTTGATTCGCTTCTTGATTCCGGATGGGATACGATGATAGGAGATATCGAAAAAGAAGGGTTAACGCGATCCAAATTGATCGGTATACTCGAGTATTTAGCTCAAAAGCTTTCACAAAGGTTTTCATGGACTTCTGCGGCGTCTGAAGTGGAGATCGATACAAAGACATTTCAAAATTATGTTAACACGTTGGGATATAATTATGTGGCTATGACAATAAAGGCTGTCGATAAAAATTCATTATTGCCACTTGAAAAAAAGCAAAAAAAAGTTTATTTTTACGATAATTTTGTTTTGAAAAATATTGAAAGAAAATTCGGAATCGTTCAAAAAAAATCTGCCATTGTTGAAAGCGTCGTTGCCCAAAATTTGGCTTTCAAATTTTCCGATTGGTTGGAAGAAGGTTTGTCTAACTTGCAAAATGTTGGATATTGGTATTCTTCTAATGGCAAAGAAATAGATTTTATCGTGAATGGGGTGCCCATAGAAGTTAAATACCAAAATGTCATAAATAGAAGCGATATAACGACAATTAAAAGGACATTTGGCAAAGGAATAATTCTTTCAAAAAAGACTCTTGATCTTTCTGGTGATGTGAAAATAATCCCAGTCCACATTTTCTTAAGCATGATATGAGAAAAAATCGAAATCGGATAATGCTGTATAATTTAAGTCAATGAGTGCCCAAAAGAGGTGAACGAATTTCAAAAATGGTTGGATTTGATATAGCTGTGCTTGGACCTGAAGGGACCTACAGCGAAGAGGCGTTATTTTCTTATGCTAAAAAGGCAGGGATTAAAGTAAGTAAAGTTATTTTTTGCGAGTTTATAGGTGAAATTTTTAAGAGTGTCGTGGAAGACAGGGCTTCACTTGGAATTGTTCCCGTAGAGAATTTGCTCAACGGTTCTGTGTTTCAAACACTGGACAAACTTTATTTTTATGATCTAAACGTGATCGATGAGGTATACGTTGAGATTAAGCATTTTTTGATGTCAAAAGCGCAGAAAATCGAAGACATTAAAATTATCAAATCTCATCCCCAGGCCATTGAACAATGCTCTAAATTCATTGAACGATTGGGGAAAGAAATTCTGGTGGCAAGTAGCAGCGCTGCAGCTGCCAAAGAAGCAGCTGGGAATCCGGAAATTGGAGCGATTTGTAGCAAGCTTAACAAAGATATTTACGGTTTAAATGTTTTGGCAGAGGATATTGGTGACAACACGTATAATTCGACGCGATTTTTTGTTGTCTCTAAATTAGAAAACGGATTCCTTAAGGGCGGAAAATGGAAAACTTCTATTTTGGTAAACCCAAACACGGATTATCCTGGGTTGTTATCTGATATTTTGGGTGTGTTCAAATTGTTGGGAATTAATCTGACACGGATCGAGTCGCGTCCAACTAAAAAGAAGTTTGGAGAGTATATGTTCTATTTGGATGTTGAAGTTTTTAAGGAGGAGGAGGATTTTAAGCTCGCTCTCGAATTGATCAGAAAGAAAGTAAAGTCAGAGGTTAGAATTTTTGGCAGTTATTCTAATTTTCTTTCCATCTAATGTGAGGCTAAAAGTGCGACGATCTCAAAATGGTGCGTTTGAGGAAACATGTCGATAAGCGTTACGTCCTCAACTATGTAACCATTTTTCATGAATTCCTTTGTATCTCTTGCAAATGTAGAAACATCACAGGAAACGTAGATGATCTTTGATGGTTTCGCACTTATGATTTTATGAGTTATATTTAGCCCAAGGCCAGATCTTGGAGGGTCTATAACAACAGTGTCAAAGTGTTTATCTGAGTTCCATTTTTGAATTTTTGAAAGGACAAATTTAACGTTAGAAATGTTATTTATTTTGGCATTTTTGCGCGCGGCTTTTATGGATACAGGGGAACTCTCCAAGCCTATTATTTTTTCGTAGATGTCTGCGAGTTGAAGTGAAAGAAATCCAACCCCACAGTACAAATCGAGAAGCGTTCTTCCACTTTTTGCATATCTCTTTACGATTTTTGCGAGTGTATATGCACCCTGGTAATTCACCTGAAAAAAGGATTTTGCAGGGATTGTGTATTTGACACCGTTCACTTTGGTTTTGAGAAAAGATTTTCCTTTATGCACCGTTTGGCGCCCTGAAATTACGACGTGAGAGTGGTTTTCAAGTGAGATAATGTTATCCGCTTCTTCAATTTTTGGGGGAGTCAATCTACTTTTGGATACAAATATCACCATGTTCTTTTCTGCTGCTCTCAATACCACACGATCCACGTTGAAAGTAAATTTTTCGCGATTTTTCAATACCTTTTCAACGCTTGACTTCAAAAAACTCAAACTCTCGGAAGAAATCGAACATTTTTTTACGGGCAAAAAGTCGTTTGTTCTCTTTTTAAAGTATCCCAACTTTTCAGAGCTGACAACAAATTCAATTTTGTTCCTGTAGTGGTAAGGAGATGTTGGCACTATGAGTGGTTTTGGAAATTCCAACTTGGCGGTATGTTTCATCTGATCGGTGAAGATCGAAGCTTTGTATTCAAGTTGCTTTTCATATGTTATATTCATCCACTCGCAACCACCGCATTCTGCGAAGTGCTCGCAAGGCGGTATAATTCTGTCGGGTGACGATTTTATCACGCGTTTTGTTTTGCACACTGCGAGATCGCTTTTTTCTTTTTCAATTGATATTTCTACCAATTCACCTGGATACGCATCTTTTACGAGGTAAATTTTTCCATCTTTTCTCGAAAGACCAAATCCTCCTGCGACCATTTTTTCTATTAAAAGTATTTTCTCCATATCGTGATTTTACCACTCTTTTCGTTTGGAATTGTAATCCTTCCTAAAAAGAAGCGGGATTGCGTGGTACGCAATATTTTTCCCGCTTTCATGACCGAAGCGATAACTAAGAGGGGGGACCGTGTAGCGGTGGAAGGTGTTAATAAAATCGCGATCATTGGAGAACCGCCACAGGGTGTATTATAATACTCACGAAATCAATAGTGAGGTGATCAGATGCCGAAAGCTGAAGGAAAAGTTTTTCAAGCGGAAAGTGAAGATGTAATCGATACAAAAGTTTTAGAAACGATCGAATTTGATAACAAAGATGGTGAAGTAATCAAATGTGAAACCAGCGAATTTTCAGCAGTGTGCCCGTTTTCAGGCCTTCCTGATATAGGACATGTTGTTATAGAGTACATTCCAACTGATAAAATTGTGGAGTTGAAATCTCTGAAGTATTATTTTACATCTTTCAGAAATGTTGGAATTTACCAAGAGAGGGCAACTCAAAGGATTTTCGATGATCTGTTCGAACTTTTGAACCCCAAGTGGATGAAGATCACTGTCACTTACAACACAAGAGGTGGCATTGATGTGACAACAACGATTGAAAAAGGAGTGAAAAACAGGTAATGACTCAGAGAACAAAAAAAATTACGCCGCTTTATGTTGGTTTGGCTGCTGCTTTCGTTACATGTCTAATAGTTGCCAATGTTACAGCGGGAAGACTTGTTGATTTTTGGGGTGTGGTGCTTCCTGGAGCTGTTTTGATTTTTCCGATTTCTTATATATTTGGAGATGTTCTTACAGAGGTTTATGGGTTCAAGATGTCGAGACTCGTGATTTGGCTTGGCCTTGGTGCGAATGTGTTCATGGCACTTTTTTTCTTACTGATAAATGCACTTCCGGCACCAGTTTGGTGGCAAAGTGAGGCAAAGTCTTACGGATTGGTTTTAGGATTAGCCCCTCGTGTAGTTTTGGCATCCATCACAGCATACTTCATGGGGGAGTATCTCAATTCTGTTGTTATGAGCAGAATGAAAATATTGACAAAGGGAAAGTGGCTTTGGACACGCACAATAGGCTCTACGGTTATTGGTGAAGGAGCTGATACTTTAATATTCATAACAATGGCTTTTGCGGGATTAATGCCACTTCACAATCTTTTGTTCTTGATCGTTGCACAGCACGTTTTTAAAGTGACCTACGAGGTTGTGGCAACACCTTTGACTTACTTAGTAGTTTTCAAGATAAAGAAGATCGAAGGCATTGACGTTTATGACCATGGTGAACGCTACAATCCAATTGGTTTGAAAATATAGGGTTCCCTCATCATTCACTTATAAACCCCACAAGTATGAATCCATATCCTCCATGAACTGTTATGGTTGGCCCAGCTCCACATGAGATAATTTCTACATCAGTGTGGGTTCGTATATATTCGACATCGCTCTCGGCATGGACGTGAGCGATGATTATTTTGTTGTCCAATATTTTGTGATTGTTGATAAATCTTACTATTTCCCTTAAAACTCTTTTGAATCCAAGCGTAACTTTGTACAGCTTTATTTCTCCATCTATTCCTCTCAATACTGGCTTTGCATTGAACATTTTTGTCAATTTTCCAACCAATGGGCCAACTCTTCCACCTTTTACGAGATTATCTATAACTTTTATTCCGAAGATCGTTTCAACCTTTTTGGAAAATCCTCTAAGCTTTTCAGCACTTTCTTTGAGCTCTCCCGTTTTTGCAAATTCTACGGCTTTCAAAACCATAGCACCGAGTGCCGCTGATGTACTCATGGAATCGATAACTTCGATCCTACCGCTGAATTTTTTTGCACTTGTCACAGCACTGGCATACGTTCCGCTTAGCTTTTGAGAAAGATGCACGGAAAGTATGCCGTCGTATTCTTGAAGTATTTGAGAATACACCCTTTCGAACTCTGTAGGTGTTACTTGAGAGGTTTTAACGCTGTTACCGCTATTCATCTTTTCAATGATTTCGTCCGGTGTCAAATCGGCATCTTTATCATTTAAGACTGTGTGCAAAGGCACAACTTCTATATTGTGCTTTTTAACGAGTTCTTGTGGAAGATCGCATGAGCCATCAGTTACCACTTTGATTTTCATACACAGACACCTCCTTAAAGAGCACTCTATTATAAACGATAGAAGTGATATGACGAAATTGTGTGATGCGTATCCTATTCTCCCTTGCCTTTTCGCTTTGTTTTATTTCTGATTCCACTTTGCACAAAAAATGAAAAAGACTCCAAAAAACACCGCCGTAGTGTGAACAACAAATGGTGCTTTGAATTTTTGGAGACATTCTATAAAAGACATTGCAAATACAAGGGCAGGCTTTATGCCCGCCCTTTAATGATATGTTTTTATGAGCTCACGCTATTAGGGTTTACTCTTCTTCTAAGGGAAGCTCTTTAAACTTTGTATTCAAAGATATTCCTTCATTTGCCTTGACGTTTTTAGCACCATAATAGTAAATTATTAACGCTATTCCCATACTTATAATCCATTGAATTATGGATTGTAAATACCAAGCTTCGTGAATGTTGGATATTATTCCTTGAATGAAGAGCCAACTGGATGCGAGAATGGTTATGATTGCCGATATGATCACGAAAATATTTTTATGCATGCTGGATTCTTTTTCAAGTTTTGGAGCGTGTTTTGAGAACGCTAGTGAGGCTATTCCAACTGTTATGTACATGAACATTGCGGCTGCGACCGTAACGGAGATCTCGTTTGCCCAACCAAACCACACTGTTAGAAGAAAAAAGATCGTGATTATGATCGTATTTATTGTTATAGATGTCGCAGGGACACCTCTCTTGTTTACTCTTCCAAGGCTTTTTGGTAGTATTCCATCAACTCCCCAAGAATAAAAAAGACGTGTTAAAGCTTGAGTTATTGGAGGCAGATCGTTAAACAACGCAGCTGCAACCATCAATGTGACAAACATGGCTAAACCTGTTGGCATCATGTATCCTAAAAGTGCCGGACCATTTATAAGAGAAGCATGTCCTGCTATCATTTGACCGGCAACATATCTCCAGGGAACTGTGTGAAATACAGCTAAAGCATAAAGAATGAAATAAGTTGTTATTATACCTATTGCCAGTGGAAAAGCAATTAGAAGCGTCTTTTTGGGTTTTTTGGTTTCTCCACTTGCTTGTGACATTGCAGTAAATCCTACAAAGGCGAAAAATAGTAGGAACAATGCTTTTGGAATTGCTGAGATTGAAGAGGATGGTATGGTTTTTTTGGAGAGTGCAATGTATTTTTGCATGTTGATGCCATTCGTTTTTAAAATAGATGCATAGTCGTGTGGATTCCCTATAAAACCATACAATACGATGAAAAATCCACCGGCAAACATCATAATCATTAAAATTATTGATGCCCATCCAACTGTTCTGACACTTATTATATGGAACAACCATATCAACCATATAATCGCAAGTCCTATAATTAGAGTGCCTATGGTTGAGTCGATCCACGTGCCAGCAGATGTCAATCCAACTTGATCAAAAGCTGTGCCAAAAAATTTTGGATCTATGAAAGCAATTGCACCAGCTGCTGTAGCTTCAGCTACCCAAAATGAGAAAGAAGAGAGGAATCCAAAGAGGCCGTTCCATCCACGGCTAACCCAAATGTATTCTCCACCAGCTCTTGGCATTGCTGAGCCCAAGTAAGAGTAATTCATCGAAATGAAGAATGCAATTATGCCGCCTATTAACATCACGAGAGGAACGTATGTTCCTATTCCTGGCACTTTTCCTTCGATTTGGACGGATATGTAATTTATCCCTCCGCCTATAACATTATCGAGTGCCAACGCAAGTATTCCGACAAGCCCCAGACTCCTAACCAAATTTGCGCGACCTGAGTCTTTACTCAATACGATCACCCCCATTAAATCGATGTAATGAATACTTTAAACAGAAACACAAACATTATATGCTTCTATTATTGAACTTTTGGGGATGCTTCAATTATTCTAATTTTGCTTATTTAAGGCTTTCGGATAAAAATGTTTTGTAACATTATTTCATTGTAAATAAACTACTCACGTTGTGCGTCAATATTAAGTAATTAACACATCGTCAACAAAACCAGGAAATAAGCCATGATTCAAAACAGAATATGCCTCTTTTACTCTCTCACAAACCATAGAAATCATGTATGAAATCGCCATGTGAATCATGTTCAACATTTCTTCCTCACTTCTTATTTCCAAAAGTTCTCTTACCAGCTTTAGTATTAAATACGCCACACTCACAATTACCATCCAATGACGTTGACCATTTTCACTTCTCAATGTGCAATCTCTAAGATTGAATCTTTGCTTTGCGCTTTTGAAGAATACTTCTATTTTCCAACGATTCATGTAATTTCTGACAACCTCTTCTCCACTCATTTGCAAATTCGTTGACACGAGAGTCATCCTCGTGGCGTTCATCTCATAAACAACAACTTTCAATGGAATTCTTATCGATTTAAAGTATCCAATACTCTCATGAATCTTTACCTTCTTCGAAGATATTTCCA
>Ga0256840_1001811_pt1 | contig 19431 bp, 21 predicted proteins | sample 355202metaG_FD_185969 | JGI IMG/M metagenome (GOLD analysis project Ga0256840, IMG submission 185969) | Hydrothermal vent microbial communities from Mid Atlantic Ridge, Atlantic Ocean - 355-202 | ecosystem: Environmental > Aquatic > Marine > Hydrothermal vents | place: Atlantic Ocean: Mid...
TGTTACTTGAAAACCACCTGTTGCAGTTACCGCTTCAGATTGCAACGCGAGTACATCAGTTTGATACCAGTTTTTAAAATCAGGGCGAGGTAAAGCAAACAGCTCGACGGCACAACTAAATTCAAAGGTACAGAGATTCGGATAAGTTAGTATGGCAACACGTTTACTAGACATGGCTTGATATTATCTAATTATGGCTTTTAAGCCAATAGCTGATTTTTTATTCTTCGGTAGAATCGTTATTCGATACAAAATAAAAGACAGAATATATGTTAGAACTCAGACCCAGTTGTGAGAATTGTAATAAGTTACTACCACCAGAATCGAACAATGCGAGAATCTGTAGCTACGAATGTACCTTTTGCGGTGACTGTGTTGATCATATACTAAAAGGAGTCTGTCCAAATTGTGGTGGGAATTTTGTTATGCGTCCTATAAGACCAGCAAAGTGTTTGACTATTGATCCCGCTAGTAAAAATGTTATTTATAACCCCCTTAAAAGTTAAACAGGAGAAAAATCATGTCATCAGCCGTATCAAGAATTCCTGCTGCAGATTCAAAGTCCGCACTTGCACACTTTGAAAACCTATTAGCCAATGAAACAGATTGTTGGGATGTGAACCATGCCATCAGCAATGATAGACAAGATTTTGTGCTTTTGGATGTTCGTGGCGAAGAGTCCTTTGAAAAGGGTCATTTACCAGAGTCTGTTAATTTACCTAATTGGAAGGTCAAAGAACCCGCCTTAGAGCAATATCCTGCTGATACATTATTTGTTGTTTATTGTGCTGGCCCTCATTGTAATGGCGCTGATAAAGCGGCGGTACATTTGGCAAAGCTTGGTCGCCCCGTTAAAAAAATGATTGGGGGCGTGACGGGTTGGATTGATGAAGGTTTTGATTTGGTGACATCTGTATAAAACCTGTAACATCGCCTGTTACATCCAAGGAATCGTAATATGAATATTCGTCACGCAGCAAAAGAAGATTGTGCAGCGCTTTTAGACTTAATGAAAAAGTTAGCTATTTTTGAAGAATATATTGATGATTTTACCGTAACAGAGCAAGATTTATTAGAGCATGGCTTTTCAAACTATCCTACGTTTACTGCGTTAGTTGCTGAGCATGGCTTTGGTCAGTCACAAAAACTACAAGGTTATTTAGTCTATTACCTTATCCCATTCACATACGATTTAAAGCCCACTTTGTTTATCAAAGAACTTTATGTGAATAAAAAATCACGGGGTAAAAATATAGGTAAACAACTTATGAAGTTTGCAATCAAAGATGCTAAAGAAAAAGGCTGCGGACGACTGAAATGGGATGTGCTAAGTGATAACATTAAAGGTCAATCATTTTATAAAAGCCTTGACGCAAAGTATGATGAACGCTGGCAGGGGTTTGTTTTGAAGGTCTAGTTAAGGTTTAGACAAAGGTTTAGTCATGTCAGATATCAAGTTCACCAAAGCAGAAAAAGAAAAACTTATCCCAAAGATAAAAATGTACCTACAGGATGAACTTGATATTGAAATTGGCAATTTTGATGCAGAGTTTTTATTAGATTTCTTCAGTGAAGAAGTCGGGCCTTATTTTTACAATCGAGGTATTAAAGACTCACTAGATATGCTTGATACGCGGATGGAAGAAGTTAAAGAGTCCATTTATGTTCTCGAAAAAATCACCAAGAGATAGCCAAGAATTACCAATATGCCAAACATTATAAAAAGTAAAGATTTTACCGCCGATAAAGCATGGGGAGCGCTTGATATTGCCAGCATGAATGGCATTAGCACTCGTCTGCACTGGACTGATCAGCCCTATAAATGGCATATCAATGACGGCGAAGAAGTCTTCGTAGTGTTATATGGGGTGGTGGATATGCACTATAAAGAAAATTCAGAGATACACGTCTCAACACTCAACGTTGGTGATATTTTTCATGCGACCGTTGGTACAGAGCACGTTGCGCATCCTATCGGTGAAGCCAGAATATTAGTGATCGAATCAGAGGGAAGCGTGTGACAGAACAACCATTTGTAGAGCCAGAAATGGGACTGAGCCAAGCACAACGCAAACGCGTTACTGAAAGCCAGCGATATGCCTTAATGCAATACGGCTATCATCCGCATTCTCTCCTATGGAGTAGCAAAGAAGTACAAGAATTACGGTTTAAGGTATTGGCTGATATTGGTATTACAAAGGGTGATAGCGTGCTAGATGTCGGTTGTGGGTTTGGTGATTTTGCTAATTACCTAACGAAGCATGATACACCAGTGAAGTTCACTGGTATCGACGTTTCAGAAGCATTATTAGCAGAAGGTCGAAGACAATTCCCTGAACTTAAGCTCATTCATGGTGATTTATTTGATCTTAACCCTGATGCGGATAGCTATGATTTTGTGACATTATCGGGAGCGCTAAACCGTAAATTTGATGGTGCAGTTGACTACACGTATCAAACCATTACAGAAATGTTTAATGCGAGTAAAAAAGGCATTGCGTTTAATCTTCTTGATGCTCGCCATGAGTGGACAAAAAACCGATGGGATTTACAGAGCTTTCATCCTGATGAAATAATTGAATTAGTCAAAACACTTAGTAACGACTATGAGATTATAGAGGGCTATCTGGAGAATGACTTTACGGTCCATGTATTAAAAAAGTACATTAAAAGTGCATTAAAAGCGTACTAAAAAAATGAAAAAACTATTTGCAGGGATTGATCTAGGCACGTCAGGTTGTCGATTAATGATTATTGATGAGGGTAAGAATCTTCATTACAGTGATTCACTGTCATATTCAAACCCTGATGAACAGTCCCCTGAACTTTGGTGGCAATCTGTTCAAGCACTACTCAAAAATCTATCCTCAGAAATAAAGTCGAATCTACAATCAATAGCCATTGATGGAACATCAGGCACAGTATTGTTAGTGAATGATAATGGCAACCCGATTAGCTCGGCATTAATGTATAACGATTTACGAGCAACCGAACAAGCAAAAGAGATTAAAAGCGTTTTGCCAAGTGATAATGGCGGGCAGGGTGCATCAGGGTCATTAGCACGGGTACTTTGGTTGTTAGAGTATGAGATTAATAATAGTCAAGAATACCAAGAAGAGCAGGGACAAAGTTCATTTACAAAAGTGCCAAAAACAGGGGGGGTGGCAAATTATCGTTACAAAAGTGGTAAAAACAGGGGGGGTGACAAATTACATTTACAAAATGCCCAAAAACAGGGGGGGTGGCAAAATAATTCTCATATTACCCATCAAGCAGATTATATTTTAGGAAAGCTTAGCAATAACTATAGATTGAGTGATGAAAACAACTGTCTCAAGCTCGGTTATGATGTCGTCAAACAATGTTGGCCCAATGAGCTTACCACGCTTGGCATTCCTCCCTCACTACTGCCGAAAGTCTATCCTGCAGGAACAGCCGTAGCCGTGATCACTGCTGAACAAGCCAATGCTTTAGGATTAAATAAAAACCTGAAATTGGTGACGGGTACAACCGACAGCATTGCAGCCTTTATTGCCACAGGTGCTGATAAAGTGGGGGATGCAGTCACGTCGTTAGGTAGCACACTTGTTTTGAAGTTGATCTGTGATAAACCCCTTTTTTCATCCGAATATGGTATTTACTCACATCGTTTACAGGATAAATGGCTAGTGGGTGGCGCATCAAATTCTGGGGCAAAAGTGCTTCAGCATTATTTCACTCAAAGCCAAATTGATGAAATGACGGTTCAGTTATCTCCTGATAAAACCACTGAACTTAATTATTATCCCTTAATAAATAAGGGTGAGCGTTTTCCTATTGCAGATTCAAATAAATCTGGAAGACTTTCACCAAGGCCAAAATCAGATCAAGAATTCTTTCAAGGGATATTAGAAGGCATTGCTAAAATAGAGGCACAAGGTTATCAAAAACTTATCGAGCTTGGGGTAGCAAATGTTACATCAGTGCGCAGCGTAGGTGGTGGTAGTAAAAACATCGCATGGACAAAAATTCGTAAAAATACACTTAGAAAAAATAATATGAAAGTTGATATGATTACACCTAAACAAACCGAAGCAGCATATGGCTCGGCATTATTAGCAATGAAAGGATATGATAAGCATGATTGATGGTTTCTTCAAAGGTATAGGCTTCGCCTTTAGTGGTTTTTCTTTGGTCTTAACAAAAGGGATTCGCCCCTTTGTCGTTATGCCACTACTGATTAATATTGTTGTGTTCTCGCTCGGTATTTGGCTGGCATATTCGCAATTTGATGCGTTGATGAATTCCATGCTCGGTTGGCTACCCAGTTGGTTATCGTGGCTTGAATATTTACTATGGCCATTGTTTGCAGGACTAATTCTAATTGCAGTTTACTACTCGTTTACTATCGTAGCAAACCTACTAGCATCACCTTTTAACTCGCTCTTGGCAGAACGTGTAGAGCAAAAGCTCAATGGTTTACCTATACCAGAGTTTCGTGGCTATAAAGCATTAGCAGGAACCATTGGCAAAACCATGTTGAGTGAATTAAAGAAGCTGGTGTATATGCTCAAATGGCTACCCGTATTATTGATCATTAGTGTGATCCCCGTTGTGAATCTAATAGCTCCCTTTGCATGGATTGCTTATGGTGCTTGGATGTTATCATTACAATACACGGATTATGCAATGGGTAACCACGAATTATTTTTTAAAGATGAATTGAATGTATTACGCAAGAATAGGGCACTCGCACTTGGCTTTGGTGGCACACTCACTGTGATGATGATGATACCTGTAGTTAACTTTTTTGTGATGCCAGTTGGCGTGGCTGGGGGAACAGCACTGTGGGTTAAGCGATTATCAAAAGATGTAAAACTGCCAATAATTTAATTTTCCTATCTAAAGTGATAGTAAGTGAGTTACTTCAAATAACTCACAAGCATTGGTTTAATCATAATGTTTATGATAGGTACGACGCTTACCCGCACGTTGTGTAATTACCCCTTCTATTTGATTAAATTTTATTTCAATCGTGTCATATAAGTCATTCAGTGGTACAAGGTAGTGTTTATCGTTTCGAATGCGTAGTTGACGGAAGATATATTCACCTTTGTTATCTACTGCAAATACATAAGAGCCATCCCGTGCGACATTGCCTGGGTCAATAATAATAATACAGCCTGTATCAAATTCTGGTTCCATGCTGTCGTCAATCGTTCTAAGGGCAAAAGGTTCTGCTGCTGAACAGCCTTCACCTTCACTCATATTGCGTTTAAAAGCATCTTGGATATTTATTTTAACTTCTTCCATGACTTTATTATCCTCTGTTGTACTTAATGATTCTTATTACGACTAAATTCTGTTTCTTGCACGTGACGTTCTGGCTCGTACCAGTGGAGTTTGTCATGTAACTGCACAACTTCACCAATGATAGTTAATGTTGGTGCGCGTACGCCAGAATCAATCACTAACTGTGGCAATGTTGCTACTGTACCAATATGTACGCGTTGATTGCGCGTTGTACCTTGCTCAACCAGTGCAGCAGGCATATCGCCAGACATTCCGTGCGCTTGTAACTGCTCGCTAATAACACTGATGCCTGTTAATCCCATATAGAAAACAATGGTGTGGTTTTTTTGGGTTAATTGCTCCCAATTAAGGTTGATACTGCCATCTTTTAAATGCCCTGTAGCAAACGTTACCGATTGTGCATAATCACGATGTGTTAGTGGAATACCTGCATACGATGAACAACCTGATGCGGCCGTGATTGCGGGCACGACCTGAAAGGGCACGTTGTTTTCAGCCAGTGTTTCGATTTCTTCACCACCACGGCCAAATATAAATGGGTCGCCACCTTTTAGGCGTAAAACACGTTTACCTTGCTTGGCTAAGTCAACTAATAGGTCGTTAATTTTATCTTGTGGTACAGCATGATTGTCTTTTTCTTTACCTACATATAAACGTTCTGCGTTACGGTTTGCCATATCTAAGATAGGTTTTGATACTAAGCGATCATAAACCATGACATCTGCCTGTTGCATTAGGCGTGCGGCTTTAAAGGTCAGGAGATCTGGGTCACCAGGGCCTGCACCGACGAGGTAAACTTCACCCATTGGTTTTTTCTCTTCACCTTTTGCTAGTAAGTCATCTAATAATAATCTGGCAGAATGATCTTGCCCTGCATAAACCAGCTCGGCAAATGGGCCTTTTAGCGCATTCTCCCAAAAGGATTTACGTTGCTCTTGTTCTGGGAAATGCTGTTTAACTTTTTCGCGGTATTCTTCAGTGATACCTGCTAAGCGTCCACAAGCTGATGGCACCAAGGTCTCTAACTTCATGCGAAGTTGACGTGCTAAAACAGGGGATGCTCCGCCGGTTGAAACGGCGATAGTGACGGGTGAACGATCTAGTATAGATGGAAAGATAAAACTACAAAGCTCTGCATTGTCTGCCACATTCACCATAATATTGGCATTGTTAGCTTGCTTGGCGACTTGCGCATTAACTTCGCTATTATCTGTGGCGGCTACGATTAAAAAAGCGATGGCTATATCACTTGTTTGGTACTCACGTTCGATTACCGTTATTTTTCCATGAGTGGCTAGCTGCTTTAATTCAGCACTGACTTGAGGAGAAATAATGGTAATTTTTGCGTTTGCAGTAAGTAAGTTTTTAACCTTACGGCTTGCAACAGAACCGCCTCCAATAACTAAACAATGGCGGTCTTTCAAATCGAGAAATACAGGATAATGTTTCATATTTTCTACTTATATAAGTTCTTTTTGAGTGCTATTTTTTCTTTTTACGTTTAGGGCGAGATTCATATTTGACGATGCCTTTTACTAACTCACCATAAGGTAAATTTTCAATATCGCCGTATTTTTCAAGAGCAGTTTCCATTGTTTGATGGATATTTACTACACTCTTTAGTTCAAGCTCTGGCATTGATGTCATTAAGTTTTGCAAAGCTAACATACCACCTGCTTGTACTTGTAACTCTTTGTTGTGAGGCATTGGACCGTTTACCGTTACAACCTTTAATGAAAATCGTGCATTATTGCGCATACTGTCTAATACACGGGTGCAACGTTTCATTGCAACTTCCGATTGGCATGCTACACACTCTCGTGTAGCGATAACAAACTTTCGCTTTAATTGACAATCACAACGGCGGTTGGTGATGGCTTTTTCGAATATGCACCTATTGGGATTTAATTCATTATAGGTGGAACGGTATTGATCTTCATCCACAGGGAGAGCCTATTTTTCCCATTCCATGGTTACGGTTTCTTCGCGCTTTTCCATTAATAGCTCTTCAGCTTGTAATTGATTAGCGGCATGGATCATTTTGATAGTGATTCCACCGTTTAAGGGTAATTCTGCACGCATATCTCGTGAGAATTGTTTCGCATCTTTAAATTCTTCAAATTCTTTTTCGAATTTAAGGTTTTTAACAATGGGGGTAGGTTGGGTAATTTTGTAAACAAAGTAAGGCATGAAATAATAATCCTATAAATCTATATTAAGGTGATTATGGGGTCAGCCCATTAGTATATCAACTTTCTCTAATAAAGGTATGGTTAATGGTAATAGACGTTTGCGCATTACGGTGCCGACAGAGTCATTTCCACTAAAAATGGGGATGAGAGTGTGTTCACCCATTTGAGCAAGGACTAACATGGCTTCTACCAGTCTATGATTTTCTTTGTTTAGTGTATCAAGTAGCGCTTTTAAGTCTTCATTGTCTGCTTTTTCACAGACCAACTTGCTGTGTTCTATTGCAATATCTATTGAGCGTGTGCCACGTTTATCCAGTTTTAAAGTATGCAGTGGCAAGTTAAAATATTTTCCGATAGCGATAAATAATGAGATTACCACATCCTGATCCACTGGTTTTTTTAAGGATAGTTTGATGGTTTCTAGCCAACGTTGACCATTAGCATCCAGTAATTCACAGAGTGTTTTTGCGTAGATATTATCGTTTTGAATGAGTGTGTTAAGTTGCTCGATAAGCTCATCGTATTTAGTACAGCAGTTTGATTGTAAGGGGATTTGGTGTGGTTCTGCGTGTAAAAAACCGACATAAAAAGGGTTACGACGCTTAGCCCGTGCCCAGAGTTTTTCTTTTTCTTCTTGGGATATTAAACCACCTTGCAAGCAAAGACGTACCATATTGACAATACTGACTTGCTTTTCTTCATAAGGGAGAAATTCCATTAAATAGGCTGCTATTTCTTTACCTAATTCTCCATTAGCAATTTCAGGGTATTCCATCAGGCGAATGGCTACTTCTGTTGTTGGTAGTGCCCACCATGCTCGTACGCCAATATCATGACTAATGGATGGCGCATGTACAACAGCAACCACGGCTTCAGGCTCACCTAATAAGAGCATATGTTCGAGGGTATTGTCCGCATGCCCCATACGCGTCCAACGTTTTAAAAATATGGGATAGCCGCCTGGAGAACCGGTAATTTTAAGGGAGAAAAGTTCTTTTACTGTTTTGAGGTATTGCTCATCTCGTGTTGTAGGATTGAGAGCAACTTTCGCCTCACCTTGATCGGTGAGTGCGTGAACCGTCATTGTCCCTTCGTTGATACGAATGGCTTTGAGGTTTTGCGCTAATAAGACATTTAAGCGTAGATTATCTTCATTGGATAGCTCCATCATCAATACAAGCTCGTTCTGTTATACGCATAATACAAAATTCACAAAAACAGGGGGGGTGACAAAATATAAACCTTAAATTTGTCACCCCCCTCGTTTTTAGTCATTTTATAATTTCTTCCTTAATACTATTATTACTTATCTGCTTCAGGTAGTTTTACCTGAATACTTAACTCACGTAGTTGCTTACGTGGTACATCTGCTGGCGCTTCAGTCAACATACACGCTGCTGTTTGAGTTTTAGGGAATGCGATAACATCGCGGATAGATTCTGTATTGGTCATCAACATCACCAAACGATCTAAACCAAATGCTAATCCACCCAAAGGAGGGCAACCAAACTTTAATGCTTTTAACAAGAAGCCAAACTTATCATCTGCTTCTTGCTCAGAAATCCCTAAGGCATCAAAGGTTGCGGACTGCATCTCACTTTGGTGGATACGAATGGATCCGCCGCCCACTTCGTAGCCATTGATAACCATATCGTAAGCATCCGACAATGCTTCACCTGGGTTCGCTTTAAGCTCCTCAACCGAGCAGGTTGGGGCGGTGAAAGGGTGATGCAGTGCTTGCCAGCGATTGTCTTTCTCATCCCACTCAAACATAGGGAAGTCTACAATCCAAAGTGCAGCCCAATCGCCTTCTAATAGCTCTAGGTCTTTAGCCAACTCTTCACGCAATGCACCTAAAGCATCGTTTACGATTTTGGTTTTATCCGCACCGAAGAAGACTAAATCACCATCTTCTGCGCCGACTTTCGTCATAATCTCCATTGCCACGTCATCAGGCAAGAATTTAAGAATAGGGGACTGCAAACCTTCAACACCAGAAGCCAGCTCATTGACTTTAATGTATGCCAAACCACGTGCACCGTAACGGCTTACAAACTTCGTGTAGTTATCGATATGTTTACGTGAAAGTTTTGATCCACCCGGTACGCGAAGTGCCGCAACACGGCTGCCATCATCATTAGCAGGGCCAGAGAAGACCTTAAAATCAACATCTTTCATTTGCTCGCTAACTTCAACAAGAATAAGCGGGTTACGCATATCAGGCTTATCAGAACCGTAATTATGCATAGCATCAGCATAAGTCATGCGTGGTAAAGGATTAGGTAGATCAATATCGCGCGTGTCTTTAAATAACTTACGGATCATGTTTTCCATCATGTCCATCACATCGTCGCTTTTAACAAATGCCATTTCAATATCCACCTGCGTGAATTCTGGCTGGCGATCTGCACGCAAATCTTCATCACGAAAACAACGCGCCATTTGGTAATAACGATCTATTCCACCCATCATCAACATTTGCTTAAACAACTGTGGTGATTGGGGCAGGGCGAAGAAGTTACCCGGATGTGTGCGACTAGGCACTAAGTAGTCACGAGCACCTTCTGGTGTCGCTTTCGTCATGATTGGTGTTTCAATTTCTAAAAAGTCGTTATCTTCGAGATAGCGACGCATAATCGATGACATTTTTGCGCGTGTTTTTATACGGTGTTGCATTTCATCACGGCGCAAATCAACATAACGATACTTTAACCGGATATCTTCGTTAACATCATCATCAAGCTGGAAAGGAGGGGTATCAGAAGCACTTAATGTTTCTAGTGCTTTAGCAAACACTTCAATTTTACCACTGGTGATATTGTCATTGACCATTCCTTCAGGGCGATTACGCACCAAACCCGTAATACGAAGAATATGTTCATTACGAATAGATTCAGCCTGAGCAAACATCTCTTTATTATCAGGGTCAAAAACAACTTGAACCAAGCCTTCGCCATCACGTAAATCAACAAAGATAACGCCCCCATGATCACGGCGACGGTTAACCCATCCACATAAAGTTACTTCTTGATCAAGTGAAGTCTCATCAACTAAACCACAACGGTGTGTACGCATATTAAAACCTGAAATATTAAAGTGTTGGAAAAGGAAGTATAAGGGCGGAATAGTAAGCGTTGGGGTGTTTTGGTGCAAGTAATTGATACACACATGTGTTAGTTAATTGTAAAAAATTAATGTGACAACTAACTAAGCTTACAAAAAATATTATGCCGCTACTTTGAGTTCGATCATTTCATCTTGTTTTAGAGGGTAATGAAAATAATAGCCCTGTGCAATATCACAATTATGCAACCTTAAGAAATCAAGCTGTTCAATGGTTTCAACGCCTTCGGCAACAATATCAAGATTGAGTGAATGACCTAATGTTATAATAGTCTTAACTAACTCACGATCATCTTTATCGTTGGGTAAATCAGATATAAAAGATTTATCAATTTTGATCGTCGTGATAGGTAGTTTTTTCAAATAACTTAATGAGGAATAGCCTGTACCAAAATCATCAATCGCAATTTTCATACCCGCATTTCGAAGTTTTTTAAGTTTTTGAATTGTCTTTTCAGAGACTTCCATAATAGTTCTTTCAGTAAGTTCAATACCAAATTGAGAGGGAGAAAGGCCTAACTCAATAATTTTTTTATCGAGCCTCATCAATGACTCTGCAAAAATCTTCTTATTTCCTGATAAATTAATATTTATTTTAATATCGAAGACACCTAGCTCGTGCCAATGTTTTTGCTGTTGACAACTTTCGTCAATGACAAAGTTATTTATTTTTTCGATTAGGTTGCTTTTCTCTGCATGAGCAATAAATTCTGCAGTTGAAACAATAAGACCATCTTTTGTTTTCCATCTTAATAAAGCTTCACATTCTTTAATATTGTTATCTGCTATGTTCAATAAGGGTTGAAACTTCATGTATAGTTCATTATTGGCATTTTTACTTTTTAAAATCTTGTGCAATGCGTAAGTGATTGCGTGTCCTTTTTCAATTATATTTTTGGTTTTTATCGAAAAGAATTGATAGCAATTACGACCAGATTCTTTAGCTGAATACATCGCTATATCCGCATTTTTTAGTAATGATTTAGCGCTAGAACCGTCACTTTCTCCATTGTTTGAATAGATGCTTGCACCTATACTTGAAGTAATAAAAATCTCTTTATTATCAATGGTACAAGAAGTATCTAAATCTTTAGAAAGTTTAGATATAAAATCAATAGCATCCTGCTTTGAATTAATGCTACGTAGTAATAAAACAAACTCATCTCCACCAAACCTTGATAATATATCTTCCTCTTTAATTTTAGTTTTAATCTTTGCTGCATATTGCCTGAGAATTTTGTCTCCTATCTCGTGTCCGTAGTTATCATTTATACTCTTGAAGTGGTCAATATCAAAGAACACAATAGAAAATATGTCTTCTGGGCTTTTGTCGATAGATTTATCAATAAAGGCCTTAAAGCTAGAACGATTAGGCAAGTTGGTTAATACATCTGTGTTGGCAAGTTGAGCTAATCTCGCATCACTTTTTCTTTGCTTATTAATCACAAAAAATGTCAATATGATACAGATGCTTATGCTAATTAGGTTAAGAATCAATATGTTCGAAACAGCGCTATTATTATTTTCTTTTAATTTGTCAATAGAAATCTGGGAGGATGCATATTGATGTTTGGTCATTTTGTGAATAATGTCATGTACACCACGCTGCAATGATATTGCTTTATCATTAAATATTTTAACGGCTTGAACTTTTTTATCTAATTGTATTAGTTCATAAATACGCAGCTGTAATGCTCCAAGATTATTTGACATTGTGCCTTCTGCATCAAGTAATTCCTGCATGTGTTGATCTAGGTCTTGGCTCTCGAACTTTGCTCGGCTAGTTACATAAGTAGTCGCTAAAGTATTTAATTCTAAAAAGAGCTCATCATTTTTGAATGGGTCATTCGTTTGTAGCATTTCACTGAGTATCAAAGAGCGATCAAAGGAGGCCTGCGTCATTTTTTTGAGCAAGTTATCACTGTATATATTTTGCTGAATTGTACCGACCATTGATTTTGAGTTTTCTCCGATTAACGTAATGGCAAAAAAATTCGTAAAGACCATGATAGAAATTATGACGAAAAAACCTAGAGGAAGTAGGTATTTATAGGATCGGGAAAAGCAGCTAGTAAAAGACATTTATTTTTTTTATTCTTTTTATTTTAGTTTTATATAATAGGAATATACCTATTAATAGTTTTTTTCAATAGTTTTATTGGATGAGTGGTATAGATATATATACTCATCTGCCCAGAGGGCAGATGAGTAAAAGTGCGGAAAAGTCTATTAGTTCTTTCTCTTACCTTCTTTTGGTTTTTTATCAGTATTACTACTAGAGCCACCACCTGCTGAAAGCTTTCTTAACTGAAGTTGCTGGCCCATCACCCGTACACTTTTAAGATGTTTTTCAATTTCTTTTGGCATACCTTCTGGTAAATCAACCGTTGAATGCCCACCACTTATATCAATATTTTGGATATATTGGCTTTCAACACCTGCTTCATTTGCGATAGCGCCTACGATATGGCGTGGTTCTGCACCGTGTTCTTTCCCAACGTCTAGGCGGTAGGTTACCATACCAGGCTGTGTTTCTGTGCGTCTGCGTTTGTTACTGCGAGAGCCTTCAGAACCTTTTGAACGATTATCACGATTTGATCTATCTCGGTTGTTACGCTCGTTTCGATCATTGCGATTTCTTTTTCCGCGATTATCACCACGGTCACTAAAGCTAGAATCAGGTATCGCTTTTGGTGTTACTAAAAGAGGGCGGTCACGTTGTACCAAGAAAGCCAAAGTCGCTGAGATTTGTCTAGGCGTTAAATCGCTGTTTTCTTCTAGGTCTGCAATTATTTTCTCATAAAAATCTAATTTTTGAGATGCTGCTGTCTCGACAACCATTTCTTTAAAACGATTAATTCGTGCTTCGCTAATGTCTTGTGGAGATGGCAACACTAGTGGTTCAATCGTTTGCCCAGTTGCACGCTCAATTCCTTGCAACATACGTCGTCCGTTAGGCGGCACAAAGAGTATTGCAGTACCTTTTCGCCCTGCACGACCCGTACGCCCAATACGATGCACGTATGATTCGTTATCAGCTGGCATATCGTAGTTAATTACGTGAGTAATGCGCTCTACATCTAAACCACGAGCTACAACATCTGTTGCAACGATAATATCAATATCTCCTTTTTTGAGACGATTGATGACTTTCTCACGCATCGACTGTTGCACATCACCATTTAACGCTACAGATGCATATCCACGTGCTGATAATTTTTCAGATAATTCAGACGTCATATTTTTTGTACGTACAAAAATAATGATTCCACCAAACTCTTCGGCTTCTAAAAGACGAGTTAGTGCATCCAGCTTAAACGTTGTTTTGCCTGACCAGTAATATTGTTTGATGGTTGAAACAGTCGATGTTTTAGATTTAACTTTAATATCTGCAGGGTTATTCAAGTATTTTTGAGTAATACGCTTGATGGCACTTGGCATTGTTGCGGAGAATAAAACAGTTTGGCGTGTTTCAGGGGTTTCTTTAAGAATCGTTTCCACATCATCAATAAAACCCATGCGTAGCATTTCATCGGCTTCATCAAGCACCATTGCTTTTAAATTACCAAGTTTAAGTGTTTTGCGACGCAAATGGTCCATTACACGACCTGGTGTACCCACAACTACGTGAGCACCACGTCTAAGTTGGCGTAATTGAATATCAATGCTTTGTCCGCCATAAATAGGCATAACGTGAAAGCCTTTTAAGTGACGAGCATAACTTTGCATCGCTTCAGCTACTTGTATTGCTAGTTCACGCGTTGGTGCTAATACTAAAATTTGCGTATCTTTAATGCTTAAATCAAGATTGCTTAAAAGTGGTAGTGAAAAAGCGGCTGTCTTACCTGTACCCGTTTGCGCTTGGCCTATCATGTCACGACCTTCTAAAAGATAAGGTATGGTTTCAGCTTGAATAGCAGAAGGTTTTTCGTATCCAGCTTCTTCAACCGCTTGAAGTATTGGTTTGGCTAGTGCTAAATCAGAGAAAGAGATGGTTGTTTCGTTTGACATGATATTTTTGTTTTACAGATTTAAAAGTGGGAGCATAGTATACGCTCTTAGTTGACTAAGTATATAAGCTATTGCTTATAAAATATGTTATCAGTTTTAATACTGTGCTAATAAATTGTAGTGTTAGTCGCTAAATAAGAGAATAGCTTGGATTAATCTGTGTGATTCCTATTAAATCGATGGATTTGTACTTGGTAAATGATCCCTAACAGAGCTGAGGTGATGATAAATGCACCAGCCGCACCCACTATGCCATATCTAACAAATAGCTGGGCATCATATAGCCCATACATAACAGTATCTCCTGTCATATTAGCGGCGCCATTGATAGTGCCAAAAATAGCTGAAGAAATTAGTATCGTGAGTAAACTAAGAATAATTAATTTTTTTGATGCTTTCCAATTAGGTGTTATTAGATTGTTTTCAAGGGTGTCTTTGTTATCATTGTTACCATTGTGTTTCTTTAAAGCAATCCAACGCCATACCCAAAAGAGTAGCAGTGATAATCCAAAGAGACTGCTAAAGTGCTGTAACACTCTATAAGGCATAATGTTATAGCCATCTATAGCGGTAAGAGGAACATCCATCCAGGGTATGTACTGGGGTATCCCCGTTTGGTGTGTGAAAAAATCCCATATGATATGTGTTAATGCACCGATGATGAGAGAGAAAACTAAGGTGTAACTTGGAATATTAGGAATTTTCCCTAAAAATAAATCTCTATGTAAATATTTTTTAATAAACTGTGGCAGTAGTGAAACTAACACTGGCGCCATTAAAAAATGATACAAAAAATAAACAGTCAATCCCATAGGAATTGCATATAAATAGATGCCAACCAAAGAATGGCTGTCCATACGTTGATCGACTAAATAGGGCGTCATATAAGCAAAATCAGGTGTCATACTTCCAATAATGAGGGCTGATAAAGCTCCAAATTTACCTAAATATTTATAAAGAGGAATGACGGCAACGGTGTGTGAAACAGTGAATGGCATATTTTTATCGCTTTTTATCGGCATGAGGTTGTTTAAAAAACTATCTTCCCTCATAATCCTGCGCTCTGCAAGATTCATGTCTTGTTAGATATTAAAGTAATGGTGATCCGCATTGGTTCCCTCGCGACGATTAGCCGCAAACCCCGCCAGGCCCGGAAGGGAGCAACGGTAGTGGTGAATTCGGGTGCCGAGGTGTAGCTGGTGTGGGTCGCCTCCATTACTTTACGCTTGTTTCTTATCTTTTTTTAAGCATATTTTCCCGTAGATCTCTATTTACTCCCATTTTTAGTCTTAATTTGTCACCCCCCTTGTTTTTAGCCATTTTGTATTTCACTCAATCCGTTTATCCTTTATGATCCGCGTATGAGTTATCAAGTCCTTGCCCGAAAATGGCGTCCCCAAAATTTTAAAGAAATGGTTGGCCAAGAGCACGTTTTGCGTGCGCTGATCAACGCGCTTGATAGTGATCGTTTACATCATGCTTATCTTTTTACGGGAACACGTGGTGTAGGTAAGACCACTATTGCACGGATTTTGGCTAAATGCCTAAACTGTGAAAAGGGTGTTACATCTGAACCCTGTGGTGAGTGTAATAGCTGTAAAGAGATTGTAGCTGGCAACTTTGTTGATTTGATTGAAGTAGATGCCGCCTCACGAACCAAAGTAGAAGACACGCGTGAACTACTTGATAATGTGCAATATGCGCCAACACGTGGACGTTTTAAAGTTTACCTTATTGATGAGGTGCATATGCTCACAGGGCATAGCTTTAATGCCTTGTTAAAAACACTAGAAGAACCACCCCCGCACGTTAAATTTTTATTTGCGACGACTGATCCACAGAAACTTCCTGTAACGATATTATCTCGTTGTTTACAATTTAATCTTAAGCGTATGCCTGTTGATATGATTTCAGGGCATTTGAACTTTATATTAGGTGAAGAAAAGATACCGTTCGATGAACCATCGCTACGATTAATTTCACGCGCGGCCGATGGCAGTATGCGTGATGCTTTGAGTTTACTTGATCAATCTATCGCCTTTGGTGGCAATGAACTGAAAGAAAATGATGTGCGTGAAATGCTGGGCACTATCTCACATGAACCATTACTTGATTTGCTGAAAGCCGTTTCAGCAGGTGATGGCGCGTCAATTCTTTCCCAGGTTGAAGAGCTTGCAGGTGTTACACCTGATTTTGAGGCAGCAACAGATGCTTTGATTGTACTTTTGCATCAGTTAGCGGTTCAACAAATAGTACCAGAGGCGATTCAAGATGATGATAATGTTAAAGCATTAGCAAATGAGCTTAGTAAGGAAGAAGTGCAGTTATTTTACCAAATTGCACTACAAGGACGGCGTGATTTACCGTTATCTCCCGATCCGCGTAGTGGTTTTGAGATGTTATTGCTACGCATGATGTCGTTTAGACCGCTACGTGAGGGAATGAAGTTAGAATCATCATCGCAACAATCGCTTCAGCAAGAAGAATCAACGAAAAAAAAAACAGTAACGCTTGAGCAAGTAAGCAAGAAAAATAGTGAAGATGAAATTGTTGATGTGCCGTCAGAGCAAACGTTTTCACATAAAAGAACAACTAAATCCGTAAGTGTTGTAGAACAGTCAAAAAATAATCCTCGATCTGATTCTCCCTCAGCTATCGATGAACTACCTCCTTGGGAGATGGTGCCAGACGACTTAGATGTAAGTAAGCCAATAAATGTCCAGCAAGCGACAGAGTCAAAATCAGTCGAACCATTACAAGCACCTAAAAAATTCGAGCAAACTGATCAATGGCATGAGATTATTCCACAGCTAAGCTTAAATGGGCGTGCAGCAGAATTAATTAAACACTGTCTGTTACAACACAAAGAAAATGGTACTATTTATTTGGTGCTAGATAAGTCGAATGAAAGCTTATTAGCTGATAAGATTCATACTGAAATTGAGCTGGCTTTAGGTGAATATTATGATGAGTTTCTTACTTTAAAGATTTCTACCGAAGAGGTGGGTGTAGAGATAAATGAGAGTAAAGCCGATGATGTTACTCCTTTACAAAGAGAAACCCCATCACAAAGAACCTTACGTGAAAAAGTAGAGTTACAGAAACAAGCAGAACAAAATATAGAAACAGATCCATTTGTGATTGAATTAAAAAATCGCTTTGGTGCTAAACTTGTACCAGGTTCAGTTCAGCCCAAATAGTAGTCCATAAATTAGATTAACAAGTAAAGATAAAAGGTAAAGAAAATGTTTAAAGGCGGTGGTCTAGGCAATATGATGAAGCAAGCGCAAAAAATGCAAGAAGATATGCAAAAAGCGCAAGCAGAAATAGCAGCAATGGAATGTTCGGGTGAATCAGGTGGTGGCTTGGTTTCAGTTACTATAAATGGCGCCCACGAATGTAAACGTGTCAATATTGATGCAAGTTTACTAGAGGATGATGATAAAGAAATGCTTGAAGACTTAGTGGCAGCAGCATTTAATGATGCTGCTCATAAGATGGCGGAAACAAGTAAAGAAAAAATGTCTGGTGTGACTGATGGAATGAGTTTACCTCCAGGAATGAAGCTACCGTTTTAGTTGCTTTCATTAGAGCTTAGAAAGTAATTATAACTAGCAAACTTAAAAAATATGTCTGAATCTTCCTTGCTTAATGAATTGGTAAGCACTTTAAAGTGTTTACCAAGTGTTGGTGCGCGTACTGCACAGCGTATGGCATTTCATTTATTAGAGCATGATCGTGAGGCTGGTTTAAAACTTGCCGAAGCTATGCGTACAGCGCTTGAAAATATTGGTAACTGTAGTCAATGTCGTACACTTACCGAACACGAAACTTGTCGACTATGTGAAGATAAGCGCCGTAACCCACAAATACTTTGTGTCGTCGAAAGCCCCTCTGATGTTTTAGCGGTAGAGCAGGCGACAGCTTATCGGGGTTATTACTTTGTTTTAATGGGTAAGCTATCACCCTTGGATGGTATTGGACCTGATGAGCTGGGCTTGGATATTTTAGAGCATCGCTTGTCAGAGGGGATAATTGAAGAGCTGATATTGGCGACTAATCCAACAGTAGAAGGTGAAGTTACAGCGCATTATATCAGCGAGTTAGCTCAAAAATATAAGGTTAGAACGACACGCATTGCTCATGGTGTTCCGGTGGGTGGTGAGCTTGATTATGTTGATAGTAGTACGCTATCCCATGCCTTTGACGGGCGCCAAAATTATTAGATATTTATGGGAATTAATATGTCTGACTGTTTATTTTGTAAAATTATTGCAGGTGATATTCCATCTGATAAAGTCTACGAAGATGACAATGTCTTTGCTTTTCGAGATATAAATCCTGTAGCACCTACTCATGTATTGGTTATCCCTAAAAACCATATATCGACCATTAACGATCTTTCACAAAACGATGCTCTAACAATAGGTAACTTGTTTCTAGCTGCTAAAAAAATTGCTCAGCAAGAAGGCTGTGAAGAGGACGGTTATCGTACTGTGATGAATTGTGGGGAAGCAGCAGGTCAAACGGTCTTTCATATACATCTACACTTATTGGCTGGTAGAGCATTAAATTGGCCTCCTGGCTAAAGGAAACCTTGATCAAGTCCAATTATTTTTAGCTTGCCAAATCTGCCGCTATTTTCCACGAGGCTCGGCGCAATAGAATGACTATTACGTCTCACTTTGTGAAAAATAGCGACAGATTTTCTACGCTAAATTCTTTTGACTTAATCAGGATTTCCTAGACTAGCTCATTTCCTATTCTGTTATATTCTATTTTTGTCACCCCCCCCCCCCCCCCTTTTTCCTTT
>Ga0256840_1001812_pt1 | contig 19418 bp, 14 predicted proteins | sample 355202metaG_FD_185969 | JGI IMG/M metagenome (GOLD analysis project Ga0256840, IMG submission 185969) | Hydrothermal vent microbial communities from Mid Atlantic Ridge, Atlantic Ocean - 355-202 | ecosystem: Environmental > Aquatic > Marine > Hydrothermal vents | place: Atlantic Ocean: Mid...
GATTTGATTCTCTCATCGGAATTTTGCAGCGAGGGTAGCCCAATCCTTCGATCTCGGGGTAAGCAAGAAAGATGGAAGAGATATTTGATCATCGTGCCGCTATAGAAAACATACCCGAGTCACCGGGGTGTTATATCATGCGCGATAAAAAGAATAAGATCGTCTACGTGGGTAAAGCGAAGAACCTAAACAGCCGCGTGCGATCCTATTTTAATCTCAGCGGCGATGACCGAGCCTTTATTTCCTTCCTTCCTAAAGTGCTGGGCCGGATTGAAACAATTGTGACGGCTAACGAAAAAGAGGCGATGTTATTAGAGAACACTCTGATTAAAAGCCACAAACCTCGCTTTAATATTCGCCTTAAAGACGACAAAAGTTTTCTATCCCTTAAAGTGAACCTTGCTGGGAAGTGGCCTCGTGTTGAAGTGATACGCTCGCGACCCAAAGACAGAATAAAGCGAAAAAATCAGCGTCTTTTTGGCCCTTTTCATAACGCAAAATCTTTGCGCCAAACCTTAGGAATTTTAAATCGATATTTTCAACTCAGGACTTGTCCAGACAAGGTGCTTAATTCTCGTACAAGGCCATGTCTTCAGTACCAGATAAAACGTTGCCCAGCACCGTGTGTGAATGCGATTCCAGTTGATGAATATATGAAAAATCTTAACGAAGCGCTCCTCTTTTTGGATGGAAAGGGAGACGAACTTAAGAAGACCCTAGAAGGTCGAATGTATGAAGCCAGTGATGCGATGGAATTTGAGAGTGCGGCTAGAATACGAGACCAGCTGAAATCAATATCGCGCTCTATGCAACGCCAGCGCGCGATCTCCGATACGGCCAGTGACCGTGATATATTTGGTATTTATCGTGATTCAACGAACGTACGCGTAGAAATATTGTTCGTTCGCCAAGGTAGGCTGGAAGGCGCAAGGGGATTTTCTTTCGAGAATCAGGAGTTTCCTGACGAAAATGTGATGTCGAATTTTTTGAACCAATATTATGCCAACGACCAATTTATTCCTCACGAAATTCTCATCCCGCTTGCCCTGCCCGAGACTCAGATGTCCAGTTTGGGAGAAATTCTAACAGAAAAGAAAGGAAGAAAAGTATCGATTCTAGTTCCAAAAAGAGGAGATAAAAAAGCACTTCTCGCGACTGCGGCGATCAACGCCGAGGCCAGTTATGTGCAGGAGAGAGACGAGACCCATAAGCACCAGGCACTTTTAGAAAGGCTCCAGCAAAAATTTCATTTGAAGAATTTTCCAAAGCGCATTGAATGTTACGATATTTCGAATTTTCAAGGCAAACAAATTGTCGGTTCTCAGGTCGTCTTTATTGATGGAGTTGCAGATAAGAGCGAGTATCGTCGTTTTAGAATGAAGGAGGTTCAGACCCAGGACGACTTTGCAAGTATGCACGAAATGCTGAATCGCCGTCTACTCAAGGTCGTCAATGAGGACGAAGCCGGGCCCGAGCTTATTGTTATTGATGGCGGAAAAGGGCAGCTGGGGCAGGTGGTTGCGGTGCTCGAAGATCTGGGCCTCAATGACATAGATGTTATTTCATTAGCCAAAAGTCGTGTGGATAAAAGTGGTTTCACGGATTCGGAGGTGACGCGCTCCCCCGAACGCGTATTCATCCCTAATCGAAAAAATCCCATCGTGTTAAAACCTCATGCCGCAGAATTGTATTTACTGGAACGCCTCCGCGATGAGGCCCATCGTTTTGCGATCACCTTTCATAAGGAATTACGACGCAAAGAAACGCTGAGATCGGAATTAGACAACATACCGGGCATTGGCCCAAAAACACGTAAAGATTTATTGATGCATTTTGGAAGTGTAACCAAAGTAAAGCAAGCTTCAATCGACGCGTTATTGGACGTTAAAGGTGTTGGAAGGCAGACCGCTAAGATTGTTTTTGCATACTACGAGAACGATAATTCTGACTGAAACCTCATCTTTTTTGGGGCAAATCGTTCTAAGATCTGGGCATGAATAGAACTATCTGATAGGATAAGTTTTAATAAGATTACAAAAGAAGGACGATGAGGTCCAAAGCAGTTTAGAGGCAATTATTTCTAAGAATCTCGCGTGGTCCACATTTGGACGATACGCCCTACTTGATAAGATTGGTAGTGGGGGAATGGCGGAGATATACCGGGCTAAAACATTTGGCGCTGCTGGATTTGAGAAAGAATTTGCGATTAAGCTGATCCTTCCCAGTCTTGTAGACGATAAAGAGTTCGTTGAGATGTTTATCAACGAGGCAAAAATTGCCGTCAACTTATACCATTCCAATGTTGTACAAGTATTCGATCTGGGAGAGCTGGAAGACCAATATTATATTGCGATGGAATATGTCCATGGCATGGATCTTTTGGATGTCCTGGCTAGATGTGCTGGCGCAGATCTAAAAATTCCCCTCGACCTCGTTCTATTCATCATGACCGAAATGCTCAAAGGTCTAGATTTCGCGCATCGTGCCAAAAACTCCTATGGAGACGAGCTTAACATTATTCATCGTGATGTAAGTCCCTCCAATGTTCTCATCTCTTACGCTGGCGATGTGAAATTGGGTGATTTTGGCGTCGCAAAAGCAGCCATTCAACGCACGCTGACAGAATCGGGGAACTTAAAAGGTAAAGTAGGCTACATGAGTCCAGAACAGGTCGTTGGCGATAAGATTGATCAACGTAGCGACATCTTTTCCGCTGGCGTGATTTTCTTTGAAGCCTTGAGCATGAACCGACTTTTCATTGGCAGCTCCGATCTCGACGTGATGTTGAAAGTTCGCGACGCCGATATTGATGAAGAGCTAGAAAAAGCCCAACCTATTCCGATTCGCTTGGAAGAAATTGTGCGAAAAGCATTAAATAAACATAGAGAAGAACGCTACCAAAGCGCTGGCGAATTCTATCAAGCACTTGTCGATTTTTGTTTTCAACATCGTATTCAGACCAACGCAAATCATCTTTCTAACTTTATGCGACGGCTCTTCGCTGAAGAAATTGAAAGAGAAAAAAGTCAAAAGATCGACGCAGATAGTTCAAGCGATCGTTTACGGGCGATCATCGTCGAGCAAGAAGCGAAGTACCAACATCAGATCGCGCCTTTGAATCCAATTTCCGAAATTAGTGAATTTTCAGAAGTGCCGGAAACCAAAACCGAAGAAAGCGCTTTGGAGAAACGGTATCGTTATCGCGATAATTCTGGCCTCATCTACGGTCCAATGGGATATAAAACGATCGTAGCTTTATTTTCCGAGCGGGTGCCTCGAGACTCTGATCGTGTTTCCGTGAACAACGGAAACTGGGAAGATCCTTTCCAAGTTGAAGAATTTCAAGAGACCTTGCAAAAAGCCGAGCAGGCCTCAAAATCTAATCCCTTAGGAAAAGGCGTGTTGATTCGCCATCGAAGTAAAGGTGCGTCGTCCCAAAGCAATTCAGCTGGAGATTCTTTTCCCCTCTCTGAAGTAAAAGAATTGGGTGCAGATAGTTCGCCTGTGATCGCCCCATCCCATGATGAACCTCGCCGTGCTGAGACTATGGAAGAGGCGCGCGATTCCATTCGAGAGATGCGGGAGAAGTACACAAGTTATAAAGGGGATTTCGATAAAATTTCTTTTGCTCGCCTTTTAGCACGTCTACATCGCGATTCAGCGACCGGACGCTTGGTTGTTGGGCAAGGTGAAGTTAGTAAGTCAGTTTACTTTTCAACGGGCGAGCTTATTCTCGTTGAATCAAATAAAAAAGAAGAGCTTTTGGGATTCTTTCTAAGAAGCAAAGACATTATTAGTCAGAACCAATTAGAAGACGGCCTCGCGCGTTTATCGGAGTGGGGCGGTCGACTAGGTGACGCTTTAGTTTCCGTCGGCGCGGTACCTGCCCACGAAATTTTTCAACACCTTTCCCAACAAATGCGAGATAAAATACTTGATGTCTTTTCGTGGATGGGGGGAACATATGAGTATTTTGAGGGCCAAGAACCGGGAATCCAAGGCTATCCTCTAGGTATTGATGCCTACGGTGTGGTCGCTGAGGGATGCCTTATGTTCACTCCTTTAGAGCGGATTAAAGCTTTCTATGCACAACGTCGTAATGTTTCGATGTACAGAAAAAAGGAATTGGGATTTACAACCGAAGAGTTGAGGTTGTCCTCAAAGATGCTTCGTATTGCGAAGAAAATCACCGACGGTCAAACGGTTAAAAGTTTGCTAAAAAGTATGCCCGAGGAAGATGAGTCTTTTGTCTATCGCGTCCTCTATCTTCTCCATCAAGTTGAATATCTCACCTTTGAGACCACCGAAACGGATGAAGGTCCGATTCCTCGTTCACTGAATTAAATCTCATTCTGGGGGATACAACTGATGCTCTTGGATATATTTGAGAACCTCGAGATCTAGAAGTCCATCAATGGAATCGCCAGATCGTATTGCACGTTTTATCGCAGATGAGGAAACTTTAGGAAGACGAAAACCGCGATAGATTTTCAAGTCGATCGTATCAGGATTGGTCAAAAGCGGGGCGCCTTGTCGAGGAACAACGATAATATTACTCAAAATCGGAAGTTTTTCAGGCTCGTTCCAGCGTGGTAACTCGGGAACAATATCAGATCCGATAATAAGTGTGGGCGTAATTCCCGGACGCACGGCATGTAAAGCGCTCAGAGTTTGGACGGTGTAGCTTGGCTTGGGTAAATCTCTTTCGATCTCTACGACCCGTACTTTGTCGCCAAGTTTACTAAATGCACGTCGACATAATTCTACACGAGCGTCGAAATCTACCATGCCTTTTCCAAAAGGGTGTTTGTAGACGGGGATAATCCAAAGCTCATCAATGTTCTCTGTCGCCAACATTGCATGCGCTAGTAAAGCATGCCCGACATGGGGAGGATTAAAGGTGCCGCCCAAAATGCCAACCCGTCCGCCTTCGGGGAGCGGAGGAAGATTCGCATCGATTTTCCGAAGCAGCGCATCAGCTAAGGGAAGACCTCCTGGCGAGTCGATTCGACGTGGAGATTCCTGGATGGAAATAGGAAGTGTGGCCTTATGATGCGTTGTGGATGCCCCAAGGAAGTACAATCCTGCGTAGACCTTAGGGTCGATTTCGGCGCCACGTAATTTCGCATTTTCGAGGAAGGTCGATACTTCTTTTAACGGAATTTCGTGAATATCAATATCCTCGTTTTCGTCGCCTCCACCCTCCGCTACTCGTCGGAGTGAACTGGCGAGGAAGAAGGTTACGCGCTCGTTTGACATGCCAGCTGAGGGAGGACCGTCAGTTAAATATTCCATTTGGGCAGCCGCATATCCCGTTTCTTCGAGGAGTTCTCGTTCGGCGGCTACCTCTAAAAGCTCCCCTTGAAATTCGGCGCTATCACCCACCAAGCCTGCTGGGAATTCAATGACCGTACAGCCGATGGGAGGTCGATATTGTTCGATAAGGATAACTTTATTGTCGTCTCTTAGCGGAACGATAACGACTGCACCACCTTCGCTGATTCGTTCGGCGAACTCCCATCCCTTGGAGTTCTTTAGTAAACGTAGATACTTTCCTTCAGCTAAAATTTCAGACATTTTTAATCTCATGGCTAAGAATTAGAATGGCACCTGCGTCTTCCATTTCTTGAAGGGCCGATTCTACATCGCCAGGATTTACATCAACTCCTCTACAACCGTCCACAACAAGATAGGTTTTAAAACCAAGTTTTAGTGCATCCAAGACCGTAAATTTCACACAATAGTCGGTCGCTAATCCCATGACATAAAGGACGTCGGTTTTTCTTGTTTTTAGAAAATCACCCAGACCCGTATCGCTACGATGCCCGTTGTCAAAAAATGCGGAGTAACTATCCGTTTCAGGGTTTTCTCCTTTCTGAAAGACGACGGTGTTCTCAACGTCAACCAAGTCAGCGGAAAACTGAGCGCCAAAGGATTGTTGAACGCAATGGTCGGGCCAAAGGAATTGTGTCAATCCATTCAGATCGATTATCGTGCCGACATCTAGGGCATGGTTGGAGGCAAAACTTTTATGGTTGGAGGGATGCCAGTCCTGTGTTTTGACAATGAGATCAAACCTAGCGCTTAGCGCGTTTGCGATGTCGATAACATCCTCACCTTCAGGAACAGCAAGCGCTCCACCAGGTAAAAAATCGTTTTGTAGATCGACGAGAATTAGAGTTGCGTTCATTTTATACCTCGAAGTTAAATCCTTCTTTCTTCAATTTTTGGTAAAGTTCTTTATCAAATGAAAAGAGTTGAGCTGCCCGATGGGCGACATCTTTCTGAACCTCGCCGGTCTCTATAACCAAGCCCGTTTTTAGGACGCGGCGGCGAAAGTTTCTCTTATCTAAGGTCGTATCAAGAATGACCTCATAAAGATGTTGGAGTTGTGAAAGGGTAAATCGCTCGGGTAATAATTCGAAACCAATAGGGCGATAGCGTAATGTGTTTTTCAATCTCTCATGCGCTAGATCCACAATGCCTTGATGGTCAAAAGCAAGCTTTGGATGCTCATCGATTTCGAACCACGCCGCGTCTTGGGCATCGCTCGCCGCAGAAACTTCGTGATCGCTCAGACGAACGAGGGCGTAGTAGGCAACTGAAACGACACGTTCTCGCGGGTCGCGATCGATAGCACTGAAGGTATATAGTTGTTCAAGGAAGACATTCTTGAGTCCTGTTTCTTCTTCAAGCTCTCTCAACGCAGCATTTTCTGTGGTCTCATCCACGCGTACAAAACCGCCAGCGAGCGCCCACTTTCCTTTAAAGGGTGGAAGTTTTCGTTGGATAAGCATCAGTTTGAGGTCGCCTTCATCAATGCCAAAAACCACACAATCTACAGTTAAAGCGGCGCGAGGATATTCGTATTCAAATGCCATTATATAGTATCCAAGTTTAGGTTTTCGTGTTGCTCCACCCAATCGGCCAGAATATCCAATTCACGTTTATAAGCACCGGAAAGAATCGGAAAACGACACCAGGTTTTGGGATCTAGGTTTTCATCATCCACATGGAAAGATGGAGCATAGCGCTCTCTCTTCCACTGATTTCTACACCAAAGTTTAAAGAAACGAACGACCCAAGTGTAAAGCTGACCAGGGCTATATTGTGGAAATTTTACCCGCATTAAACGGTAGGCATCCACCGGAGATTTTTTATCACGGATTGCAACGCGTTCGATTGCATCTAGCAAAATATAGGGCATGAGGTCGCTCTCATCGGTCTGTTCCTCGCCGGAAGGTCGCAGTTCTGCCGTTGGTTGTTGGCGGTTTATTTTTGAGAGTTCAGGAATAGAATGTAGTTCTTTGGGACCGTGTTCTTCCATCCACCTTAGCCACTGACGTAAAAAAGCTTTATCAATTCCAGCGACGGGACTCAGGCCACCAGAAGTATCGCCGTCCATCGTCGCATACCCGACCGCGGCCTCAGACCTGTTGCTCGTTGAAAGGAGTAGCGCGTTGTTGATGTTGGCGAACATCCAAATTGAAGGCGCACGCGAGCGCGCTTGAATGTTCTGTAAGGTGATATCATCGTCTTCCCAGGTGAGCTCTCGCCCGATGGCCGCTTCGATGATTTTAGTATAATTATTTACTAAGCCGTCTACGTCGAGTTCATAGTAGGTTGCGCTTAACGCTGCTGCGACGGCACTCGCCGCATCTCTGGTGATCTCTCCGCTGTTTTTCGTAGATTGGTAGGCGCATGTTAACGTGGCGTGCACGATTTCTTCGACCGAGTTACAGGATTGAATGGCAGAAATATGGGATAACTTATCTTTGGTTCCTTGAAGGCCTAGTTCGTCCACGGCGAAAGCCATTGCTAAAGAACACAGGCAACTTACGGCGGCAGAATCCGCGCCACCAGACAAGGAAACGACGAACCCCTGAGAAAAACTTTTCCGAAGGTAGTCGAAAAGTGAAAGTGCGATGGAGCGGGAAAACTCTTCTTCTTTATGCTTTTCTGCTTTCTCCCAAGCATGAATTTCAATCGGTGGCGCTAAGCTTGGATCGATGGCCGGAAATTTAAAGTCGACACAGATTTCGTCTTTTCGTTCCGACTCGACGATGGGCCGATGGCTGACTGTACGCGCAAGGTTGACGCGCGAGGTTTCGATATCAATCAAGGCTGATGTGAGCTCAACGTTTTTAAAAGAAAATCTTGAACCCTGAGCAATCATTTTCCCTGAACTTGCGATCATCGCACCGCCATCGTAGATCGCGCGTCCCGCTTCGTTTCCGAGCAGATTCGAATAGATATAGGTCACACCAAAAGCACGCGAACCCTCCACCACAAATCGCTTTCGCACTTCAAGTTTTCCGAATGCGAAATGGGACGCCGAAGGGTTGAGAATAATATCGACGCCTTTAAAGGAAAGGTCGCTACCTGGACGCTGTGCCACCCACGCTTCCTCGCAAATTTCGAAGCCGATTTTTATCCCCTCACAATTAAAATAGATGTCACCGATGGGGTAGCTTTTAGCGCCGAACTTGATTTCGGAAACCGTGTCACGTGGCCAAGGTTTGAACCATCGAGGCTCATAGTGCAGGCCGCCTCCAGCAAGATGTTGCTTGGCCACAAAACCGACAATGCGTTGGTCGGCAATGAGACATACGGTGTTGTAAAATCCATTGGTGTAACGCGTTGGAAGTCCAACGGAGACGATCATGCCAGCCGTCTTGGGACGAATTTCTTCGTCGACCATCTTCCACGCCATTTCATAAACATGGGGCGCGTGAAAAGAATCCTCACATCCATATCCGGTAACACACATCTCGGGCAGGCAGAGAAGTTTAACATCATCTTCGCGTGCAAGGTCGATGGCCTTTAGGATGTTAGCAAGATTATTGTCCCAATCGAGCGGTGTTTGGTTCATCACCGCGGCCGCAACTTTTACAAAATTCATAGTATAACCTTATTTTTTTTTCGTAGGGCGCTCATTAATTCACGTTTGGTTTTATCTAAGTTCTCTTCTAAACCAACCGGATATTCGTGAGGGTTTAAAAAACGTAAAATTGAGGGATGGAGTCGTTCAAGATCATTTTTCCGAGTCCTTCGGATTGAATCTAGTGAGGGTGTTTCGTAGGAAAGTTTACCATCTCTGAAGATTTCTTTCAGCAGCGTCTCAAAAGTATGGGCTGATAAATCTTTTATTCTCGTTTGATCTTTCATGTCGACAAGTAGGTGGCCAGACTGACTTCTTTCATCAAAGATAAGATCGCCAGCAAAGTATCGGCCGTCAAAATATCGTCGTACCTGATGCACTCCGGGCGTGTTTATTTTGAACGCTTGTTCAGAAATTTTAATCGTATCTTTCCATTCGCCGCCTCTTTTTGAGGCCGCGATTTTGTAGACTCCGCCAAGCGCAGGTTGGTCGTAGGCGGTTGCTAATTTCGTTCCCACTCCCCACACCGCGATTTGAGCACCTTCTTGTTTAAGGCTTGCGATAATATGCTCGTCGAGACTGTTCGATGCAAAAATTTTAGCGTCTTTGAACCCACCTTCATCAAGGATTTTCCTCGCCTCAATGGATAGATAGGCGAGGTCTCCGGAGTCCAAGCGGATGCCTGCAAGTCGGTGACCGTTTTCTTTGAGTTTTTTTCCTAAAGCAACAGCATGATGAACGCCGTTTAAGGTGTCGTAGGTGTCAACCAAAAAAACGCAGTTATTTGGGAGGGCATCTGCGTAGGCTTCAAAAGCGGCTCGTTCGTCTCCGAAGAACATCACCCAACTATGGGCGTGGGTTCCTTTGACGGGAATGCCAAAGATTTTCCCTGCAAGAACATTTGATGTAGCGGCTACCCCTCCAATGTAGGAAGCGCGTGCAACCGAAAGTGCTCCGTCAATTCCCTGGGCGCGGCGCATTCCAAATTCCAGGACTGGATCTGTACCAGCAGCCAAACAAACGCGCGCGGCTTTTGTTGCGATTAATGTTTGGAAGTTTACTATGTTTAGGAGAGCGGTCTCGATAAGTTGTGCTTGGATGATAGGACCGCGAATTCTGATTAAGGGCGTATTGGCAAACACCACACGTCCTTCCGGGATCGCATCGACATCGCAGTCAAAGGTCATCTCCCCTAAGTAATCCAGAAAAGCAGATTCAAAAAGGGGCTCACCGTCGTTACCCTTTAGGGTGCGTAAGAAATCTCTATCGTCTTGCTCGAAGGTAAAGGACTGCAGGTAGTCGATCACATATTCCAAGCCCGCGCTGATTGCAAAGCCACCTTTAAAAGGATTTTTCCGAAAAAAGAGATCAAATACAGCAGACGTGAGGTGCTCGTCATTTTTCCAATACCCGTAGGCCATTGTGAGTTGGTAAAGGTCGGTATGTAAGGCGAGATTGGTGTTGTAGATGCGATCTAAAAGAGGGGATTTGCGTTTCATCACTCAACTCTGTTCTAGTTAAGTAAGGATAGTGTAGATTATACACTGAGTCAAGTCGTTAACAGATCCTCGGTAACAGGTTCCTTATGTTGTATTTTAGGGGATTTATTTTTCGAGGAAGTTAAGTCGAATTTCGTCGCCAAGCTCACGCAATAAATGTTTTTTAAAGCGTTCTCTTAGTTTGACTTCAACCTGACGAATACGTTCTTTTGACACGCCGTATTCTTCTCCTAAGAGGACGAGACTTTTAGCATCTTCGGCGATCATTCGATCAAACCAAATGGAACGCTCTCGATCTTGTTCCAAGTTCGCGCCAAAGGCTTTGATAACTTTTGCGAGCTCACCGGAAGATTGTTTTTCGGCCACGAGCTCCTCCGGTGTTGCGGAGGCATCATCGGCCATGAGTTCACCGATGGTGGTGCTTTCATGCCCGGGCGCTTGGGCGTCGATGTAAACTGGCGGGGCATCAAGTTGGGCGGCAACGCGAACGACCTCGGCCTCGTCTACATCTAAGTACTCCGCAATCAATGCGGGAGTGGGATTTCGATGACCTTGTTCAAGAAGGGCTCTTCGCGCTTTTTTTAGATTGTAAAAAAGCTTACGACCTGCGCGAGAGGAGCCGATACGAACAGGATGAAGATGATTCATCAGGTAGTTCAAGATCATAGCGCGGACCCAATATTGGGCATAGCTGGTGAATTTCACACCGCGATAAGGATCGTAGCGAGTAACCGCTTCGGCGAGTCCAACGTTCCCTTCTTGGATGAGATCGAGAAGGTTTGACCAGCGTCGTTTGTATTCTTTGGCAATTTTTACGACCAAACGTAGGTTGGTCATAATAAGAACTTTAGCAGCTTGACCGTCATCATCTTCTTTGAAGCGCAAGGCCAATTCTTGTTGGTCTTGGGCACTGAGCGGTTTCATATCTCGAAGTCGAGCGAGGTAGGAAGAGAGCGGATCTGAGACCACAAGATCAGTGGAGGGTCTGTTTAGTGCCTCCAATAAAGTGATTGAGTCGGGAAGAAGAGGATTTCTAGCCAGCGTCGCCTTGAGTTTAAACTCTGGTTTAGCGGTGTCGTCGATGATGACTTCGACGGGGTTATTGAATTTATCCTCAGGCATATTAATTTTCGTCATTGGTTGCAACATTATTATAACTCACGAATCGTTGACCGCCACCTAAAAGAAGCGATCGTGTTAATCAAATTAAAAGATGTAAAATCTGTTCTAGTTTTCGATTATTTGCTGACGTGATCTTCGTCATCGTCGAGATTATCGCGGGCGCGAAATTTGAGGCTTGCGGAGTTGATGCACCAACGTTCGCCTGTGGGGGCGGGTCCATCGTTGAAAATATGTCCAAGGTGGCCGTCACATCTTGCACATTTGACTTCGATTCTCGACATTCCGTAGGAATTATCGGCGACTTTGAGAACACGTTTGGTAGAAACGGGTTCGGTGTAGCTAGGCCAACCGGTGCCGGAGTCGAATTTCGTTGTTGAGTCAAAAAGTGGATTATCGCAGGCCGAACAAACGTAGAGTCCGTCTTTTTTATAGGCGTTATATTCGCCAGAAAAAGCGGGCTCGGTTCCCTTTTCACGAAGGATATTGAATTGAATCGGTGTGAGTCGGGCCTTCCATTCGGAATCGCTTAAAACAAGTTTGTCGACGCTCTTATCATCGTGGCTCTTTCCTTCCACAATAGGAGAATCGGTTTCAGCGTGGATTTTCTTATTCCTATCCGAGCACGCAAAAGCGGTCGTAAATACGAGGAAGAGGGTTAGATGTCGTAACAAGACTTGCATGTTTTTAACTTAAGCACCGGTTTGAGAAGGCAAGAACTTTCTTTTGGAAACTGATCTGCTTATCTTAGATGCTTAGTTTGGAATTTTGTTTCGGATTTTATTCAATGGCCAAGTTTAGGATTTTCTAAGGCGCTCAAAGCCAAGGCCTTTAACGTATCGACGAAAAGCATCGCCGACTTTATTTCCGACCTCGATTTTAGATAAGCTGCAACGATCGGGCGACTGGGCTGATGAGATTTCAGCGGTCGGTAGGTTCTTGAGCGATCTTTGTCGAAGTGGGCAACGAGAGAAGGCACCATTGCAATGCCAAGGTTCCTCGACACACAATCCTGAATGGTGGTCACTTGTGCCGTCTTACAAATAATAACCGGATTGATTTGTGCCGTGTAGCAAAAAGATTCGACTTGCTCGCCTAAACAATGGCGAGGATCGAGGGCGATAAAGGGATAGGATTTGATCTCTTCGACTGAGATTTCTTTTCTCTTCGTTAATTCGTGGTTGGAGGGCAAGAGCACGACGAAGGGTTCTTGATAGAGCAGTTCGTGTCGTACGTGTTTGGACTCAATAGGCAGACTCATGATCGCCACATCAATTTCGGTGTGATGAAGGGCGTCGAGCAAATTATCCGTCATATCTTCTACAATGGAGAGATGAATATGGGCGTAGTTTTCGCGAAAAGATTCTATCGTTGCGGGTAGAATATGGGGCGCGATCGTGGGTAGAATTCCTACCCGGAGTTGATCGGTGTTAACTTCTTCGGGTTCCACGACCGTTCGTCGGATTTTTTCAAGCCCCTCTAATACGGTTCTTGCTTGGGGGTACAAGACGCGCCCGAGTTCGGTAGGAACGACTTTTTTCTTTAAACGGTCGAAGAGCTTGCCGCCACATTCACGTTCGAGTTTTATGATTTGCTGGCTAAGGGAAGGTTGGCTTACAAAACAACGTTTTGCCGCCTTTGAGAATCCCCCAGTTTCGTAGATGGCCACGAAATACCTGAGTTGATTAATTTCCAAATTGCATTCATCCAATAAATAGGTTGATTTAGACTAAATGATTTTCACGTTCAACTCACGTCCAAATCGCGAACTTCTCAAAATCACTGTTTTTTTTGGAAGCTAAACCGTTGTCTAACTGACTAATTTGTGATTATGTTCGGCTATTCTTATTCCCCAAAAGAGGTGTTTTGTGACTCAGCCTTCCTTAAGCCAACTATCCGAAGATGAAACGATGTTCCGTGATGCAATCACAGAGTTTGCCAAACGAGAGGTGTTACCTCACGTCATGGAGATGGACGAAAAGCAAAAAATGCGTCCAGAAATCATTAAAGGCGCCTTTGATTTGGGGCTGATGGGTATTGAGGTACCAGAGGAATATGGCGGGTCAGGTGCATCCTTTTTTACGGCGATTTTGGCTGTTGAAGCGTTGGCCGTGGTCGATCCAAGCGTGTCAGTTTTCGTTGACGTTCAGAATACGCTTGTAAACAACGCGCTATTACGTTGGGGGTCTGATGCCCTCAAGGCGAAATATTTTCCAAAGCTTACTACAGAATGGGTTGCAAGTTATGCCCTTAGCGAGCCTGGATCAGGAAGCGATGCCTTCGCACTTGCAACCAAAGCCGAAGATTGCGGAGACCATTTTAAACTCAATGGTACCAAACTTTGGATCACCAACGGTGATGAGGCCTCCTTCTTTATTGTCTTCGCCAATATGAACCCCGAAGCGGGATATCGCGGTATCACCGCTTTTATCGTGGAAAAAGGGTTTGAAGGTTTCTCTGTAGGAAAGAAAGAAGACAAATTGGGTATTCGTGCATCTTCGACCGTTGAATTGATCTTCAAAGATTGCATTGTTCCCAAAGAAAATGTTCTCGGAGAAATCGGAAAGGGTTATAAAGTTGCCATCGAGACCTTGAATGAGGGCCGGATCGGTATCGGGGCTCAGATGATCGGTTTGGCCAAAGGAGCTTTGCATAACGCGATGCAATACATGGTTGAACGAAAGCAATTCGGAAAAGCCATCGCAGATTTTCAGGGCGTTCAATTTCAGTTCGCAGAAGTGGCAACCCAAATCGAGGCCGCACGTTTGATGGTCTACAATGCTGCTCGACTAAAAGACGCAGGAAAGCCATTTGCCAAAGAAGCTGCGATGGCGAAACTATTTTCAAGCCAAGTCGCCGAACGCGCTGCCTCTCAATGCCTTGAATTCTATGGTGGTGTTGGGTTCACAAAAGAATTCCCCGCTGAGAAGTTTTTCAGAGATGCAAAGATTGGTGCAATTTATGAGGGAACGACGAATATGCAGCTCCAAACCATCGCCAAAATGATGCTATCTGAATACAGATGAAGTCTGAATTTCTTGATCCATTAATTTCTGCTGCGCATTCTTTTTCTAGGATGGGTTGGCTTCTTGCCACGAGTGGGAATTTTTCTAGGCGTATAGATAGTAAGCGATTTTACATTACAAAAAGTGGAAAAGATAAAGGGGAACTAGCGCCAGAAGATTTTTTGGAAATAGTAAACGGCGATACTACATGCGCCGACGGTAAAGCTTCTGCGGAAACCTGTATCCATCATACCCTTTATCAACGTTTTGAAGATGCGCAGGCCATTTATCATGTCCACGAACCTTATGCAGGATTATGTGGCCGTCGAGATTTTCAGGATACCCAAACCCTATTTTCAGGTTGGGAAATGATCAAAGGTTTGGGTGTGTGGGAGGACGTGGGGGTCGGCATACCGATCTTTTCGAATCATCTCGATGTTCAAAAGATCGCAGATGAGATCGAGGCATTTTTTGATGGCGAACCCGCTCAAGTACCTGTGATCAATATCGTCGGCCATGGCATTTATGTTTGGGGCGACACGCCCGCGTTGACCAGGGCCCATCTTGAGGCGGCGGCTTATTTGTTTAAAGTCGATTATCTAGAAAAAAAGAGGATCTAGTCTTCAACGTCGATTAATCCCACGCCTTAACTTTAACTTTTTTCTTAATGGGGGCCCAGCCATTCGAGGGCTTTCTAGGTTTTTTAACCTGGGTGGGTTTTGTACTTTCGGTTGGCTTTGTAACCTTGATTGTTCTTGGTTTTTTGTTTTTTTGTTTGGGCCGGATGGAATTTTTAGGACGTCGAACTTTCTTGGCCGTCTTGCTTTTTTCAGCATCCATGAGGACTTCCATCTTTGAACTGGATGAGGGGCTTAGGACTATATTTTTAGTTAAAAATCCTTCGGCTTGAATACGAAAGGTCGTAGGTTTACTCACAAAAACGGGGCGAGGTAAGATTCCCAAAAAGAGATTATCCTCACTATAGATTTCTGCTCCAGTTGGACCACTTAGCGCAATTTCTGTTTCTTCAGCCCGTTCGACTTTTTTAATCTCTTGAAGAGGAGGGCTGTTTTTTGTATCGGCGACAACTTCTTTCGTTTTCGTTGGCAAAGGTTCGGATTTCATCTCTTCCTCACCGCCTATAAATACGAATCCCAAAAGTAGACAAAGCGCGGCTACACCCACGAACGCGATGACCGCAACGAGGGGCTTTTTATCGGGAGCCTCAAATTCATTGGTGAGGAGGGCGGAGTGGGTTTCTTGAGAAAGTTGTTGGGAGTGAGATTCTAAAATAATATTTGAATCACTAATCATTGTGGGGAGTTCGTCCAAAGCGAAGGATTCGGAAACAACATTGAAGATCGGCGTTGGAGAGGGGGTTTGTATTCCAGAAACCGAAATGGGGCCCGATTGAGATATAGAAGAGGCTTTGATGCCTTTTTTAGGCAATGAATCTGACCATCCTCGTTGGGCCAGAGGTGTTGTTTTCGCTTGGGTTTCGTCAAAAGCACGAATCATCTCAACTGCGTTTTGAAAACGTTCAGCCGGATTTTTGGAGACCGCTTTCACGAAGAGTTGTCCAATAGGATCGTTTTTGATGAACTCAGGAACATCGATAGGGTCTGAGGAAATTTGTTTATTCAGGATTTCCCATTTTCCAGATTTGGCGAAGACCGATTGGCCCGAGAGCATTTCTATGCCAATCAACCCAAGGGCGTAAATATCAGTGGTCGCTCCGATATTTTTAGATGAAATTTGTTCAGGCGACATATAACTAATGGTGCCGATGAGGACGCCAGCATTGGTGAGTTCTTCTTCGCCGTCTTCGGTATCTAGGAGTTTGGCGATTCCGAAATCGAGTACTTTTACAAAATCAACTTCTCCGTGCATCTCGGCCAACATGATATTTGCGGGCTTGAGATCGCGATGAACGATTCTTGATGCGTGGGCCTCAGAGAGGCTTTTCAAAATTTGTCGACAAATGCGTTTGACTCTCTCGGGCGATATCGGACCGTCGGTTTTAATGACCTCCTTCAACGTTGGACCCTTGACGGCCTCCATGGCATAATACAAAAAGCCACCGCTGCTTTTGTTAAAGTCATAGATCTGAATCGTATTGGGATGGGAGAGATTTCTAATCGCCATCACTTCACGCTTAAAACGCTGGACCATTTCATCCATATTCAGCGCTTGGCTAAGTAGGATCTTCAACGCGACGTTTCTGTCCATTGATATTTGTCGGGCGAGATAGACAGCCCCAAAACCGCCTTTACCCAACAAATCCAGTAGTTCATATCGGCCATCGACCTGGGTTCCAATTGCTGGTAACCCGGGTTGAAGCTTCACATTGTTTTGTTTAATCAAAATGTGTTCAACTTAAAGACTAGAAAACTTGTTGCTTAACAAGCCATGCAGTATGTATTATACAACTTTTTCGGAATTCGAGCAAAATCAAAATGGATCTTATTATGACACCGCAATCCAGGATTTTTTCGTCACTTATTTTTATGATGGTTTTTCTTTTTGCGAGCCTCGGTTTTGCACAAAAAAAGAGCTTTCAACAGTATCTCGACCTTGCAGAGAAGGCCTATGCTCAAGAAGACTATCCTAAAGCGATTGAAAATCTCTTTCTTGCTTATAGTGTAGAGAAGAACCCACGTTTACTTTTTAACGTGGCGAAATCTTATCAAAAACTTGGCGAATGCGACAAAGCGATCGTTTATTTCAGAGCTTTCCGGCGCCAACCTAGCGCGGGCGTGGACCTTCGGGCACAAGCCAAGACTGAAATCGGCAAAAGTGCATCCTGCCAAACCATCAAACCCTTATCTGGACGCTTTTTTATTAAATCTGATCCAAAAGGTGCAAAGGTTACCCTCGATGGAATCGAAATGGGATTCACGCCTCTGGAAACAGCCGGGCATAAAGCAAGCACCCATGAACTCGTTCTTGAACTCGAAGGATATGAGTCCGTGAGCACCAGCTTTGAAGCCTTGGCCGGGAATGACCAGCTCATCAACAAAAAGCTGAACCTAAAAACAGAGGGAGATTTTGTCGAAGAACCAGATCTCGTCACAGAAAAAGAGGATTCAAATCTCCTCCCCTACATCATCGCGGGTAGCGTTTCTGCCCTAGGACTCGGTGTTCTAGGTTTTGGTACGTTCACAGATCTTGTCACCATTCCAGATCTCAAAGAAGCAAGAATTGAAGTTCAAGCCGAAGTAGAAAAAGGCGGGCCGGCCGATGTCGGCGATGTTCAAGAGCTTACCGATGATATCGACGCGTCCATTTCTACCGCGATCGTGAGCTATGTTATCGGTGGAACCTTACTCGCCGGTGGTGTGGGATATTTCGCTTATATTCTCGCAACAGATTCAGCAAACACCGATGGTCTTGTGATTGCACCGGCCATTAGTACGCAGGGTTTCGGTATTCATTTTTCAAAAACCTTCTAAAATGTATAACGACCAATTCAAAAGCGGGGATGTCATTGTCGGGCGATATCGATTGGTCGAAAAAATCGGTGCTGGCGGATTTGGTGTCGTCTACCGTGCCGTTCAACTTGGAATGGAACGAGATGTTGCCGTAAAACTTCTTCACGCCTCCGAGAGCTTTGACGAAAATGGTCGAGAACGCTTTCGACGTGAAGGGTTGGTGGTAAGAAATCTCAATCATCCCAACACCATTCGACAATATGACTTCGGGGAAACTGAAAATGGTACTCTTTTTCTCGTTCTCGAATATTTAAAGGGTCGTAATCTCGTACAATGCATTCGCGCCGAAGGCGCCTTGGGGGATGAGCGCGTTAGAGGCTTTGTCGTTGGCGTTTTGAAATCGCTCGCCGAAGCACATTCTCACGGCATTGTTCATCGCGATTTGAAACCTGGAAATATCATGCTTTGTGATGTGTATGGTGAGCGCGATTATCCTAAAATTCTCGATTTTGGGATTGCAAAGGTCATGATGGGAGATTCGCCAGACCTCACGGCGGTGGGTATCGCGCTCGGGTCGCCAAGATATATGGCGCCAGAAGTTTTGAGAGGAGAGGATCCTACCCCCGCTTGCGATGTCTATTCCATTTCCATCACCATCGCTGAGGCGATTATGGGGCAACCCTTAATCAAGACCAGAGATTCCCTTGAAGCTGCGAGGCTTCAGCTGGACCCCGAGCCTCTTCCCATCCCCGAAGAACTGATCCAATCCAGTTTATGGCCGTGGCTTTCGATTGGACTAAAAAAGGACAAAAGCGAGCGTTATAAAGATGCAGAAGAGATGTTGGGATTTTTCTCATCACCGCTCCAAGACCTTATCGACCGAGGCGCAGAGCGTCCTTCCATCGCGACCGCGACCACAGATGTTTTAGAGGCCGTCGATGGTCAACACCCCTTCGATGGTATGTTCGGTGATCCCGATCAGCGAGCGACCTTTCTAGGAACTCCGAATTCGGACGCGCTTTATAGTGATGATACCAACGCGTTATCGGTAGAAGAAGCGCAAAGGATCGTTGATGAAATTCGTCATGGAGAAGTACGCCGTGTTACGCCAAATATTACACCGGCGAGACCGACACTGACCCAAGCCCCGCAATTAACGGCAACACCAGATCCTGCTGAAAATAGACCGACAAGCGTGTATTCCCCTGTTGGAGCTCGCGCTCCCTCAATCGCCTATACGCCGGAATCTGAAAAGCCAACAATCGCGGCAGAATCCATTCCTCTAGTTGCTCCTCCGAAGCTGCAAAAAATTTCGATTTTTGACGAATCGCCTCCTAGAAACCATGTCGCGTCTCCCGATTTGGTGAATCCTCGTCCTCTTCCAACTCTTGTTGCCGGAGAAATGACCGAGCTCACAGAGAAAAAGAACCCCGACCAAATGAAAAAAATCATCGCAATTGTGGGATTTTTGGGGCTTGTTTTC
>Ga0256840_1001813_pt1 | contig 19416 bp, 30 predicted proteins | sample 355202metaG_FD_185969 | JGI IMG/M metagenome (GOLD analysis project Ga0256840, IMG submission 185969) | Hydrothermal vent microbial communities from Mid Atlantic Ridge, Atlantic Ocean - 355-202 | ecosystem: Environmental > Aquatic > Marine > Hydrothermal vents | place: Atlantic Ocean: Mid...
AAATTAAAGCGTGAGACAAAGAAATTACTAAAACATCCGTACTTTGGTTCACTCCTACGAGACAAAGAGGTTATTCCAGTTTTCGTAAGTAAAGGAAGGTTGAGAGAGTTTGTAGCCTCCCTTCCCTGATCCCCGTCTCCTTTTTCGGAGGTGGGACAGGATGTGTATTATTGCGGTTATAGGAGCACCTCATAGTGGTAAGACCGTTTTTATCAACTCGTTGTACAGGTTCTTGCGACAAGTAAACATTAGATTTTTTATACACTCTGCTTGTCCCGACGGTGAAGGCAGGTGGTGTGGGGAGACAGACCAAGAGTTAGTCAAGAAAATCAGAAAAAAGGGTAAGTTTGACGAACACTTTGTTCAGTATCAACTGAGAGTCATTGAGAACTTGAGAAGGTCAGGATTTCAGTTAGTTTTCTTTGATCTCGGAGGTCTACCTTCAAAGGAGAACAAGCAGATTTTGGAACACTGTGATTACTATATTTTTCTTAGAAGACCAGATAAACAGGAGGTTGTCCAGAAGTGGCAGGAACTCTTGGACTCACTAAACATTAAACCACTGGCTATATTTGACTCGTTGTGGCAAGGAAAGCCAGAATTTCACATTGAAAATAATGTCGTTTATGGTACACTGGTTCGTTTGGATCGTGCAGAAGTTCCGGAGAACACTCTCAAGGTTGTAGGAAAATTTGTTGAGTTTTTGATAGAAAAATTTGGAGGTGTTAGTGTGAGTGAAAGATTTGTTGTTAAAGTTGGAGAGACGGATGAATTTGTGTTTGTGGATATCGTAGTCGGAGGCAACGGCATAATTGTCCCCGAGGAACTTGAGAGGTTAGTAAAAACAGTTGAGCAGGCAGTGAGTAATAGGTACTTCGGTAAGGGTGTTATCATCTCTGGTAGGTTACCGATTTGGGCACACAGTACTTTAGCACATCAGTTCCACACTGCTAAGTTCGTAGCCCATTTTGATCCAAGGCTTGGGGCAGTGGTCGTTCAGAGCCATTCCCCCGACTACAAGGTGGGTCAGGTAATTCCACTCGAACAAATTGAGCCACTTCTATAATTTTTAATTCTGGGGGGATGGACATGAATGGAGATCTAGTTAAAATTTACAACTACATTCTTCTTCCAGGACGTGAAGAAGAGGCAAAGGTGCTAATGCTTTCACTAATTTCAAAGCAACACGCTGTCCTTGTAGGTGCTCCGGGAACCGCTAAGTCTTTACAAATCTCAATGTTAGCTAAGGCTTTTAATGTTCCCTTCTTTCAATACTTGATCACCAAATACACGTTACCACAAGAGCTCTTTGGATATCCTGATGTCAAGGAACTCAGAGAGACTGGTAGGGAGGTCATAGTGACTACGAGAAAACTGCCAGAAGCGGTTCTGGCTTTCCTTGACGAAATTTTCAAGGGTTCATCGGCAATACTCAACACTCTACTCAGGATTCTCAACGAACGAGAGTTTGACAATGGACAGCAAGTAATCAAGGTTCCATTGTGGACTTGCCTGGCGGCGAGCAACGAAGTACCAGAAGAACCAGAGCTTCAAGCGCTTTACGACCGATTTCAGTACCGTCATTTCGTCGACTACATTAAGCCAGAACAGTGGGAACAATTACTGGACACATACTGGATAACTCACCACCCTAACTATCAAAAACAGCAAGTTAGCTTCAACTTTAATATCATCGAACAAACATACGAAAAAGTCTGGCAAGTGAACTGGCAGCCAGTCAAAAGACAGTTGCTAACAATTTTCGCAAAGTTACAGGATCAGGATATAGTCATCTCTGATAGACGTAAGGGTCGTTGCTTACTTTCAATAGCAGCATCGGCAGTACTCAACGGCAGAACAGTGGTTCAGCCAGAAGATCTCATGGTTCTTAAGTACACTATTCCAGAGAACAAAGAGCAAGTGAATGTCGTCGAACAAGTAATTATCGATCTCGTTGGTGAGAAGCTAAAAATCAAACAGCAGTTGCAAGAACTCATACCGCAGGTTCAGGGACTAATTGAGCAACTCGAAAATTCTCAGAGTTTCGAGGAAGCTCTAAAAATTGCAGAAGAAATCAAACCAATATCAGCAAAGTTCAGTGACTTCAAACAGTACGCTGACGAAATCGAGGAGGTCAATGAACTTGACAACCTTATTAAACAGTTCAGCTCAATTTTAGCTAAAAAAGTAACTTCTCTTTAATTTATTTTTTGGAGGTGTGATAAATGAATGAAATAGAAAGACTTGGAAAACAGTTGGAACAACTTCAAAAACAACTAACAGAACTTTCAAGAACAATAAACAATGTCATCATAGTTCAAACGCTCCAAGGACGTGACGGTAAAATCATCGGAGAAGTAGTTACTCCGAAGCACTTCGCTCCACGAGAATACTCTAAGTTCCAGAGAGAAGATTGGTACATTGGCGAAGGAATGGTCGTTCTTTTCAGCAATCCTCCAGAGAGAGTTGGGGATCAAGTATACATTATACAGTATCAGCTAAGAACTTCACAGAGAACAGGGAAGAACTATCTCAAGTGTTTTAAGTGGCTTACAAAGGAGCAGTTCGAAGAACTAAGAAGACAGAGAGATCAGTTACAACAGAGAGTCGAAGAGCTTGAAGAGAAAATCAAGGAACTGAGAAAACAAGAGAAGCTCAGAAAATTCATTGAAGACATGAAGAAGTATGGATTCAGTAAACAGCAGGCAGAGATTGTAATAAAACTCGGAGAATCTCAAAACCCTGATGCAATAGCTCATCTTCTCAAGAGTGTGACCAGTGCTTACGCTGTTCTCAGGAGTTACATGAGGTTCGTAGTACTCACTGAAACTAAAGCTTTCGAGATTAGATATTTCTGGAATGGTGAAGATTACATTTGGAGAGTCAATGACGTCACTTTTCCAGCAGAGGGCGAGATTGATGAAATTTACAGCGATACCCATGAGCTATTCGTTGACGACGAACTCTGTGAGAGCTTTGAAGCCTATGAGTTGGCAAAAGCAATATGGCAAAAACATAGAATTCCAGTGTTCTGGACCTATCAGAGTTCTCCAGAATACTCGAGGTTGACATTGGTACTACCAAAAGATTCAGAGTTACTTAAAAAGCTCAAAGTGACCAGAGAACTTAATCTTCCAAGAGAGTTAAAAATACTAGTATACTGTGAAATTCTTAACATTGATTCAAAGAAAGTAGCAGAGATCGAGAAGTATGTCTAATCGGAGGTGAGAGTATGAGGTTCAAACAATTTTTCAAGTTTGGCAACTATGATTGGCTTGGTGAGTACCGTACCAATTCAATCATTTCTCTCTGTGTTCAAGCTAATCCATCGCTGTCTGAGCAAATTAAACAAATAAATCCGCAAATTCCGCTTGACGTTTTTCATTCTTGTTATCTATTAAATACCACAATACAACAGGAAGATCAGTTTTTACAACAAATCACTGAACCGATACTCAAGGATCAGGAATTACGAAAAATTACAGTGGCCGACGACCTAATTTCGAGGTTTTTCAGCGTAAAGTATGTCCTCAGAATTCTTGAAGAACTCGACAAAGAGCAGAAACAGAAAAGTGATGACTCAACTATCCAACAAATTGTACAGATGTTACAAGGGTACTCACACTCAGACGATGACAGTCAAAATCCTCTGGAGTTTCACCAAGTATTGCAAGAAGTTACAGAGAAGGCGAAAGAAAGAGCAAAACAAGAGACAGAGATAGCAAAGATTTACAAAGGTCTTAAAGCTGGAACTGGTCACACAGTAACTTTTGGTGAACTGCTCAACTTAGACTTTGTTGTTGACATCAAGAAACTTTACGAGATTTTCAAGGATATCGCTCTTGAGTTCACGAAAGCGAAGGCCGAGGAGCTCTACGGCTCATTCGAAGGAGTTAAGTTTGGCAGAGATTTTAGGAGTTTGCTACTAACGGCGTACATGCTTCCGGAAGAATTGTTTTGGTACAGATATGCTACTGGAACTCTACCAGAAATTGAAATCAAAACATCAGAGATATCAGAGTTTACGTTGGTTGTGGACAAATCGGGCTCAATGAATGAAAGAAACAAAACTTTGTGGTCAAGGGCAATAGCGTTAGCTTTAGCAAAACAAGCTAAGAAGTTCAACGTGAACGCGAAGCTCATATGGTTCGACGAGAGACCGTTTGGTCTAGCAGATCTAAGAAAGGAATTCGATAAAGCTTTAGATTACATTCTGCGACTGGAGTGCGACGGAGGGACATCTATCAACAAAGCTCTTGAGTATGCTGACAAGGAGGGTATTGGAACAATAGTTCTCATAACAGACGGAGAAGACTCAGTTTCCTACAAACCAAGAAGAAGACTCATATCAGTAATGGTCGAGGGTCATAATGAAGAGTTACAAAAGATCAGTGATGTCTACTTGAAGGTTCAGCCAGATAAGTCAGGTATTCTGAAACTTATACAACACATACGGTGATAGTTGTGGTTACTTGTCCGTTTTGCGATGATTCAGTAACTAATATTCCAAAGATTATCGAAGAAGTCAGAGTTCACAGTTGTGGAGCAGAGTATTACATCATGGTCGGAGATGTCGATGATGTCATGGAGTCTATCATGGATTACTTGGATATAATCTTTCCGAAGGAACTTGAATTCATTGAGATTCAAGAGAACAGAATAACAGTAAAGCACAGAGGTATAGAGATCATAGCGATTTCAGAAGATTCAGAAGAAAGTGAAGAGAATTTTGGATTGAAGTTGTGGTTTGTTTTTATTAGAGGAGGTAAGTGGAATGTTAGATGAATGGCTTGATATTATTGAAAGAAACGTTCGAGAAACGGCGATACTTGTAAAATTAAGAATTCTAAGAGATACGAGAAATCCGATACACTTGTATGAACTGCTCAAAGAGCTTTCAGTGAGATCCTATAATCACCTTATTCCACCAGAAAAAGAAATTGAGAGATGGTTCAAGGAGGAACTAAGGTAATCTGAACACGCATATCTCATCAATATCTGGATGGCCAACCTCATCACCATCATAACAACCAAGAAAAGCTATTCTGCGTTTGCTTAGATCTTCACGAGCTTTCTCCCAGTTTGCGTATAATTCGGTAGATCTCACATTATCCATACATTTATCAAGATCATCCTGACACTCATTCATACATTTATCGTATTCCTCCTTGCACAGCTCCTCTTCATCACCGTACAGCTTCTTGCAATCGTCGTAATCGTTTATACATTGATCCATGCATATATCATAGTCAGTTTCGCAGTTTGTTTCCATGAATTCAATGTCTTCTTTGAGTTCCTTTGCCAACACCATATATATGGCTATATCTCTGGGAACAACTTTGGGGACGATACACTCGTAATCTTGGTCATATCTCCAGATCTCGAAATACCAGTACCCCTTCCCTTCGTATAAGCCAATTACGGTGTCAATCTGGTGATCGCTTAAAATTATATCGGGTTCTCCCAACAAACCTTCCTCCTTAAGAGCATTTATTAAGTTTGCATTTCGGTTACAAGCTATATTTACGACAGCCATGATAGTTGTTATGTTTTTGACATATTTATTTTTTTGGAGTTGGAGTTTTTGGAGTGAATAAGAGTGTAAATTTGAATTTTTTTGGAGGTGGTTGACGTGTATGGAGATAGAAGGGACGTTCTGCTACCGGAGATACGCAGTGCTACATTTCATGTAAGAAAGGCACTGATTGCTCTTCACATCCTTCTTCAAACAAAACCGCATCTAAAAGATTTTCTTGTGATAGACAGCAGTTTCAGAGAAGAATTTGACAAGATGCTTCAGATTGCCGAAGAATTTGTGAAGTTGTATACTGAATTAAAGGGGGTGGTAAAAGATGAGAAATAAAGTTTTATGGCTTTCCCGGCACAAACCCTTGCCGGCTCAAATGCAGTATTTACGCAATAAATTGGGAGATTTTGAACTGATCTTCTACTGGAAACCGCTGAGCACAGCACAGGATGCTGTCAACTTGGCGAAGGAGTACGGCGCTGATTACATCGTACCGGTGTTGCCTCTATCTTTTATAATGCATTTAGTTCAGGAGTCCAAGAAACACAGATTTACAGTCTTAAGAGCCGACATGGAGAACGTCCACAACTGCGACAGCGAAAACTGCCCAGAATACAACCCGGAAACTGATACCATTATGGAATCAAGAGATCTGAACACAGGTCAATTAATCAGGAGACACTTCAGATTCAGAGGATTTAAGGTTCTAAAGGATATCAAAATTATCGAGGAGGATTGGTAATGAACTGCAACTTAATTGAGAGAATAACTAAGCTCAACGAGAGCATCAGTGACAAACTAAAGCTCGAAAGCGAGAAAATCAAGTTCAGAGACTGCTTAAAATTCTACATAAGAAACGGAATCAGCATAGACGAACTGTTTAACATGGTAACTACCGCTATCGTAGATCTTAAGGACGATCTCAAGAGGGAAACGGTACACGAGATTGCAAAAATTTTCAAAGAGGTGGCAAGAGATTACGTTGAAATAGGGTATACAAGAGTCTTCGAGTTTCTGAAGGATGAAATAAAAAGGAGAACAGGTTAAATATCTCTGTAAAACTTAACATTGACCACAAAATCTTCTCTGAACTCGTCGCCGAACTTCTCCGGTAGATACTCTTCCATTATTTTTTCGTAAATGAGTTGACACACTGGATCGGTGTGTGCATAATCAGCACTCACGAGAGTATCGGCAATACCATACTCAGCGAGCACGTTTGCCTCTTTGATTATCTTGTAGTCGTTCACTTTATGCCTTATATTACCGCTTCCATGGCATCTCGGTCTCCCTCTAACTTCCCTGTTGAATTCTCTCTTTAACCTTGCGATCTCGCTGTGACCTCTTGGCTTAGCACCAATCCACTCCCTTCTGATCTCGTCGGCGAACATTTCCACGTGCATTCTTACATTGTCTTCATTGAACGGATGATCGTCATAAGTCATGAGAGTGCAGTGTTCTTCTATTTTTTCAAGTACGTCAGTTCTCGGCTTTTCCTTTAATTCTTCAGTCGCAGTCGGGGGTATTATGCAGTTGTCGTCCGAGAATATGACTTCGCAAGCCTTTTCATCACCACCTCTTCCCTGCAGGTATTTAAGGCATTTAACCACGACGGATGTGTCGTAAATCATAGTTGTTAATTGGTGGTTTAATTGTAAAATGTTTTGGAGGTATGAGGAATATGTTCTGCCCATTTACCAGACGAAAGTGTCCGTTCGTTTTGTTGATGCCCGGAAGGAAGTGCGTCAGATGTCCTTACGATGATAGAACAGTTGATGAAGTAGCACAGATACGCATAGCTACTGACGATTTGAGCGACAAGGTCGACGAAAAGGTTAGAGAGCTCGTGGATCTTATCGATGACATTTCGGAAAAATTCTCGAAGGCTGTCGGTGTACGCAAAGAGGAAGCTCTTGTAACTTCTCTTGCGTCTCTATACTACACTTTAACGGGAGAAATCATCGAAAGGTACGGGTACGACACGGCAAAAGATTCTCTTAATCTTTTCCTATTCGTCCAGAGCTTGCCCGTAAATTTAGTTGCTGAAGTTATGAAGCATATATCCGACGAGGTGAAGGAGAAGTACGGTCTTGATTGAGAAGAGGAGGTGATAGCTTGGCTCTGTTTCTGGTTAAGTTTGCGGACGGATCTGAAGCTGAGATAGAGGCTGAAAAGGCATCGAAAGTTTTTGAGAAGGTCGATGGAATCGTAAAATCGATTATAAAGATTGGTTAATTTTTTCCTATTTTTTCTGGGAGATAGACGGGGTGCCTGAAGGGTACCCCGTCCTCCCGGGGGTGATGTGATGGAAGTTAGCTCTGGAATCCCTGAATTAACCGTAAACGAGATGAAGGAGCTGGTGTCAGAGCTTTACAACATAGGACACAGGCAGTCCGTTTTACTTATAGGAGCTCCGGGAATAGGGAAGTCCGAAGGAGTTCAACAGCTCGCTCAAGAACTTGCGAAGTCGCAGGGTAAAACGTTCGTCGAGCTGAAATTCAGATGGGAAGGAGGAGTTATAAAGAACTACTCGGCGATCTTCAGAAAGGCTGTTGAAATCTTGAAGAACCCGGACGATTACTTCGTTCTGATAGATCTCAGACTGACAGAATACGAACCATACGACCTTAACGGAGTTCCGAGAGACTTTGACATCGAAGATCTGAAGGCTTTCGACTACGTACCGTTCATATGGCAACTAGTAGCATCGGCGTGCTCAGGAATACTGTTCTTGGACGAAATCACGAACGTCCAGAGACAGGACGTTAGAGCCACGATGTACAAGCTACTTAGAGACAGAAAGGCTGGATGGATAGCATTCCACCCAGACCTGCTCGTAATTTCAGCGGGCAACAGACCCGAAGATGCAACTATAGCAACGTTGCTGGACGCTCCGGTCGTGAACAGAGTTCTAATGCTGAGAATCAAAGCTCCAACGGTCGACGAGTGGGCTGGATACATGGATAAATACATAGGAGACTGGGACAGAAGGGTTTACGCATTCCTGAAGAGATTTCCAGAATTCCTGTTCCAGCAACCTGAAGATTCGGAGACGCTTAATCCGTTCCCAACTCCAAGATCTTGGACTGAGTTGGCGAAAATCAGCCACAAGATCAGCAATAAGTACCTCGATCACGTTGCGTACGGTGAAGTCGGACTCGAAGCTTCGACGCACTTCGTCACGTTCGTCAGGACGGAAGTTCCAGACGTTGATAAGATTTTGATCAATCCAGAAGTTATAGCGATGTACGACGTGGATGCAAGATACCTTATAGCATCCCAGCTCGCACACAAGATTCAAGAAGAATGTGCCAACAGCAAGAAACCGAACCTTCAGAAGTTCGTAAAGGTTCTGACTTGGTTGCTCAAGCACGACAGGGAAATGCTTCAGCTCACCGCTGTAATGGCTGGAAGCAAGGCGATGAGGAAACTGCACGCTTATTCGCTTACGATGCCTCAGCTAAGACAGGTAGCGTCGTTCTTCGCTGAAACGTGGAAGATAATGCAGGAGGCGGGATTCTGATGATTAGAGTGACGATCATCCCTCGGGCGCTAAGTAAAGAAGAGGCAGAGGTAATCTGGAAAAAGAAGATAGACAGGGAGCTAAGAGTAATAGATAAGGTTTACAGAGAGACAGTTTTGCTTCCTGAGGTTCTACCTTACTTTTTCGAGAGACTGGGGAGAGGTGAACCCTATGAGTGAACCTAAGGAAGCTTACCAGCAGGTAATGCTGATACTTGCGAGATCTTTTCCTCATTTATACTTTTTATCAAAATACCTGAGAGTCGTGTACGTTGACAAGTTCTCACCTCAGATGCCCGTTGCGACTGACGGCAGAACCATCTGGATTACGAAGTCATGGCTGATCGAAGATATCCACTTTAAGCTCGCTTCTTTCATCCACGAGCTATACCACGTTCTTCTGAAGCACCCTCTCAGAATGGCACAGGTCATGAACGCTACGGGTGCAGATTGGCTAACAGTCGTAACAGCATTCGACGCTAAGGTGAACTATTTGGAGCTGAGGGCTTTGGAGAAAAGAGACGCTGACCTTGAGCTGTATGCGAAACTTCTGCCGACGTACGGAATTCCAAAGGACATGCTTGAGACTGCGAGTGCTGAGGAGATCGTGAAGTGGCTAATGCAGAATCTTCAGACACCCGCTCCTACGTTTGGCTTAGACGTGCGTCAAGGAGGAGGAGATGGAAGCGGAGCGAGCGGAGGAGGGCAGGATCAAGAAGAACAGCAAGAAGGAGAGGGTGGCGGTGGAGGAGAAGGAAAAGACCAGCAAAATCAGGGAGGTCAAGGAGGTGGCAGTGATCAGGATCGGAGAAAGGGAGGAGAAGGAGATAAACAAGATAGAAACCAAGAAGGTCAAGGATCATCGAGACAGTCGAGTGGTCAGAGTTCAGGCATGTATCAGACCCTGAACGAAGGAAAACCGGAACTCGTGAACGCTCAAACCTTGGATGAGCTCGAAAAGAAGCTGAGCGAAGCAATAAGATCATCTCTGCTATCGGCTAAAATTGCAGGAGCTCATCTAACATCGATAGAAGAAAGAATTCTCAACGAGCTCGTAAAGGCTAAGGTCAATTGGAGAGCGATGTTCAGGAACGCTGTGCTATCGTACATCAGAAAATGCGTTGTTTCCTCCTACAGAAGACCAAATCGAAAGATACCGTATCTGCCGGGCTTTGAATCAATAGCTAAACCTAAAGCGTGGGTTTTCGTGGATGTCAGTGGGAGCATAAGTGAGGAGGAGTTCGAGCAGTTCCTAAGCGAAGTCTATCACCTGAGTCGCAACGTTTCCGAAGTTAGGCTTATAACGTGGGACACGGTCGTCACGGGAGAATACGACATCAGGAACAGGGAAGAGTTGAAGAAGATAAGATTCAAAGGTGGCGGAGGAACTACATTTGCACCTGTTCTCAGGAATTACATGAAGCAGATTAGGAATGACGACGTATTCATTTGTTTAACAGATGGTTACTGGTTCGACATGAAGGAAGCTGAGAATCTTCTGAATAGGATCAAGGCGTTTAAAGTTCTCGTAACTACTGGGAAGATTCCGGGCAACTTCGATAAGGTCGTTAAGATTGAAGTTTGATGGGGGTGGTGGTTTTGAAATACTGCTTTGTGAGAATTCCTCTGGAATATGAAGATCAATTGAAGGATCTCATAGATGAAATAAAAGAAATAGCAAAAGAGATGGGTTGCAAGAGGATAAGGAGCAGGAAAGTTGTAACGTGGTTCGAGCCGAAGAGAGAGTACAGGTTTTACTTCGATACTGAGGAGCAGATTGAGAAGTTTTTGGACAGAATCAGTCCAATGTATCATAGAGCTATGAACGATTTGGGAGGTAAATCATGGCGTGTTAAGCCGGGAGATACTGTAATCCTGAACGATCCTTAAGTTTTTCCTATATTTTTTTAGAGGGATAGGTACGGTGGGGTGGAGCTGTGAAGCCCTACCGTGCCCCCGGAGGTGGTGGGAAAATGGACGGAACTCTTGTTGTGCCGACCAGACCTACCTTGCTCGTCGAGTTTGAGGTCGAGAAGGAGGTTAAAAAGGATTACGGATATGTCGAGAAGTACCTCATGTACAGGGGACAGAAAATCCCGTACAAGGCGATAGTCAAGAATGGCAAGTTACTCGCAATCGTCAGCAGACGCTACCAGCTTATAGAGAATGAGAGGGTCGTTGAGATCTGTAGTGAGATTGCGAAGAGACTTGGGTTAAGCATTTCCGTACAGGACTACGAGGTATCCGTTCACGTATTCCTCGACGATGCTGAAAGAGAGATAGGAGTGGTCGTTCACAACAGCGTGGACGGTTCGTTAGCCCTTAAAATAGATGCTACGGTGAACCTCGGAGCAAGCAAGACCATATTCAGAATAAACACAGAGCAAGTCTACAACAAACACTACAAGAGTGCTCTGAACGTTCTGAGAGATCTGGATGGGATAATCACGACGGTACTTGAGAAGGCTGAAGATTTCAAGTACTTCATAGATGAGCTCGCCAAGATGAGTGCCAAGGATTATCATGAGGATCTACAGGTTCTTGAAGAACTTCTGCCCAAGAGATACGTCGAAGACGTTCTGAGAAGCGTACAGTATAACCTTTACAGAATACCGCCGTCGCTGAAAACTGTATACGAAAGGATCGCAAACAGGATCTGGTCTTCAAACATCAACATGAAGACCAAAATCTCGTACTTCGACAAGCTTAATCAGTTCATGTTCGCATTGGCAGGATGGAAGGAATGATCGCAATAGATGAAATAAAGATCCCAGAAATCGAGAAGTATTACCGGGTATATATAGCAGTAGAGGAGATTCTCAACGGGAGCAGGACAACCATCGAGACCAGCAAACACCTAATTTTTTTAGACAGCCCGACAGCGTGGATGTGCGTCCGTGCTAACGAATATCCTCGAAACTTCGAGACCGTAGTGCACGAGTACTCGATTTACGAATCGGAGGAAAGAAGAGGACACATAATACCCGTCCGCAGATACCTGAAGTTCCACGCTCAGATTAATTCAGTACTGGACAAAGCCACGGTACTTATAAACAAGCATAGATTCAGCAATCCGGTGATCCTTTACAAAACGTCGAGGAATACACCTGTTTTCATCTTAGAACCTTCGGAGCTCAGATATCTGTGCTTCAAAGTCGTTCCGAGGAAAAAGTGGAGTAAAGTTGAGAGGGCTGAGATCGAAGGTTTTTGGGAGATTTTAGCGTATATTTACAGCTCCGACGGTAGAACTGTTTTCGAGTTTAAGCTTCTTCTGTAGGAGGTGCTCTGGTGCTGGATTATATGAAGGAAAAAGGTATTTACTGCGGTAGGTGCCCAATCCCTCTGCTTTGTAGGAAGTATAAGGAGGAAGGACACGTTCCTGAGGATAAATGCTTGTTGGAATACGTTTGCGAGTTCGTTTTCCGGGAGGTGAGATAATGGGGTTCTACTTAGGAGGTCGACACGAAAAACCGATTGACAAGTTCCTCGAATTCATGCAGACCTATTTGGGCAAGGAGGGCTACGATCTGTCGAAAATGCACACGGTTTACTTCGCTCTTAAATTCACAGCACACCATATGCTCGGAGAGCAGAAGAACTGGAAAGAAGTGCTCGAAGAGGTCAAGAAAGACCTTAAACAGAACGAGGTGCAGTTCGAAGCAGAGGTTGAAAAAATCCTAAATAGATTCAGAGATATAATAAGAGAAAAGATCAAGCGAGGTGAGATGGTTTGATAACAATCAAGCTTGACAAGGAGACGCTGGATAAAATAAAGACGATAGTCCTGCTCGAAGGTATCGACGAGGATGAGCTGATAGAAGAACTGAGAAGAGAGCTTACAGAAATAGCTCGTGAGAAGATCGACGAGAGATACAACAGGGTGATTCACCATGCCGATAAACTGGAAGTTACTCAAGAGGCTCGTTGAAAAGGCAGAAAGCGTAGGATCAGACCCTCCAATTCCCCGTAAAGTCAGGGAAGAAGTAATCCAAAGAGACGGTGGTGTGTGTGCGATATGCGGTAGGAAGGTCAAGTCTCCGCACGTCCACCACATAAACCCCGGAAAGCCGAGCACTCCTGACAATCTTATAACGCTGTGCAGGAGTTGTCATCAGGCGGTTCATTGCCTTCTTTATTCGGCTGGAAAGCACAAGTTTGTGAACGTTATTAGGGGTTTTAGTTAATCGCTCGTATATCGTTATTTTTGACCCAGATATATTCCAAGCCATCTTACCCTCGTCGAGCTTGCTACAGCAATTTTACATGAATCCATATAATATTCCTATTCTCATTTCTTGAGCAGAGGTGATCGTCTTGGGGAGAGGAGCTATTGTTAACCTCAAATTCCTGAGTCAGGTCGACAGGTTGCTCAGGACGGGACACCTGTATATACTAAGGCACAGAGGTCGTGTTGGTCTGGCGACTGTATCCTATAACGGTCTCGATATAGGCTTATGCATGGTAAAGAACGTCGGCAGGATCAAGAAAAGGAACGGTGAGCTTTACGTAGACTGCAGGGGAGAGTTGAAACCTCTATCTGACTTCGTTGAAGATTCTGGAATTGATAAAGATACGTTGTTTGAGCTCGGTGAGAAGATGCTTAAAGGTTCTGGTAGTAGAGCTACATTGTGTAAAGTCGAGCTTGTTAAGGTTTTTTGGTATTCTCGCAAGCTGTTGAGGGAGGTGTTTCCGGATGAAGTTCGAGCTGACGTTCGAGCGTGAGGAAGAATTGGATATGGAGTACTACAAGCTGGTAGCAAAGGGTAGCTATGAGGACTTTAAGAAGATCGCAACGATATTCAGCAACGTCAACATGCAGAAGCAGATAGACGGAGTTGTTTTTGGAAAAGGAGAAATCATAAAATACGAGTGGGAAGTGTATGTAAATGCCAAAATCAGCAGAGAAGACACAGATAAACTCGTAAACCTCGCCAAGAAGTTCGATCTGCACATCAGCAAAGATGCAGACGGTAAATTTGACGTTGACCTCTTCTACGAGGAAGACATAGCATACAGAGGAGACGACACGTGGATAATCGGCTACACGATCAGCAACTTGGATCAGAATCTTAATCCTGACGAGATCGTCGCCGTCAGCATATCTAAAGGTTGCGACACGGTAGATGATGGATTCAATGTATTCAATCTCGCATTCTTCTCCAAGGAGTGGACTGAGGAGGACGACATCGTGTACATTGAAGTTGATGATGGATTGAGACCGGTTTTAAACATCATAGTCAGCGAGCTAATCAGAAACGGTCACGAAGTTGTTTCTCATCTTAAAGAAGACTTCAGGTTCTCCGGTTTCATCGAGATCAAATGCAGATGCGGGAATAGGTTGTATGCGTCTTACGACAGCTCTAAGATACCGTTTAAAATACACTGTCCCAAATGCGGTGAATTTTGGTCGGTAAGGATAGACGTGGTGAGTTCCAACGTACACGATGTCGTTCTTATTAGATGAAGGAGGCTGTCCTGATGTGTAAAGTGATCCATTGCAACGAGGAGCGAATATATTGGTGTAAACATGGGCAAATTCCGTTCAAAGCGAGGGTTCGACTCTACGCAAAGGTCTATTTCCCGAACGGCTACAAGATGGGTTTCTTCGAATCTTACACAGGGTTAAGTAAATCCCAACCTTCAACCCCGCAGAAATTTTTCAGGTTGCAGGCTCGACCCAACCCATCCTAACCCTGACCTTAATTTTTTCACAACCCTTGTTTTGACTGTTTTGACGCTCATCAGTATGGAAAATTTTAAGGTTGTGAGGGGTGTCAGAAAATTTTAAGGTCGGGGGTGGTGTGCTTGAAGAAAATCCCTGAACCTTTCACACAATATCTTATAACTAAACTGATTGGTAGAGATCTAAAGGGAGATTTTATTGATGATAGACTGATTAAATACGCAGTTTCTGAGATTATATGCAACGAAGATCGCCCGCTATGGACTCCCGACGAAGACAGTATATGCACGAGGACTGATTGCATTGAGTACGTGGATGAATTTCTCAAGCAAAGCTCATTCTGGAGGTGGTTAAGAAATGATAGAAGTAGGTAAGTATGATTTAAGCAAATACTGGAATCAGAAGTGGAGCATTCTCATAGACACACAATCTCCTATCAGACCCACGAGGATCTTAAGACCTGTAGAGTTTGAACTTCTTTTGGAGGGAGCATTCGACGTTAAGAACCAGATAAGACTCAAGGTCGCTCTGATTACGGGGATGAGATACAAGGAGTTGCGAATGCTTCACAAGCACCCCGAATGGTACAATTACAAGGAGAACTTCATTCTAATCGAAGAGACAAAGCCTTCAAGGAAGCAGAAGAGGAGGTACATAAGACTACCAGACATAGCGAGGGAAATCCTACCGATGTTCTTCGCTATGAAGCTTAAATTCCCAACGCATCAAACATGGGAAGAGAATCTGCAGAGATGGGCTGAGGAAGCTGGATTAGCACCGTATCACCTGAACACGAGAACGACCAGAAAGACGTGGGAGTGTTGGTTAACGTACGCTTTTCCGCACATGAGGGATCAGATACTGCTATCCCAAGGTCACACTTCAAGAACGTCGCTCGATCACTACCTCAACATCCCGTTCACCGAGGAAGATATGGTAAAAATGCGTTATTGGGTTCAGGGGTGGGATAAATAATATGGTATACGAGCTCGGAATTACTGGAAGCTTAATCAACAAAATCTCGAAACAGTTGGCTGATAGACTCAAGAACACCCTTGTGTAGTTTTTATAACCCTCCCCCTCTAATGGGGGAGGTCAGAAGGAGGGGTGGGTTATGGAAATAGATACACTGGTACCTCCATGTATAGCTCAAATACTCGAAAATAAAAACTTATTGCACGATTATGCCAAGCACGTCCTAAGGTTCGTCAATCAGTACCTGAAGGATCAACTGTCCAAGTATATCGAGATGATGGTTAAAGAAGGTATCAACATAGATCTAAGCGTCGATTGCTTCTCCTCTTTTAATTGTTCTGATTTACAGCAATTCTGCGATCCTGCGTCGTGCCCTCTCAAATCAGACATTTTCAACTGGATTCTTAACAACGTTGAAGAGGTTTACAAAACTATGGATGGCGATTCGGTTATTATCATAGTCAAACTCCGTGACGGTAAAGAGATATGGCTCGACCTGAGCTCCGACAACCTCGGTCGTAACTTCATCGCTCAGATAGCTTACCATTATAATATAGTGATCGACTTCGACATGCGAAGGAAGAGCGACAAGGAACGCTGGATACTGTTCCTAAACGAGCTCGTTCGGAGAGCTAAAGAGGTCAGACCCTACCAGATCGACGAGGACAAGGAATACATCAGAAAAGTTGCACTCGATTATCTGTTCAACATTCCCGTTAAGCCTGCTCATCTGTGGAAGGGTGACATAAACACGGCAATCGTTGAGGGTGACTACGCTTATTTTCCTAAGGACACTCTGAGAAGCTACCTTTCGATCCAAACAGGCAAAAGGATAAGCATGAAGGAGCTGAGTCAGCTTCTGCAACCCGACGTCCAAACGGTGTGGAGAAGCTTCAACGGTACGTACAAAGCCTTCTGTAAGTTCAAGTTGTCGGAGAAACAGAAGAAGATGCTTAAAGAAGTAACAGAGCAGGTTAAGGAAGTCAAACAACCTGAAGAAGTGTCTGAAGCTGAAACAGCCGGCTCTGGTGGTTCTGATTCTTCTTTCGAGTATGAAGAGTGGGATATGTTTGATGTTATGGGGAACTGACCCATTCCGAACAGAGGTGGGGTTTATGAAGATAGTTAAGAGGATTGAAGTCGGGAAGATAGGATCAATAGATCCTTGGGCCATTGCAGAGAAAGTCGTAGTTCAAAAGGAAGGAGATAAATTCGTTCTTGAGCTAATAATCGAAGGAGAACCGCTTGAGGAACTGAAGGAGGAAAAAGAAGAGAAGAAGTCAAAGCCAAAGGCATGGGGGAAGGGAGAACTAAAGTGGGAGCCTGTAGAAGATCCGAGGTTCAAGGAAGATACGATAAAGCTCACATATCTATCAGATGGCAAAAGTATTTGGTCAAAATATATATCAAAAAGGCAACTCGATGAACTGTATGAGAGATTGCCAGAAAAGACAACAATGGCAGAAGTTTTTGAATTGGCTAAGGAAATAGGTTTAGGTAATCTAAGAGGCTTGGGCTCTCACTTCTTAAAGTTCTTAACACAATTCTATCCACTAAAGGTTGAGAGAGTCAGTAAGAAGGGAGGAGGATTCTTTTATCGACTTGTGAAGGAGAATACTGAAAGCCTCGGTGAAGGCGCATATTACAGATGTCACGAAAATGTCGTTGAGATTAGATGCGGTTCTGAGGTAATATGTCCTACTTGGGAACAGCTTAGGCAGATATTTGATAAGCTTCCAGAGGAGGCAACAGTTAGCGACATTCAGAAAGCTTGTGAAGAGGTCATAGGGAGTGTAAGCTTTGATACAGCTTTGACTCTTGCAAAGTTCTTCGATAGAAGATCTGAATTCGATGCTGAGCTTAGACATGAGAGAGGCTCGATGGTTTTAGTAAAGGGAGCCGAGTCTGAGAAATACGGAGAAGACCTTAAGGCAAAGTTCAAGCTTGAGAGTGATCTTCTAAAATGATCTCTTATCTGACAGGTGGTGATTATGGCGATCTTCTGTGCCGAAGGTGCTCCCGGAACGGGTAAAACTACTCTCGCATTCAAAATCTACAAGCAGGCTGAGGAGGAAGGTTTATCGGTTTGCTACGAGACGTTCAGAAGGAACATGGCTCAGGATTTCATAAGGAGAATAGGACATCGAGATTACTGGGTCGGAACTACTCACAGCATCTGCTTTAGGTTGCTCAAGCTCGAATATCACTATACCCTCAAAAACGTAGCGGATTCAGAAGTTTGGGATGAATTCTGCAGGAAAGTAGGAATTCCCGTAGATCCAACAGAACTTAAGAAAGATATAACTCATATAGACGAGCTGACAACGCCGGGTGCCAAGATCTACACTATATATTCAAACTGCGTGAACACGATGACCAGCTTTGACGATTGGGATGAACTACCTCCGAGGATGAAACCGAACCTCGAACCCAAGTACGTCTACATGGTTACAGAAGTTATAGACAAGTGGATTTCCTATTTAGAGCGTGAGAATCTCATAGACTTCCCCATGATGCTCATGAAAGCCTTCGAACTCAAGCTGACTCCTCCCACAGATATATACATAGCAGACGAGTTTCAGGATAAAACACCCATCCAATACGAGCTATTCAAGCTTTGGAGCAAAGATAAACATTCCGTCGTAGTTCTTGGAGATGTTTCCCAATGCATATATTCGTTCTGGGGCACATCCCCGAAATTCTTCTACGAAGTTCGAAGACGAAGCAAGTTCAAGGTTCTTTCACCTTCTTGGCGTTTGAGCAAGCAGGTTTACGACTGTGCCTGTCAGCTTCTCAGAATGAGCAACCAAGAAGTTTTCGACGTAGACTGCGTCGGAAAAACCACGCTGATGGAAATCGACTTCCACAGAGTCTTCGACGTGCTGAAAGAGTGCCGAAATGTCATGCTTATCACGAGGACGAATTATCACCTCTATATCATTGCAAACCATCTCAGGAACTACGGAATCCCGTTCGTCGGACGTTTCGGCTGGACTGAAAAGCAGTATGTTCTGTATAAATTCATCTGGAAGTACAGAAACAAGATAGAGCCGATATATAAGAGCGAACTGCTGGAATATCTTAAGGCGTCGAACGCTTATCCACCCTCAACGCTCAAGTTCATAAAGATTAGCCTTCAGAACGAGCTCAGGATTCAGGACGTTGATAACTACCTTCCGAACTACCACAAGGTCGTTCTAAACAGCTCCGCTGATCCGTTCAAGCTCCTAAACTTGGATGAGAAACAGCTCAACGACATGAGGACAGCATTCAAAAACAACCATCCTCCGAGGACTGACATTCTTCTAACTACGATCCACGGTGCTAAGGGATTGGAAGCTGACGTAGTGATAGTCTTCGACGGCATAACGAAGAGGATCATGCAGACTATGATGCAGGATCACGAAGAATATCTCAACGAGTACAGAGTATGGTTTGTAGCACTTACGAGGGTTAAGAAGACGTGTTTCGTCGTTAGGTATGCTCCTATAAAATACAGCATGCCTTTCCTTCCGAGATTGAATTAAGGAGGTGTTGGGAGTGGTGTTCCGATTCTTCGTGTCCTTCGGGCTACTCATACATGTTAATCCTCGAAAAACCTCAAGCCTCTGCCCGAGATGTGGTGGGAAATTAGCACCGAAAGGGCAGAGGTTGTTGAAGTGTAAGAACTGTGGCTATGAAAACGATAGAGATGTTATAGCTTGTCTGA
>Ga0256840_1001814_pt1 | contig 19413 bp, 22 predicted proteins | sample 355202metaG_FD_185969 | JGI IMG/M metagenome (GOLD analysis project Ga0256840, IMG submission 185969) | Hydrothermal vent microbial communities from Mid Atlantic Ridge, Atlantic Ocean - 355-202 | ecosystem: Environmental > Aquatic > Marine > Hydrothermal vents | place: Atlantic Ocean: Mid...
CAGCCACTAAAGCAAATGTACATAAGCGTGTGACATCACATATATTTAGGCACTCCTATGCCACGCATCTTTTACAAAGTGGGATTGATTTGAGAAGTATTCAAGAACTACTAGGGCATAAATCTGTTGAGACCACAATGGTCTATACCCACGTGGTAGCTGAGATGAACAAGGGTAGGGTGGCTAGTCCTTTGGATATGTAATAATATTTCCTATTAAACTCTTATATGTATTTTATCAATATAATCATAAAGAATTTATTTTTCTTCATCTTCGTTAAGTGCGAGTAAACCCTCTATATTAGCAGAACATATCAATGGCATAGCACTTTTGACTTCTTCTTCTGTCCAGTCCCACCACTTTAGCTTAAGCAGTTTAGCTATAGTTTCATCATCAAAACGATACCTAATGACTTGTGCAGGATTACCACCGACCACAGCATAGGGAGGCACATCTTTAGTTACTACTGCTCGAGCAGCTACAACTGCACCTGAACCTATGGTTACTCCAGCCATGACCATCGCTTCTGAGCCTACCCATACATCATTTTCTAACTGGGTATCTCCTATTTTTTTATACGCATTTTTAGAGATTTTAAATATATTGGCTTGATAATAAAATGAAAAGGTACTCACCCAGTCCATGCGATGCCCCTGATTGCCAGCCATCATAAATACAGCCCCTGAACCTATGGAACAATACTTACCTATGATGAGCTTGTCTACATCTTTTCGTTTTTTGTCCAAGTAGCGTACACACTCTTCAAATGGGTGTTTGTGGTGGTAACCAGAGTAGTAGGTGAACGCACCCACTTTGATATTTGGGTGTGTTAGTGTTTCGCATAGTAATTGTGAGCTAAACTCGTTTTCAAAGTAGTTTTGCAAAGTCTAAAAGTTCACAATCGTTTTAAATGTATTAATAAGCTTTGATTTTTCTTTAACATCTCTACGCTCTTTACCAGGTTCGGTACTAGTAATAATAGTACGACCCGTAACTAGCTTAGAACCATCATTTTTACGTATACCCCAATAGGTATGCATAATGACAGGTTCACCTTTGTGCTGACCCAAATAAAGCACTATATGACCAGGCACATAGAGTAGTGAGCGAAAGGGCTCAGCCTCTTGGATGATTTTCTTTTTCTTTGCAGACTTTTTCAAGCCTTTGATGTAGATAGCGTTTCCATCTTTAGCTTGCTTAGATGAGTTACGACGCAAGAAGATACCAAATACACCCAAGAAATCACGTGTTGTTGCAGAACAGTCACGACACTCATTACGTCCGCCCCAACCATAGGGTTCACCATAAAACTCACGTGCTAACAAGGCAACATTTTTGGCATTAAAAGCTAGGGGTTTTTTGGCTATTACTTTTGGGTTAAGAACAGAGACTTTTTCTATACGTGCTTGACCTTTTGCATTACGTTTGGCTACAAGGTAGTGCTTTTTATCACCAGAGAGAGGAAAAAGTGCACCCAGTTTTACAAAAGAGACAGCCTTTTTTTTCTCATCATAGAGTCTTAAATTATCTTTGATGGTCATAGCATAAGAGCCATTTCTAAATTTCTTTCTAAAGTCTTTTGAGACCAAGGCGATGTCTTTTGCCTTTACCCAACCAAAAGCATAAGAACCTCGTACAAATGCCCAGTGCTTATCTTTTGAAAAGTGTGAGACAAAAAGGGGTACATTGATGTGATGTGCAGAGTTTTGGTTGTAGTCAAAAGGGAAGCCTTCTCCTGTGCGTTTTGGGTCTCTGTAAAAGGTGTTTGTTGTGGGGAGTGCTTTGACATCTGTTCTTCGGACAGTGATAGCTTTATATTTTTTACTATTAAGTTTAGACATATTGGCATTTCGTATCCAACCTTCGTAGATAGAGGCAGGTATAACGCGTCCATTCTCCCTGTATATAGGTTTTCTACGTACAAAACGTGTCTCCCAACCGAAGTCTTTTTCAGAGATAGATATAGTGCTTAAATCCCAAGGTTTGAAGTACCTTTTATTATATTTTTTATCTAAATTTTTCTGATGAGACTTCGAAAAAGGTTTAATCTGTTTGGCATAAAAAGCAGGGTCTTGGGGTATGCGTTTCATGTCTGCTACAGAGTGTTTAGGCATACGATCTATGCTAGACTTTGCTCGCTTGCTTTCTTTGAGAACATAGGCTGCATTTAGGTTTGAGAGTGTCAATGTTAAAATAGTCAGTACAAGAGTCATTTTATATAGCATGGTTAATTCTTTTTTATATCTATCATAGTATTTTTTCTTAAATAGAGGCTTATAATAATGATAGAGATTTTTCTATTTTCCAAAATAGAGGGCGGTTTTTATTGTCAAGTGTTAAACACCTTTCTTTAACAGTGTTTAATTGTGACGCCAATGCTTGGTTTGACTTGTCTGCTTGAGATAGTAAAAGTAGTTCTTCTGTTAAATATCCAAATGCACGTACTTCTAAGCGTTCTAAGGCTTGTTTAATCTCCTTGTCTTTAGGTTCATAATAAGAAGCACCACCAAAATCACCCAATATACTATTGGCTTGGGCATCTATCATAATATTATGTGCATAAAAATCACCATGCATGATGCCACGTTCATGCATATGTACAGCAGCACTTACAATGCCTTTAAGTATTTTGAGGACTTGAGGAAGTGTGAAGTGTAAGTTATCACGGTAAACATCTCTTGAACAGCTTTCAAAGGTAGGAGGATTGCCCAAATTATAAAAAGAGGAAGGTATAAGCTCTAACATAAGGACATCTTTACCTTCTGGATGTCCAGTTACACGAGCTAGTACATCTACCAAGTGTGGGTGTTGCCCCATAGAAATGTTAATATCCATCTCTTCTTGGGGTAAGCCATCTGAAGTGATATCACCTTTAAACACTTTGATGGCAACTTCTTTACTACCTGCTATGGCTTTAGAGATAAGACCCGAAGCTCCTTCTCCTAAAACTTCTTTTATCGTTAGACTTTCCCATGTTATTTCTTTTAAAGGTGTATCGCAAGAAGGATGTTTGGCACAAAAAGGGTTGCCTCCGAAAGCGAGCCACGAGAGTTTTGGTAAACTAAGTAGCATGCTTGGTAGCGTTTGTAGTTTGTTTACAGCGATGCGTAATAACTCTAGGTTATGACACTTTGACATACTTTGAGGCAGTGCAGTAAGCTGGTTGCCTGAGAGCATACATTTTTGAAGTTGTGATAGGTCACCTATGGAATCTGGTAACTTTTCTAAGGCATTGTCTGTGAGTATGAGCCAACGTGTTGTTAAGGGTAGGGCATTTTCTGCTAAAGTCCTTATGTGGTTGTTACGAAACCCTATCATGGAGAGCTTGGGGCATGTTGCAAGTACAGTAGGTACTTCTTCAAAGAGGTTGTTAGACAAAAAAAGTATTTTGAGGTTTTTTAATTTCCCGAAGTCATCTGGCAGTGTTTGTAGTTGATTGTCCGTCATATCTAAGATTTCTAATGTTTTAGACAATGTAAATATCTCTTTAGGAAATTCTTTTAATCCACAAGCTAATTTGAGCCTTGTACTGCCTTCAAGTTGTCCTGATTTGAGTTGTTCAAGTGTTTTCATGGTGTTATTGTACCTCAATGTTCCCTTTGGTTAGTTTTGCTAGAATGGCTACTACTTTTTAAAAATGGACAAAGAAAATGGACATAGAATGACTCAACTCAAAAAATGGATAGTGCTTGCAGTAACGTTGGTACTGTTTTATTATATCTTTATCGTCAATATATTTGTAACGCTTACTGTACTAGCTTCTTTATATGTGGCATTTAGACTTTACAAAATATATGCTAGAGCACAACTCAATAAGTTATCAGATTCAAAGGAGTTATTCAGAGAGAGTGAATTGGGACATTTTATTGCACTTGTAGCAAAGGTGGCTAAGGCTAATGGGCGTGTCAGTGAACTAGAAGCACAGCTCATAAGTATGATGTTTGATGATATCTCTAAAGTCTTTATAGAAAAAGAAAAAACCAGAGGGTTATTAAAAGAGATTTTTAACGAAGAAAAAGAAAATGTAGATGACACCAAAGCGATAGCACAGTCATTAGGTAATCTCATAGGACGAAGCCGATTAAAACGTAGACAGTTTATAGAGTTTTTAATACAACTTGCCTTTGTAGATGATGGTCTTAGTGCTGATGAAGACAGGGTCTTACGTGTCATTGTATCTGAGTTAGGCATAGCACTTAGTGACTATGATGCTATGTTAAACAAGTTTGAAAACATGAAAAAAGGTCAAGCGCAAAGCATGAGTATAGAAGAGGCATATGCCTTACTAGGTGTCAATGCAAGTGATGACATGAACAGCATCAAAAAGACCTACAGAAACCTTGTAAGAGAGTATCACCCCGACATCATGATATCACAAGAGAAAGATGAAGCGTACATAGAAGAAGCTACAGCTAAAATGCAAGAAATTAATCAGGCGTATCAGGTGATTAAAGAGGCTAGGACATAGGGACTATTAAAATCACTATGTATAGCTTACCCCAAGTCCATGTGTTTCTGAGAGTATAATCTCACTTTCATTAAAGACAATATCTGTTTTCATTGGATGAGAAGCCAAAAGACTCACAGCATCAAGGTCAAGCATCGTGATGATGTCAGCCTTTGCAGAAGCCACATGCACCCCAGCAGCCACAGATATAGGACCTTCTAACATACAGCCTATCATACACTTCACACCAAACTCTTTTGAGAGGTCTGCTAACGCTAATGCCTGTGAGATACCCGCTGTTTTGGCTAGTTTAATGTTTACGTAGTCTATGGCTTGCATCTCTAGTAGTTTTCGTGCATCTTTCACAGAGAAAATACTCTCATCAGCAAGCAGGGGAGTTTGTACTCTCTCTTTAATGTATTTAAGTCCTTCAAAGTCATCTGCGGCTACAGGTTGTTCTATGAACTCTGCGATAATATTTTGCTTCTCCAAAGCGTGAAGAAGCTCTACAGATTCTTTCGCACTCCAACCTTGATTTGCATCGAGTCTTAGTTTGATATTTTTATTTAATGTTTTATAAATTTCTGTTACTCGTTCCACATCTTTTTGTGGATTAGAACCTATTTTTATTTTGAGTGTGTCATAGCCAAGTGCTATAGCATTATGGCAGTCAGTTATCATTTTGTCTATCTCATCCATACTTATGGTAATGTCTGTACAAAACTTTGTTTGTATACCGCCTAACATACGGTACAGTGGGAGTTTTTTTGATTTTGCCTTCAAATCATATAGTGCAATTTCAAGGATAGATTTGGCAGTAGTATTTTTTAATATTAAATTATGTATATTATTTAATATAATATCAAAACCTTCAAGTTCTCTATCTAGAAGGTGAGGCTTTATATACTCAATCGTTGCAATCATTGAGCCTATCGTTTCTCCAGTTATTTGTGGAGTAGGTGCACCTTCTCCATAACCAAAAGTACCATCATCACACTCTATGATAACTACTAAATCTTCTAGTGTATCGACACGTCGTAACGCAGTTATAAAAGGAGTTTTGAGTGGAGCGTTAAGAAGTTTAGTATAAATATTTATAATTTTCATGTATCTAAACTTTGTTTTGAGAACTATTCAATTTATAAAACAAGGAGGAAGTACCTCATGTGTTTATAGACTTTTTAAAACAAGTTTTCGCACCATTGTTGATACGGTGATGTCATCAAGTTCTGCGAGGTTTTCAAGTTTCTGCATTTCTTCCGTAGTCAGATATACAGCAATGCGTTGGTCCCTTTTAGGTTTAGTCGATTTTGGGCGTCCACGTGGTACTGTGGCATGACCTCCATCTTCTATCGTTTTTTTATCTTTTGTGATAAGTTTATTTATATCAAATTCCATATTCTTCTACCTCATCGACTTTTGTTAACCACTTTATAATTTTCGCATAATCTTGAAAAACACCCTTGTATTGACTTTTGGTTAGTCCACTCTCGCCATAGAGTTCAGTAATGGTTTTACCCGAATGTATACTGTTGGTGATAATTTCACTTTCTCTTAAATGTATGATGTCTTTTCCTAAACCTTCAAGTGCTTGAAGGGATTGTTTGTACTTTAGTAATTTACTTTGTTTTACTCTATTAACGATAATGAGTATGTTATCACAATATCTATGTACTTCCATCACAGTGTTGATAGTTCTTTTAATAGAATTTATATCTAAAGTGGTTGGCACAACTATAGCATGGCTTCCTTTAAAAATATCTATAATCCCTGGGTCAATGTATCCACCAAGGTCATAAACAACATCATGTTCAATAAGTTCAACCTTATCCATGATTTTTGCTTTGTTTGGGTATATCTCTTCAATAACGGAATCATCATTTGAAAGAAGAGGGTAGTTCAAGTCTTTGGCAATGGAAAATGCTAATGATGTTTTTCCTGTACCACCTTTTTTATTGAAAAATGTTATAACGTTATGCATAAGTATCCTTAGTAATAATGAAGTATGGAATGATAACATTAGTTAACTTTAAGTAATAATATATAGCATACAGGATATTAATTAAATATTAGTTAGCATAGTTTAATACTTTTTAAAATAACTTATATTATCGCTATACAGTGGAATTTATAAGTAGATAAGAATTCTTAAATAATTTATTTAATTTTAATTAAATATTATTTAGCATTTATAATGTTTAATTAATGGTTGAAATAATCTCTAAAACTTTCCCAACCATCAAGCCTGCAAATGTACCGAGTATATACCCCATCATTGCCATAAGCACACCTATGGGGATGAGTGCTTTAGAGTATGCAGATGCGAGAATAGGTGCAGATGCTACTCCTCCTATGTTAGCTAGGGAAGCAACACCCAGTGAAAATAGGTCTAGCTTGAAGAGTTTAGCAAAGATGACCATAATGACTAGATGAATAGCGATGATGACAAACCCTGCGAAGATGTAAAGTGGAGCCTCGGTGAGTTCAGAGAAGTTGGCACGGCTTGCAATGAGTGCTACTATAAGGTAGAGCATGATATTGGCGAGTTCAGAAGAACCTGAGATTTTGGCTAGAGGTGTCATGGCAAATAAAATACCTGAGAATGTAGCTAGGATGACTATCCATGTAGTGTGAGTCAGAAAATCTGTAGTGGGAAGAAAGGAAGCACCATATTGTGCTAACGTTGAAATAAAAAGTGAAAAAGCCAATAAGAAAAAAAGTGAAGCAAAATCTATAGGCTTTTTACTCTTTTCTTTTAAGGCTAGTCTTGCACCTACCTCATCTATAACTGAGGTATCGGCTTTGCTCCATGTGTTAAATTTTTTAGCAAAAGGTACAAGGGCTAAGAGTACCATGACCCAGATTGCATAGTCTATGGAGTCTATGAGTAGCGTGTAGCCCATGGCAGTATCGGGTAAGTCTAATGCTCCTTGTATGGCTACCATGTTTGCCGTTCCTCCCATCCATGAGCCTGAGAGTGCAGCGAAAGCTTTCCAAGTCGTATCAATGGATTCTTGCCCAAAGGAAGTATGTAAGAGGGAAAACATCCCAATGAAACCTAGGGCTATACTGGTGCTTGCTAGTAAAAAAGTAAGTATCATCTTCTTGCCAAGTTTAAATATCTCTCGCATATCAGCTAGAAGTAGCATGAGAAATATCATTGCAGGGAGTAGATTTGACTTTACAGACTTATAAGTGGCCGTAACAGACTCTGTTTTTTCCCACAGCCCAAAGGTAGAGGCTAACATCACTACAAAGTAGATGATGACAATGGCTGGGAGGTATGCAAAGAGTTTGTGTTGAGATTTATTTTCCGTATAGACGATACTTGTAGCTATCATCATGAGTGCTATTAGGTAGGTAAAGCCATTTTCTATCATTGTGTATTCCTAATGTGTATTTAATTACTATAGTATTTAAGTAGACCAAGCCCTAAAGCACGTATTTCTTTATATTTATGAAAGTGAAATGTGTTGTACTTTTTTGTTTCTGGTTGGAGTAATAGTATATTTTTTGCACTATTCTTCATATGTATTTGGCTTTGATTGTAGATAAGAAGACGCATAGACTTTTCAAACATTTCAAGTATATTGGCAGTTTTAAAAAAATTGTCTGGTAATTCTTTTTCAAAAGCATTTTTACCTAGAACATCCACCGCTAGTACATGATGATGTGTTGCTTCATTTACACCTAAGTTTTCGCACAAAAAGCCATCGCCATAAATGTCACCTTGAATGCTATACTCATTAAATATACCAGGTATTGCCATAGTTGCCAAGATGGCGTCTTTTATGTAGATGTCATCATTTTCATCAAAAACACGTTTATGTCCATTTTTAAGATTGGTTGCAATGAGTTTAAGAGGAATGATAGTTTCATTCATTTTTTTATCTCCAAAGAGTGTATGAAAAATAGATTCTATTTTACTGTTATCTATGATGGCATTACCAGAAAAGGAGAATTTTATCCATTTAGATACAGAAGAAAAAGACTTAATTTCTCTGTATATTTCATATTCACTCATTCCTATTGAAAGACATGCCCCTATAATACCACCCATGCTAGTACCTACAATTTCTGAGGGAAGAAGTTGTAACTTTTCCAAGTCATATAATACTCCCAAATGTGCTATACCCAAAGCACCTCCACCAGAGAGAACTAGGGTAAAAGGAGTATTTTGAAAAGTAGTAAGCATTATCTTTTTTTTAGACCTGTTCTCTCATTTTTCTTTTTCTTCTGTGCCGCATAAGTATATCTACGTCGTTTGTCATAGTCTATCTTCCCTTTTTTCTCAGAGAGCTTTTTCTTTCGTGGTCTAGCTTGTCTAGGTTGTTTGTCTGTGATTTCAAAACCTTCCATAATCTCACGTTTGACATTCAGTTTAAGATGTTTTTCTATGGTAGTAAAAGCGTTGTACTCATGTATGCTGAGTAAGGTGATAACGCCCCCTTTTTTGTTGGCTCTTCCTGTTCTTCCTACACGGTGCGTAAAACTGTCAGTCTCTTCTGGTAAGTCATAGTTTATGACCATAGGAAGTTCAGGTATGTCTATGCCACGTGCGGCTATGTCGGTAGCCACAAGCACTTGTGATTTTCCAGACTTAAAGAGTGTAAGTGCTTTAGCACGCCCACCTCTGTGGATGTCTCCATGTAGGACTGTTGTCCAAATGTCATGCTTTTTAAAGTACTCAAACAGTTGATTTGCAGTCTCTTTTTTGTTTACAAATACTAGTACTTGACCTACGCCTAAATCTTTTATGAGCTTTGTAGCCAGTTCGGCTTTTCGTTTTTTGTCTACTTTATAGGCTCTATGTTTTATGGCATTGACGACATCACGTCTATTTGACACTTCAACTATGAGCGGGTCACGTAAAAACTCCTTGGAGAGTTTTTTGATGTTTTGCGAGATGGTAGCAGAAAAGCACATCATTTGTTTAGGTTTCGTACAGCTTTTTAAAATGCTTTTTATCTCAGTTAAAAATCCAAGTTCCAACATGGTATCTGCTTCATCAAGGATGACAGTGTTGACATGCTCAAGGTTTATCTTTTTATCACGTATAAAATCTTGCAAACGCCCAGGTGTGGCAACGACTATGTCTACACCAAGTTTCAGCTTTTGTAACTGGTCTACTTTTTTAGATCCACCTTGTATCTTCACTGTTTGAATGTCTAGGTATTTGGAAAAAGAAATAATAGTACGAGAGACTTGGTCTGCTAGTTCTATGGTAGGCACGATGATGAGTGCACGTACTACTTTGTCGTCTTTCTTCACTACTTTTTGAAGCTTGTTTAGTAAAGGCAACACAAAAGCAGCTGTTTTCCCCGTGCCAGACTTTGACGCACCTAAGATGTCAAGACCTTTCATCGCAGCAGGAATGACCTTGTTTTGTATGGCAGTAGCGTTAGTGTAGTTCTCTAGTGCTACTGCTTTAAGTATGTCAGGGTGTAGGTTTAGTTTTTCAAATGCTTTGATAGTGTATTCCTTAGATGTATTGCTTGTATTATAGCATTTTACACTAAGGAGAGATTATCTTTTATATTTTTTCTGTATCTTTCATCTTTTGTGCTATATAGGTAGCTGTGGGAACATCAACAGTATTGATGTGTAGTACTATCCATTCTGGTGACTTACGAATGAAGTTTACTACTTTGTTGATATCACCAAATTTACGCCACTGTTTAAGAGTGATATCCAAATCTGCAAGAAACATGTCGTGTGCCATCTTGTGCATTTGATAGTTTGGAAAGTTGTATTTGTTCATAAGACGTTCTTCATTGACAAAGTGTGCTTTCACATGTGCAATATACTCTTCTATTTTTTCTTCTAGAAGCTTTTGTTTTGTATCAGACTTATCCATACTGTATTGTATGGCAAGTTTATCTATGTCATTTAAGATTTTTATCTCATCTTCATGTGTCTCTTGCATTTCTTCAACATCTAAGTATTCAACAGACTCTACATATAGTAATGCCATAGGGTATCCTTTTTTTATATCTATCATAAACTAAAAGAGTCAAATCTCACTTGATGTATGTCAAGATATAGATTCAATGAGTTAAATGATTATGGACATTCATTCGCTTGTGGTCCTTGATATTCGATATTTGTATTAAATATGGGTGTAGGGCTCACAAGTCTAAAGCCATTTTTAACACTTCCTTTATATACATCACCTACATAGCCTTTGTTGTTCATATGTGCTCTTATATAAACTATATCATCACTTTGTATATCTAAATTATGTTCTGCATAACGCACTACAGGTTGTTTATCTTCACCTACATGAGGATGACCAAGTATTCTTCTGTAGATCAACTCTTTATCAGCACTTAAAACTTCCCACCAATTGGCGTATTGTTCACAACCTGTGTCATTACTTTTTACGCTCACAAGAAACATGTAAGTACCAGTACTTCCTGTTACCTTTACATCGATGATATCGGCACGTATTATTTCTTTTGGAGTATTGCTTATGTTATTGTCAATTGTCGAGTAACCTTGACTTGTCTGCTCATTATTAGGTTGCATTGTATTTGTATTTGTATTTGTATTTGTATTTGTATTTGTATTTGTATTGGAAGTAGAGTCCGTGCCACAGCCTAAAAGTAAAAAAGTTGCAAAAATTATGTATTTCATTATTATCCTTTAAATAAAGATAGCAAAAGCTTTCTTAATATATTACCCTAGTATTACCTTGAAAGAAAATTATAGTTATGTGTGGTCTGTTTTTACCCAGTGTCCATTGATAAAGAGTATTCTCTGTATTGTTGTGTCATGGACTCGTTTGCATTCTGTGCATAGATAGGGTAAGGAGTTAAGTTTCTTTGTACTTTAGAGTCTGATATGCATTCCAAAGTTGCAGCTGTGGAATGCATATCGATACCAAAACTCACCATAATCTCTTATCTCTAGCAATCCATCAACCCATAAAAATCACCAGGAGTATCCACATCCAAAAGCACTTTCTTCTCACTCACAGGATGCACAAAATGCAGTCTCATCGCATGTAGACCCATGCGTCCGCCTTTTTTACCGTAGCGTTCATCTCCGACTATAGCGTTACCCATCCATGCCATATGGGCACGGATTTGGTGTTGTCTGCCTGTTTCTATGCGTACTTCTAGGAGTGAATGTTTCTCATTACTCTTTAGGGTTTTATAGTGGGTGATGGCTGGTTTGGCGTTCTTGTGAGAGCCAACATGCATACGGTACTCTTTTTCATCTAGTCGCAAGGGTTGGGTGATGGTGTCGGCTTCTACTTTGGGTGTGCCAACTACTACTGCTAAGTAAGTTTTTTCTGTTACGTTCCACTTGTCCATCACCGCTTCACGTACTTCTTTAGATGTAGCAAAAAGCAAGATGCCTGAGGTGTCACGGTCTAGTCTGTGTACTGGCCAGAGTTGGACTCTCTCTTTACCACGGCTAAGTTGTTGGCGTAGTAGGGCTAGAGCATGGTTTTTGTTTTCTTTTACTGTCCCTACGGAGAGTAGTCTAGCAGGTTTGTTGATGGCTATGAGGTCTTTGTCTTGGTGTATGATGTCTAGTTTAATTTGTTGTGGTGAAGTGTGATGTCCTGTGCGTTGTGCTATGCCAATGCTCACTATGTCATCTGGCACTACGATGTAGTCATGTTTAGTCTGAGCTTGTCCATTTACAAATATAGTTGCACTTTGCAAGCGTTGCTTAACCGTTTTTTTAGACCATCCAGCATTTTTAGCTAATGTCTCAAAGAGAAAGGGGAGGAGTTTGCTTCGGGTGGTGACTTTGTATTGTTGTGCCATGGGTTGATGCCTTATAAGTTGTAAATATATTATACCTTAGCTTTCACATTTTCTCCACAACAAAAAACTATAGTACATAATCTTAACAAAAAGGAACCACGCATGATAGACAATACAAGAAGAAATATGTTGAAACTCATGGCACTTTTAGGACTTAGTACCGTTGTTGGTGTCTCAGCACCTGTGAGAGTGAGTATCAAAGAGAGAAAAAAGGCTTTTGAAACGAACAATACTCGTGCAGGTGAGGGGTATTATGGGTTTGGGGAGACTTGGTAGCTTTACCTTCTCCTTCTACCCCTATACCCACTACGAGAGCCGTTATTCCCATACCCACGTTTCCCAGAAGTATGACAGCTATCACAAATACTAAACCTATACGAAAAATCTAACACTTTCCCACATTTACGACATTGCTTAGTAAAGTGTCCTTGTCTTAAAGAGTTTTCTATATAGCTATTGAGTCTTACTCTAGCTTGTAGAGCCTTCTGTACATCTTCAAAAATATCTGGAAATTTAAAGCTCAGCCACAAGTAAAGCGATATTTCTCGTACTCTGTCTTCTGCGTTGAGTAGCATGTCATTGGTTTGTGCAAAAGCAGGGAGGTCACGTGGAGGGATGTAGAGCACTTTTCCGCCTGCTTCTATCTGCTTGATGTAGCGATGAAAGACAGACTCTATGTAAGGGGAGCTTATGCTTGCAGGGGCACAGCTTAGGAAAAAGCGTGTTTTTAGGTCTAACTGATATTCATCAACGATAGCAGCTATTTCAAGCATAGAGTCAATATTCGCTGCATTAAAAGGCCCTTCAAACTCCATATTGTCAGCAAAAAATCCTAGTATGGTAGTGATGTCTTCACTTTCGAGTATCTCCCCTATGAGCATCACGTGTTCTAGGCTTGCCATCACAGAGACGGGGAGTTCTATGTCAGGTAAGGGTGCATGAAAGACCGAGTCTATGGTAGACAAAGTGTTGTCATCTAACGCACCCACATAGCCTTTTTCTTCAAAGCCATAACGCCCAGCACGCCCAGCTATCTGTGAGACTTCTGTAGGTAGGAGTTCTCGTCTGCGTAAGCCATCAAACTTATTGTCTTTGGCAAAGAGTAGCGTTTTAATGGGCAAATTAAGTCCCATAGCTATGGCGTCAGTAGAGACAAGTATCTGGCTCTCTCCCTCTCTAAATCGTCTGGCTTCTTCACGGCGTACTTCGGGTGAGAGGTTACCATAGACTACAGAGACGCTGTAGCGTTCGCTTAGTTGCTGTTTGAGTGAAAGTACATCACGACGGCTAAAAGCAACGATGGCAGTTTGGGGTTCTATGTGCTTAATAGAAGTTGCCTTGCTCATCATGGCAAGCTCATTTTTACGCTCAAAGTGTACGACTTCTAGTTTTTCGCCCAAGTACTCACAAAGTTCTTTTACTGCAGGTAGGGCATTGGCAGAGCCTGTGAGTATGACTTTCTTTGCAGGTACACCCATAAGTGCATTTGCCCATGCCCAGCCTCTATCTCTGTCAGATATCATCTGTATCTCATCTATGACGCAGACATCGACATCTACTGAGCCATTCATCATTTCTATGGTAGAAGAGATATGTGTAGACTCTTCATCGATAATCTCTTCTTCACCCGTGATGAGTGAGACAGCCACATCTTTGGCTTTGAGGTTTTCATAGCCTTCAAGTGCCAGCAAACGTAGGGGTGCTAGGTAGTAGCCTGTTGTGGCTGCCTCTAGCTCTTTTAGTGCTTGGTAGGTTTTACCAGAGTTTGTAGGCCCTACATGAAAGACTATATTACGTTTAAGCTGTCGTGCAAGAGGAAAGAGGTTTTTAAAGTCACGGATAGTCTTAGCGAGTAACTCTTCACGTTTTTGCTTGGCAAGTAGGGGCTTGATGTAGTCCCCAAAATGAAAGAGTATACGTCTTTTGCTCTTTTCTTTAAATTTTAGCGTAGTAGATGCACGTATTTGAGGTTCTACAAAACGCACGATGAACTCCTGTAAGGTGCTTTTTTCTATATCTAGTTTTTCACTCTCTTCTTTCATCTCTTCAAGCACATCTTCTACACTTACTTTGAAGTGAGCTAAAAGGTCATCATTTACTCTGTTTATATCATCTTTTACTGGCAGTACCTCTCCTCCCCAAACGAGGTTATAGAGGTAAGGTTTTTCATAAGATACTGAAGTATTGTAATAGAGCTCTGTACCAAATAAATCATGGTTTTTTTGTTTTTCTATGATGATATGGTCGGTACTTTCAAAGACATTATATTTATCACTAATATTAACTAATATTTTTTCTATAGTATTCAGACTTATAGGTGTATGGTAAAATGTAGATTCTGGAGGCATGGACTTAAGGAGCGCATGTATCTCATCATCATTTAAATAAGGATGTTTAGGCGTATTGATATGTTTTAAAAAAGCTTCAAGTTCTAGTTGCTTTTTTTCTATAGTTTCTGCTTTAACTAGCGTTAATGTCTCAATGACTTTGGCATCAGCTAACTCTGTCATTTCATCTAGTTCTAGTGACTCAGTTTTACATAAAAGTAACTTGTTAAAGTCTACTTCTTTTAGCTTAAAAGTAAAGCTATGGTAAAACTCCATTTCATTCACGGCATTGAACTGCACATCTAATGCTTTTTCTAAAGTTTGTAGTCTGCCTTTTATACGTAAATAGGTTAGTTTATTGCGTATTTTATCTGGTCTTATTTTGGAGTGTTTGGCATCTATAAAGGCATCTAGTATAAGGTTTTCTTCTTGAGTGGTATGTTCCATGCCAGAGAGTATATGCAGTATTTTCACTACTTTATCTTTGCCTGAGGGTTCATCAGGATGCTTCTCTTTACCTCCACTGTGTACTGCTTTATGTCCTTTGGTTAAGTAAGAGACTATGAGTTCACGCGTACTAGCCCCTTCTTCGCTCCATATACGACGTAATGCACGTACTAGGTCTTCACGTTCATGGGAGGGGAGTTTAAGTTCTAGGAGCATGACTAGTTCTATGAGCTTATCTTCCTCTACAGTATCTATGCCTTCATCAAAAGGAAGACCTTTAAAGTACTCTCTTATTTTATTGTTAAGTTTTATGAGGTATTTTTTCTTTTTCTTTGCCATAGGTGTAGTATATCAAAGTTGTTTAAATACTTTGACTTTTAGTTGAGAATACTATAATACCATCTATATAAATGAAAAAGAAAAGAATGGATATCATGCAAAAAATGATTACACGGCTTATAATGCTATTTCAAGTATGTGCTATATTTTCTATGCTGGAAGCAAGTAACACAAAGAAGATTAAAAATTATCTATCAGAATATAAGACACTTAGTATATCTGACGAGTTGGCAAAGAGTATTGATTTCGGTTTTTCTGCAACTACTGGTACTACAGACACTTTAAATGTGAATGGAAGATTTCGTACTTACTTTAAGTTTGAAGGTTTGCATCAAGAGATGTTTAAAATCTTGATAGATGCTAACGTCTTTCTCACCAAAAGTGATAATGTTAAAAATAATGAAGAATATAGGATAGATATAGACTTTGAGCAAACCTTTGATAATACTTGGCTAGGGTATGGAAATTTAGCATGGTTTAGAAATACATTTAAAAATTATAATGCCATTTATTCTAATAATATAGGTATAGGGTATAAAGTTCTAAATAATGACAGGCACTCACTTACATTTAAATTTGGTTTGGGATATAATAAAGAAATATACACGAATGACTTGGATGAAAAAACCTATATATCATTAAACCAATATATTGCATATAACAATAAAATGACAGACACAAGTCAGTTTTATGCCAAAATTGGATTGGTCGAAAATACTGAAGATTTATCTAACGATTATGAAATATTTAATATCTTTGGTTTAACTTTTAGTATGAGCGATAATCTTACTTTTTCTATAGAAGAAGAGATATATTTTGATGCTTTAAATCCCCAAGGTGAAGATGTATTAGATACAAAAACAATTGCAAAGATTGGGTATCGTTTTTAAGTACGTTGACATCATTTATAGCTATGATGGTGTCACTTACTTTTATCTTCTATCATGATATCTATAGATACATTTTTCAAGAGTCTTACCCAAAGTTTATCTGCATTCAATAATACATCTTCATCACAACAACTAACAATAAGATCAAACTTTGTTTTGTTAAAATACTTTTTTAAATCTTCGTCTAAAAGAAAGCCATTAATAAAAAAGTCACCTTGAAGAGCATGCTTAGTGAGTATGCTTTCAAATGACTCTCTTTGTACCTCTTCTATGATTTTTATGTTGCTCAACTCTAGTTCAATCCTAGGGTCAAGACTATAACGATAATCATAAAAGAGTTGAAGTTTTTTTTCTTTAAACAGTTCTTTTACATCACGTACACAAGTAGATGTATCATCCTCAATGTCAATAGCCAATACTATTTTGTCATAGCTAGTGTTTTTTGTTTTTACAACCAATACACGTTGTGAAACCTTGTGAATGATGTCTTCTGTAAGCTCTGAGTGATAGGCAGTGATTATGAGGGTCTCTTTTTCTTCTCTTGCTAATGCCCATACTCTATTGACTGTGTCATCTATTTGTACAAAGATGACGGGTGGGGAGGTAGGGTTATACTCAGTCACTTTTTTCTCAAGTTCTTTTTTTACAGCTTTGGTATCTAGAAGCTCAGAGTTTTCTTTTGTAAAGAGGTTTGGTATTTCAAAAAGAGGGGTTTCTTGTACATAGAGTATCTCTACTTGGGCATGATGTGTATGAGAAAGGGAAAAGGTTTTAGAAAGTACCTCATCTAATGTAGAAAAGTCATTGAGTACTGCTATAATTTTACGAATTTTTTGCATCATAATCTCCTTAGTTAATATTGGTCAAATTTACCTTCTTTTATTTCTTTTTGAAGTGACTTCATCTCTTCTTTCATAACGTCTATGATGAGTTCAGCTGATTTTCTGTCATCGTTTTCTGGTATATCCCAGTCAAATATAGTCATATTAGAGGTAAATACATTACGTAATTCTGATGATATTACTTCTTTCATCTTTGCTATTTCTTGTTCTTGTGGTGTCATGCTGTACTCCTTTTACAAAGTTTTATATACTTCATTATAAATCGTATAGATTAATAAAGTGTGAATGGAAGTACCTTCTTACTAAAAAGTAAAGTTTAGATTTACTTTATGCTATACTGTGTATATCAACATGAAAATGTAAACCTAAGGAGACACAATGGCTGCAGAAAAACCAGAACAAAAAGTAGAAGAAGTAGAAAAAAAACAGGTAGTATACTAGGTAGAGGGATATTATTTCTCTCACCTATTACAGAAAGAGTAAGAGACATCGTCCTTGGTTTTGGAGAGCTTATCGTTACGATATCTGTTATTATCGGGCTTATCACTGCGATAGTAGGTGGTTTTTCACAGATGGCAAATGTCGGCTTTTTTGCAGGGCTTAGTAGTATGTTCACAGAAATGGTAGGCGTGATTATGGGAGCATTGGTCATTTTCTTACTTTTTGCTATCTATAGAAATGGTGAAAAACCAATAAAGAAGAAATAATACTTAAATGAGAGAGGCATAACTCTCTTGTTTAAGCTATAGTAATATCTACAAGTTCTATACCCTCACACTCTTTTTTAAATCGCTTATGTTTACGAGCATCTTCTTCTGAAAGTTCAACTAGGTCTGCAAAATCATTTTTATCAACTTCAAGTGTATAAATTTCTTTATCTGTTTTAATGTAAATATCACTACTTTGTTTTGCGAGTAAACTAAGATTACGTAGTCCTGAGGCAAATTCACTTTTAATAGCTTTTGCTACTTTTTCGTTTTTGAGTAGTTGGGTAAGCGTGAGTTCTATATTGACATCTTTTTTACACATAATGGTATAGCTTACTTTTATCATTCCTTCCATTCTTGGCTCCTTGTATAGGTGTGTATAGGTGTATGATAGTCTATTTTTTGTAAAAAGTATAAAAATATGTCAAATTGACATATTTTTATAACAAAATTATTTTAGAATCTTATTTAAATCTTTAGCTTTTATATAGTCTATAGTACGTATGATGTTGTTTTTTAACGTGATAACAGTTACTCTCCCTGCTTTTCTATCAAGAAAAGATGCTTCTTTCTCGTTATTAATTAGTGCAATTTTAAATGCAAACTTTTTCATCTTTGGTATGGCAAACATGCTCGTGATAAAAGAAGGCATACTACTAATATCTGAGATATAAATAATATTATTTTTTGCTAGATAACCTTTCTCTTTACTGTCAATGTAGTTTTTTATAGAAGACGAAACACCCTTCTCAAACGAGAGTAAGAGAGTAGTAGAGCCTGTTTTCTTTATTTCCATTTTGGTATCAAACTGATTTACTAAGGTAAGTGTAGGAAAAGATTCTCCTACTTTAAGTTCTGCAAAGAGTGTACTGATAAGGAGTAAACTTGTAATTAAAATTTTCATCTTGATTGTCCTTTAAAAATGGCACGCAATTCTGTTATGATTTCATCTTTCATTTTTGCTATTTCTTGTTCTTGTGGTGTCATATATACTCCTTAACTATACCTTACCTTATTATAGAGCGAAAAGGTTAATTAAATATGTATGAATCAAGGTCAAAGTTTACTAGCCAATCTAGCATACCCCCAAGCACCTATAGCCAAGAGTACATACAAAATGACTATAAACAGCATCTGTTCTGGTTTTGTTTGGTATTCGTATCCTAAAATGAGGATGGAACCCACACTCAATCCCCCTATAGCAATAAGGGTAAAGAGTGTAGATGAGTTGGTTTGTTTTCTGATTTTAAAGTTTGCGATTGCCATAAGCAAAGAAACCAGTAAAAAGGTAATACTTCCAAACTCTAAGATAAGCTGTAAACCTCCCACCAATATAAGAACTGTAGCAGTAGCCGCCATGCTAAGTATGGCAGTGGTGGGGATATGCATATGGCGTTTGGTGAGTACCTGTGGTAAGTAACCATCATCTGCGATACGTGCCATCTGACGTGACGAGCCAAATATCGTACCTGATATGGCAGAAGAGGTAGCAAGTATCGCTCCTATGATAACAAGGTTCTGTCCCAAATCACCCATAATTTCAGCAGCACCTGATGCAAGGGCATACTCTTTGTTCTTTATCAAATCTTCTACAGGTATGGCAAGCAACGACCCCATTGCAATAACAAAGTAA
>Ga0256840_1001815_pt1 | contig 19407 bp, 21 predicted proteins | sample 355202metaG_FD_185969 | JGI IMG/M metagenome (GOLD analysis project Ga0256840, IMG submission 185969) | Hydrothermal vent microbial communities from Mid Atlantic Ridge, Atlantic Ocean - 355-202 | ecosystem: Environmental > Aquatic > Marine > Hydrothermal vents | place: Atlantic Ocean: Mid...
TAATTTGGAATTTCAAAAACAAGCGTTACCAAAAGCATCATAATTTAGTGAAATAAGAATGTTGCGTTAAGTGGTCTTGACAATGGAGGACGTTATAATATTACATAAAATTATTGGCAAGGATATGATTTGAAATACATTTTGGTTTTTTTATTTTTACATCAAATTACAATTGATGCAAAAGTTATAGGTAATAAAAGTAAAGCTAATGGATCTCAAATCTTTAGAAAACATTTGAGAAAAGCATGTCGTAGTACTGCGATGAAATTTACTCAGAGTCATACCCAATCTGAATGGAAAACATTTGACACAGCAGATAAAATGCTCACAGAGATTGTAAGACTATGTCCTCATAAGAAAATTAAATTAGATAAAAAAACGATAGATATTATGTATAAGTTTAATATCACTTATGCACGTGATAGTGAAAACTTCTTATAAGTGAGTATGATTTTTTTCTTCAATATATTGAATTCAACATTTTTGCAAGTATCTAATGTATAAATCAATCTATCTAACTGCTTATCTTTACCGATATATGGAGCTATTTTTTTAAGTAAATCATCTTTGTTTTTACAAGCTTTAAGCCCTTTGATAAACATACGTTTTTTATCCAAATATTCTAGTTTATGAAGCACAAGCAGACCATAACAAACACTGGCTAACAAAAGAAACAACAACAACAATATCACCCACAACACATAAGCATACGAAGTACCTCCCTTAATTGCAATAGCATAACCAGAGGTACTCGTAAGCATCACCGTTTTACTCTTTTGATTAAAATATTTCAGCACTATTGGTGGGATGGTGTAGTTTTGATTGGCTAGGATGCTAAAGGTTTTTCTGTGAGGGCTTGTGCTTTTTTCGTAGATGGTGGTGTGGGGGATGTGTAGGGTGAGGAAGTTTAGGTTTTCTATGTTTCCTTCACCTGTAAGGGAAACGGTAAATTGTACGGGTGAGCCTTGGGTACTTTGGTTTTTCTCTAGGCTTGCTTCTAGTGTGTAGTCACCTGTGACTTGTATGCCTTGGGGGAGTGGGCGTACTTGTAATGCGATGGCTTGGGTGGAGATGTCTTTTTTTTGGAGGTAGTGGTTTTGATTGTATTCTTTTTGATATTTTAGTGGAATGAACTCTATGTGGGCTTTGAGTGGGTGCAGGGTAAATGTGCCTGCTTTTTTGGCTATGAGGGTGTAGTGTTGGGTGACTAGCCATGTACTGTTGGTTTCTTGGGTTTCGTTCTCGTCTACTAGGATGATGCGTAAGTTCTCGTAGTCGGGTTCTACTAGGTCGTACTCTTCTAGGTTGTCGTAGCGAAAGTATGTCGTGAGATGGACTTTTTCGCCTAGCATAGGTTTGGCATTGTCTACTTGCATGGTAAAGCTGTAGCCCGAGAGCATCTGCGTGAGCATGAGCATGAGTAAACCTAGTTTAGTAAGAGAGGTTTGCATCTAAGCTCCTTAAATGGGTGGGAATCTTTTGTAGGTAGAGAGGGCTTTTGTGCCTTAGTAGTTTGTTAAACCAACGTGACTCTTCATCGGGTAGGAGCTTGTGGAGTTTGACTGCATAGGTGGTAAAAGGTGTCTTGTACTCTATTTGTTTATTTGCGATGGCTTTGAAGTGAAGTTTTTGGTACTTTTTGTGTAGATTTTTTCTTTCGAGTTTAAGTTGTTTATTGATAATAGATAGATTTTTCTTGGTTTCAGGGAGAAAAAAACTTTGCAAAGATTTTTTATAATACTGCTTTGCCAAACGTAGTTTATGGGTGCGTGCATAGACCGTGGCGATGTTGTGATAGATTTTGGCATTTCGTACTTTGTTTGCACCTAGAGCTTGTGTGTAGAGAGCCACGGCATCGATGTAGTGCTTCTGCTTGTAAGTTTTGGTGGCTTGGTTGTAGCTTTTTGCCTGTTGGTACTCTGTCCACATATCAAACAGAGCTGCTTGACTAGGAGTAGTGCTGTAGCTCATAAAACAGAGAAATAGTGCTATAGGAGATTGACGTGGTGTCCAGAGTAAAAGTAAAATCAGTAACCCCAGAAGTAGAGGGTAGTGGTAATACTCATGGTATTGTTTGAGTGCATAGTGGTAGGTTTGTGCATCAGGATGAGCCTGTGCCAAAAAGTCTAAAAGTGTTTGGATATCTTCATCTCCCCAAGTATAGTGTTGATAGACACCGCCACTTGCATGAGAGAGATTTTGCATACTAGGTAAAAGTGTAGAGTTAAGTGATAAGGTACTTAGTGTGGTGTGATGTTTTTGAAGATAGTGTAGCTCTTTGGCTCTGCTGACTTCTGCTCCTCCATCACTAAGTAGCAAGATGTGTTTGTTGCTATGTCCTTCAAGTAAAACTTCACTGGCTTCTAGTGAGGCAAAGAGATTGGTACTTTTAGCAAAGTGCTGTGTGATGTTGGCATCGTGGAAGAGACTACGTAAGAGTCTAGGGTTTTGACTGATGGGGTAGAGTATATAGGCATCGTTGGCGTAGAGGAGTATGCCTATCGCTAGGTGCTGTGCTTGTGCTAGGAGTGTGTCTACTTTTTTTTGTGCCAGTGCCAGCCGCGAGGGGTAGATGTCTGTGTTGTGCATGGATGCTGAAAAGTCTATGGCAATGACAAGAGAAGTTTTGGACTCAGAGGTATCTAGCTGTTTTTTTTCTACTACAGGGCGTGCGAGGGCTAACACAAAGAGACTTAGTGTAAGCAAAAAGAGTTTGTAGCGTGTTGTGTCTCTTAGTAGGTTTTTCGATACAGATAGTTTTTCAAGCATGGCTTTTGAAAGATGACGAGATAACCCTTTCTGTGTAGTATTGAAGTTGAAAACAAATAAACCTAAAGGTACAAGCAAGAGCAGCAAAAACCAAGGGTGAAGTAAAAACATTAAAACACTTCCTTATCTCTACGTACCCATAACAGAGCAAAAGCACAGAGAAGTGAAAGGAGTAAAAAGTAGCTATGGATTGGTTGAGGTACAGCGATACTTTTATAAGAGAGCGTACTTTTTTCTAAGGTGTCTATCTGCATATAGACAGCTTCTAGGTCTACTTTACTTTTGGCTTCAAAACGTGGTGTATGGCTAGATTCTGAAATGAGTTTCATCATATTACTCTGTGTTTTATCTATCAAGACAGTATAGATTTTGATGTGGTATTTTTGTGCTAGCTTCAAGGCGATGTTCAGTGGTGCAACACTAGAGCTGTCTTCTCCATCACTAAGTAAGATGATGATTTTGGACTTACTCTTACTCTCTTTTAGTAGTTTGATAGACGAGACCAAGGCATCAACAAGTGCCGTACTTTTGCCTAAGTCTCCAATGCCTAATCCTTTTACTATTCGCTTTTGTGCTTGGATGTCAAAACTCAGAGGTGAGGCGATGCTACTATGTGTCCCAAACACCACAAGACCTAGTCTGTCCGAGGTACGTTGGTCTATAAAACCCGATACGACTTCTTTGACGACTTGTAGGCGTGTTTGATTGTAGTCTTTGGGGTTAAAACCATATAGACTCATAGAGCCACTGGTATCAAGGGCTAACACGATGTCTAGGGCATCACTTTTGACACTCTCTATACGCTTGATGTAAACAGGAGAAGCCAGTGCGAGGATAGCAAAACTTAGCATGCCCCAAAGTAGAAACGTATCTAATGTGCGTTTAGAGAGTGGCTTGCTTTTGAGCCATTGTGTGTGGGGCATATAGAAGCTACTGTGTTGTTGTGACTTGTATGTGTAGAGCAAGATAAACAGAGGTAAAAGCAAAAGGGCATAAGGATAGTTCAGACTAAACATTTTTAGCTCCAAGCTGTGCTAAAAATGATTTTATCTCTTCTTGTATCTTTAGGGGTAGAGCTGTGGTCTCTTTGTGGTATTTGTAAGGCACTAGTATGCTGATGAGGTATTGGAGTTTTGCTTTGTCTTTGGGTGTACGTACCACATACTTTCCATAGTAGCTTAGTTGATGGGCAGTACGTTTGGCATCATGATAGTCACATTGAGAGAGGATAGCTAGGTAATAGGGGCGTGTTTTTTTCTTTTTTCTCTTACGCCACTGCCAAAACAAAAAGAGCAAAAGCAGTGCCATACATAGAGCCATCGCTCCAAACATTACAAGATACCAAATGGTATCTATGGTAGGAAAGATGTCGTACAGTTGCATGGCAAGTTTTAGTCTATCTCTATATGTTGTAAAATAGTATCGATGATGTCATCGCTAGAGACATCCTCTACCTGAGCATCATAGCTAAGTACAATGCGGTGACGCAGTACCTCTTTAGCACTTAGAGCAATGTCTATAGGACTTACTTCTGCGTTGTCTCGCAAATAGGCAGAGGCTTTAGAGGCTTTTATGAGGTCGATGCTAGCCCTTGGACTTGCCCCGCAGGCTATCTGCTCTTCTAAGGCTTCAAGCCCATATTTTTTTGGGTTACGTGTAGCAAAGATGAGTTTGATGATATAGGCACTTAGTGTCGGTTCTATATGTATAGCTTCTACCTCTTCTTGCATACGCTTTAAGGTCTTTATGTCTACAACTTTACTAATGGGTTCAAAAGCATGCGTAGCTACTTTGGTGGCTATCTCAAACTCTTCTGCTTCAGTGTTGTAGCCTACGATTGTTTTTATCATAAATCTATCGAGTTGTGCTTCAGGCAGTGCGTAAACTCCCTCTTGCTCAAGAGGATTTTGTGTGGCGATGACGAGAAAAGGAGAGGGTACAACAAAGCTATGTTCCCCTATAGTCACTTGCCTCTCTTGCATGACTTCAAGCAAAGCCGAATGTACTTTGGGTGAGGCTCTGTTAATCTCGTCACATAAAAGAAGATTGGTAAATACTGGCCCTTGTTTTAGTGCAAAGTTTTCACTTTTAGGGTGATAGACTTCTGCACCTAAAATATCTGAAGGTAGCAAATCAGGGGTAAATTGTACACGCTTAAAGTCGAGTCCTAGTGCCTTAGATAGAGCATTTACTGCAGTGGTTTTAGCTAATCCTGGTAAGCCCTCTATGAGTATATGCCCTTCGCTGAGCAAACCTATAAGCAAAGCATTGATGAGGGTATTGTGTCCGATGATGTGTTTAGTCAGTTCTTGCTTGAGTGTATCTATTGGTCTTTTCATAGGAAGATTATAGTCATCCTATGTAAAAGTTATATAAAGTTGTACTAACATTATTTGGATTGCAAAATGATTTCTGTTATTTCTTTTGCTTTATGAAATACGATATCAGTTTTTTTATCAATAAGAATAGAATATATTTTGGGTTTTTCCCACATCTTTCTAAAATAACGATGGTACTTAATCACACTCCTCAAGTTACTTGCAAACTTTTTGTTATGTATAAAAGGAGAGTTTTTTAAAACTAAAATAGAGTCAGCATAAATTTTCATGCCTTTTTCCCAATGTTTCTCAATGGTAGGGTCATCTAAATGCCATAAATCCATCATATAATGTGCCGAAAGTCGTTTTGCTGATGCAGCTATCTCTATGGAGGCATTTAGTGCATCTTTATTTTGTATAGTTGAAGTTTTAAAAAGATGGGCTTTCATATTAGCCATTTCTTTTATGACGGTACGTATGTTTCCATGTATCCATATGGCTCCAGACTTCAATTTTTCTAGAGAAGTGTTTTTTAATGCCAACTCCATAGCACCTTTTACATTGACCCATGCGTCCCTACTTTTTTGTATACTGTCTTGCATGACTTTGTCATTTGGATAGTCTTTTGTAAGTGTATCTAGCATATTTTCATAATGAACGATGCCGTTTTTTAGTCGCTCATGAGGTCGTTTATATGATATTTTTGCACCAGTGAGTATGTATGCAGCTAACATATTTCGCATATTGGACATTTCCATGCCAAGAGCCAAAACACTATCTTGGTCTTTTTTAGTTTCATTCGCGTGTAGTAGTGGTTGATGTAGAAAAAATATGAGTATAGTTAAAGATAGTATCTTGTGTGAAATGTGCATGTATGTACCTTGTGGTATGATATAGTGACACAAGCATATAACATTAGTGTAAATAATATATAAAATATATATTTACATATTATTTACACAGAAATATTATAATTAACGTTCCTTGTCCATAGGATTGGTATGTAGTGAGTTGCCATAATGCTCACTACATTATGCTATAGTATCGTATTATAAAATCATAGGTTTCTTATGTCCAAGCAGGTAGAAAAAAAATCACTAAAACATTATGTTAATAAAATAGCACTTTACGCTATATTTGCATTATTGATTATTTTATTTTCTTCAGTTATTTTTTTCATTCAAAATGATAAAGAAGATAGACTGATAGTCTTAGGTGACAGAGTTGTAGAAAATTTTCGACTAGGGTTAGACTATGAAATGGTGGATTTACTCTCTTTTTCTATGGCATTGGCAGAAGATGGAGAATTGAAAAATGCATTAAACGCACTTGATGAGAGTCAAGGACACAATATCTTGTCTCATATCTCTCAACGTTTTAAAAAATATACGCATTTAAAATCACTTCGTTTACAGGTTTTAACACCAGACTTTTTCATTTTTGCTAGGAGTTGGAATGAGGGGTTTGAGGGGATGCCTATTTGGTGGTTTAGAGATGATCTTGATGCACTTAACAAAAATAACGATCCAAAAGTGGGTATGGAAACAGGTAGGCTACTTACTTTTAAAGCAACGGTACCTATACGCAGTGGTATGAAACTTTTAGGGTACCTAGAGGTCATTAAGTTTATAGATGAATTTTCAGTCAAACTTCGCCATAAAGGTGTGGAGCTAATAGCACTAATGGATGAAAAATATTTGGATAAAGCAGAACTTATGAGAGATTTTCCTATGGTACATGGATATGTCATCTCCAATCAAAATTTCAATCAACAGTTTTTACAAAAAATAGAAATGTTAGACTGGGATGATTTTTTAAGTAAGAGTTATGTCTATGAAGATGAGATACTTTACTTGAATGAACCAATGTACAATGGAGCGGGAACACAGATAGGTATCTATATGCTGGCTGTACCTGAGGATGCATTAAGTTTTTTTAAAAAAAAGAGTGAAGATATATCATTTTTTGCACAATTTTCTGATGAAGACATTGAAAAAGTAGTTGATGCATGGCAAAACCCTTACGGAAGTTTTAGAAGCAGTGAAGATAAAGAGCTTATTGGGTTGTTACCTAAACTACATAAAGAAGATAAAAGAGAATTAGAATTTAAAGCCAAGACAATGCTTCGCACTTACACAAAAGAAGAACTGATAGATATTATCTTACAAAATAAACATAAAGAGAAAAAGATAGGAGAGATACAGTGAAAATACTCATTTTGGAAGATGAACGGATTTTAGCGATTAGCATGAAAGAGTATTTGGAAGATTGTGGCTATGAAGTTTTATGTTATACCCAATCAGACAGTGCCTATGATGCCATTTATGAACAGAGCTATGACCTTTTGCTTTTAGATGTAAAAGTACCTGGAGTGCTAAATGGTTTTGAAATGCTTGAACAGTTACGAAAAGATGGTAACAAAACACCTGCTATCTTCATTACATCCTTGACAGATATAGAAGATTTAAGCCGTGGGTATGAGTGTGGAGCGTGTGACTATATACGTAAACCTTTTGATTTGGCAGAATTAAAATTACGAGTAGAACAAGTCGTTAAGCTACAATGTTTTGGCTCTGAAGATGAAAAAATAGTTTTACCGTATGGATATAGTTATGATGTCTCTAAAATGAAACTCACCTTAAATGATGAGAGTATTACACTTGCAAAAACAGAGACTAAAATCTTAGAACTGCTCATAAAACAACGTGGCTCCATAGTCAGTTGTGAAATGTTTTGGGAAGAGGTTTGGGGTGAGTGGGTGGACTCTGCCAATATACGTGTACAAGTAGGTAACCTACGTAAAAAACTCGAAAAAGATTTTATTAAAAATGTTCGTGGTTTAGGGTATAGTATTGATTTTTAATACCGAAGAGTTTGCACGTAAATATGCGATACGCTATACCTCTGCCTTAGCTGTTTTGCTCATAGCCCCTTTAGTTATTTATGTCTATTTGTTGTTACAAATTGATGAGGCAAGAGTGAAGATTTCTTTGGAAACACAAGCAAAACAAATTATTAGTGTGATGCAACGCTATAAGAACAGTGACAAGGTATTTCATTTTCCTCGGTACAAAAAATACCAATCAGCACTTTACAATAAAAATCACAAGAGCCTTTTTAGTACATTGTCCTTTGAGCCAAACTCATTTATGAATGGATTTCATAAAAAAGGAAATTATTATTATTATATATATCCTTTGTCTGAAGGGTATTATTTTGACGCTAACTATCTTTTAGTTTCTACTAAACATACGGCAAATAAGATTTACTATTTTGCTGCTTCTGTACTTTTAGCGATTATACTGGCACTCTTTATTTTCTCCTTTTTATTATTGAGAAATTTTTCTAAACCTTTTGAAAAGCTAAATATACAACTGGACAATTTTATTAAAGATTCAATGCATGAAATAAATACCCCTTTAAGTATTATCAATCTTAATGCAGATCTTTTTGCCAATAAATATGGTAAAAACAAATATTTAGATCGTATGAAATCAGCATCTAAAACACTAGCGACTATTTATAATGATATGGATTATCTGGTAAAGCAAGGAAAAGTTGTACATAAATTACAAGAGATTGACATCAGTGACTTTATACAAAATAGAGTAGACTATTTTCAAGAAGTAGCAAACCTTAAAGAGATAGAATTACAAACTAACATAGAAGAAAATATCATATATACATTTTCAAAAACAAAACTACAACGCATTGTAGACAACACTATTTCAAATGCTATCAAATATAGCCATAACCAAAATGATGTAGATGTAACACTTTATGTACAAAATGACATCATTACATTTATTGTACAAGATTATGGCGTTGGTATTGAAAATGTAGATAAAATATTTTCCCGTTATTACCGTGAAAATGAAGCCAAAGGTGGATTTGGTATCGGGCTTAATATTGTGAAACAAATTATAGATGAAGAAGGTATCGAATTATCTGTTACTTCTACAGTCAACAAAGGTACTATTTTTAACTATACTTTTCATAAATAACATATATTTATATATATTTATATTCTTTTTTACACTTTTTTTACATTCGCTTGTTATCATACCTTTGAAATACAAATAAAAGGAGTATGAATGAGTACAAAAATCAAACACTTAGCTTTGACAACATTGTTTTTGTCTGCGTCAGCAACATCACTATTTGCGTTAGATTTAACAAAAGCATATGATATGCCAGAGGCAACAAAATTGATAGAAAAAGATTTGTTCCCAAAAGCCCAAAAATTTACTATGCCAAAAAGTTGTGACCTTACTGACCCTAAAGCAATTGCTAGAGGTGACTTCATGTTTAACAACCTTAATGGTAAAAAAGCTAAAGGTAAACGTCCAGCAGGACTTGCTAAATTTGTTGAGAAAACAGGCAAAGATGGCAAAGTGAAGAAAAAGCCTAAACAGTATGGTAACTGTATAGCTTGTCATGATATAGAAGGTTCTAAAGGAGCTGGAAACATTGGACCTAGTTTAGTTAACTATAAAGGGTTGTTCTTAGATACGAAAGTAAGAGACGCACAATTTGTGTATCAAAAAATTGCAGACCCAAGAGTAGACAATGCAAATACACACATGACAGTTAACTTAACAACAGGTCTTTTTAATGAGCAAGAAATCTGTGATTATACTGCGTATGTAATGTCTGATAAAACGAAAAAATAAAAAGGATAGATAGAATGGAAAGAAGAAATTTTATAAAAAGTATTTGTGCAGCTACAGCAGTAGCAGCAGTAGCAAACCCTTCAGCACTTTTAGCAAAGGATGCACCAAAAGGTGGTAACCTCTTAACTTATGATGCAGCAGTTGCTGCGATTACTGGTGGGAAAGCAGTGACAGATAGTGGCAAGGTAAAACTTACCGTACCTGAGATTGCAGAAAATGGTGCTGTTGTTCCTGTAAAAGTTAACGTTGAAAGCCCTATGACTGAGGCAGACCATGTTAAAGCTATTCACATACTCACAACAAAAAATGGTAATGCTAGATCTGCTGACATTATGCTTACACCTATGAATGCAAAAGGGTATTTTGCAACACGTATCAAACTTGCAGGCACACAAGATGTTGTAGCTCTAGTAGAGTTAAGTGATGGTTCGTTTCTTAAGGCAGCTAAGCCTGTAAAAGTAACTATTGGTGGATGTGGTTGATAGCAACCTTTAAATGATAAACACGCGTTATAAAAACTAAAAGATATTAAAGGATCAAAAATGGCTGAAGCTAGAAAATCGATGATTAAATTTAAACCTAAAAAGTTTAAAGTAGGGGACACAATTAAAGTTGACTTTATTGTTATCCACCCAATGGAAACAGGCACAAGAAAAGATAAAAAAACGGGAAAAATTAAACCAGCTAAGTATATAGATAGTATTACTTTCTCACTTGATGGAAAACCATTTACTAGTATGAAAGTATGGGAAACTGTTTCTACCAACCCTTATTTTTCTGTCAATATGAAAGTGCCGGGAAAAGGTAAAATCACTGTTGATTATACGGACAATACTGGTGAGAAAAACTCTAAGAGTAAAAAACTTAAACCAAAAGGATAAGTTATGATGAAGAGAAACGGAATCCTGTTTACAGGCAAAAAAATATTATTATCATTGGCTTTTTTGAGTACGATGGCGATGCTTCAGCTTAATGCTGGTGAGCAGTTTGCTATGAGTGACGCAGATAGAGCGATGTATACAGAAATGTTAGAAAATAACCCTGCTGAAATTTATGTTGAAGAGGGTGGAGAAATACTAGAAGAGGCACTTGGTGGAGAAGAAGCATTAGCTAAGTTCCTTGAAGTGTCAGAGAAAGATTTACCTAAATATATCGCAGGGTTTCCAAGATATATCGCAAAACTAGGTAATGTTGTTGGGATTGACCAAGTGCTACAGGCAATGCAAGTAGAACAAGGCAAAGAAAAAACAAAACTCAAGTCTGGGAAAATGTTCTCTATGCTTGCGTATGTAAAGTCTTTAGCAAATGATGAACTCATTAACATTGATGTAGAAGCAGATGAACATATAAAAGCTTCATATGCACTAGGTAAAGTAACTTACATGACTGCTCGTGGTGGCAGAGGACTCTCTTGTAACTCATGTCACTCAGCAGACATCGTTGGACAAGTCCTTAGAACACAGCCTTTACCAGATTTGGGTGAAGTTGCAGTTGCAGGTACATGGCCAGCGTATCGTATGACGAAGTCTAGTCTTAGAACACCCCAAAGAAGGTTTCAAGGTTGTATGAAAAATGCACTTTTAAAAGTCATTCCTATTGGTTCTAAAGAGATGATTGCTCTTGAAGTATATGTTTCAACACTTGCTCAGGAAAAAGGCAAAAAAATAGCCATTCCTGGTTTAAAAAGATAAGAGGTATATCATGGAAATAGATAGACGAGACTTCCTCCAAATAGCTGCATCACTAGGGCTACTAGGTGCGGCAGGGGGGACTAATCTTCTTGCAGCTGAAGCAACCAAAGCTAAAATAAAAGAGTTGAATTTCTCTGATATTGTAAAGTTTAAGGCAAAAGGTAAGGCAACCATCTTACATTTTTGTGATATGCATGCACATATTAAACCATTGTATTGGAGAGAGCCTTCTACATTGATTTCTGCAAAGAATCTTGTGGGAACACCTGGATTTATCTGTGGTGAGAGTTTTCAAAAATATTATGGTATCCAACCAGGGTCATTAGATGCTTATTTTGATACGCATAATGACTTTACTGAACTTGCAAAAAAGTTTGGAAAAATGGGTGGTATCGCACATATGAAACCTATCATTGATCACGTAAAAAAAGAAAGAGGTGCTGAAAATGTTATCCTTCTTGATTCTGGTGATACATGGCAAGGAACAGCAGTTGCACTACATACTAAAGGTGAAGCCATTGTCGATGCTCAAAACTATTTGGGTGTAGACGTTATGGTTGGTCACTGGGAATTTACCTATGGTAAAGAACGTGTACAAGAACTCATCGGTAAGTTAGATGCTGAGTTTATCTCACAAAATGTAATAGACAATGACCCATTCTCAGATGAGTTTGAAGAGCTTATCTTTCCTCCGTATTCTATTCAAGAAATAGGTGGAGCTAAGATTGGTATCATCGGACAATCTTTTCCTTTTACATCAACTGCAAACCCTAAAAAGTTTACAGAAGGATGGAGTTTCGCACTACGTCATGAGTCATTACAAGAGTATGTAAATATGCTTCGTAAAGAAAAAGGTGTAGATGCTATTGTTGTGCTTAGTCATGATGGTTTCTCTGTAGATCAAGAACTGGCTAAAAAAGTCACAGGCGTTGACTTTATATTAAGTGGTCACACACATGACCCTAGTCCTGAGCCTATTATTGTAAATGATACAGTTATTCTTATCTCTGGTAGTCACGGTAAATATATCTCAAGACTAGACCTTGAGATAAAAGATAAAAAAGTAGTAGATTACAGCTTTAAGCTTATGCCTGTTGCTTCAAATTTGATACCAGCAGACAAAGCAGGGACTGAACTTGTTGAAAAATGGTATAAGCCATACAATGAAGAACTCAATGAAGTTCTAGGTACAACAAAGGGACTTCTATATAAAAGAGATACTTTTTATTCAACGTTTGACTCCCTTATCGGTATGGCAATCGAAGAAGAAATGAAGTCTGACATTAACTTTAACCCTGGGTACAGATGGGGTACAACGGTACTTCCAGGTGACCCAATACTAAAAGATAATGTCTATGAAATGACAGCAATTACTTATCCAGAGGTCTATACATTTGATCTTAAGGGTGAAGTGATATTTAAGCTCATGGAAGACATAGCTGATAACGTGTTTAATGCCAACCCACTGTTACAACAAGGTGGTGATATGAGTAGAATTACGGGTGCTAGTTATAGCATTAAAATATCTGCTCCATCAGGAAAGCGTATATCAGACTTTATGATAGGAGGTAAACCAATCGACATGAAAAAGACTTATAGAGTTTCATCATGGGGTGGAAACTTACAAAATGTAGGTGAAAACTTAGATGAAAAAGCTATACGACCTGTGTATGAGGTTGTAAGTGATTATATTCGTAAGAAAAAAGTAATTGATATTCCACTGGAATCTAATGTGAAAGTGTTAGATATGGATTGTGGATGCCCAGTAGCAGGTGCTACTTGCTAATATAATATCGTGCCTTGTCTCCTTTGTTTGAATACATTGTTAGTCTCTTGATCTTTAGGAGGCTAGGCACACTAGGTTTGTGAAATATCACATGAATAAATTATTTTTTATGTTTAGAAATATATTATATGTATTTCTAAAGGTGAAAACTAAAATCAAAACAAGGAAAAATGATGAAAAAGGGAATTAATTTAAGTTTAATCGCAGGGGCAGTACTATTGACAGGTACAGCAGCAATGGCAGGTGGAGATATTGCACCTATGGAGCCAATGGTAGATACAAAGGCACCAGCAAAAGTAAAAGATTGGAAGAGTAAACACAAATTCTTTGGATTTTCACAAATTGGTGCAAAATTTGGTGATGGTGCTAAACTAGGAAATGATGCAGATGTTGGATTTGAAGCAGATAGAATTCGTTTAGGTTGGAAATACTTTTCAGGAAATTTAGCAGCAAAAGTATTTTTAGATTTTGCTAAAAAAGGTTCTGACAATGGTTCAGTAGGTGTTCCAGACATGATTAAAGATGCATTCATCGCTTATAAATTTGACGATGCTATGGTACTTAAAGCAGGTGTGATTAAGACACCAGTAGGTATGGGATTCACTATTCCTGGATGGAATCTTGATGTCATTAAACGTGGTTTTGATAAAAAACTAGCATTTGAACGTGCATTTGGTGTGATGATTTCAGGTCGTGACATAGGATTTGGGAACAACGGTAAAGTAAATGGTCTTGAAATGGGTCACGAAAGACCTTGGAAAGGTTTTGGTTATGATATCATGGTATCTGGTGCTACAGGTAGATCTGGTGCTGTAAATTCTAAAGGTGAAGATGGCTCTATTTTCAAATCTAATCAAACGAACTCATACATGGGGCGTTTAATGTTTGACTGGGGTCAAGCACTTCATGCTGAGGTAGGTTATGGTGTAGGTAAAGGTCAAACAGATGGTTCTGGTGAAGACTACAAAGTACTCAATGCGGGTATAGATTCTCACTTTGACAGAGCCAATGTAAAAGCTGAATACTATGATGTTCAAAACATTAGAGGTGCTGCTGGTTGGGATATGAATACATTAGCCCTTACAGGTACTTATTACTTAACTGATACAATTGAATTTGCTATCAAAAACATCTCAGGTACTGAGACTAGAAAAGGTGTAGATAGCGATGCTAGAAACACATACATAGGTTTAAACTACTATATCAATCCTAAAAACAACAAAATGGATAGAAAATCAAGACGTGGTAGAAATAGACATAGAGTTCAAATTAACTACGTGTCAACAGATGTTGATGCAGGATTTAAAGGTGTAGGTGCACTCTTTAAAGATGATGCTGTACTTTTACAGTACCAATTTAAATTTTAGTTATAAAGGATAGCAGTTGCGATATATTATAAGTGTACTGCTATCTTTCTCCTTTGGATTTGGTTTTGAATACAATCTTAAGCCTAAAAAGTTAGAAGAAGGTGTCTACTGTTTTTTTGGTAAGCTTGAAAATATAAACAAGCAAAATGCTGGGAACATGGTAAATACTTGTTTTGTCCAAACAAAAAAAGGGTTCGTTGTCATTGACAGCGGACCTACATATGCATATGCCACTCAAGCATATGCACAGATGCAAAAAATATCCCCACTACCTGTACTCTATGTTATTAACACACATGACCATGATGACCATTGGTTAGGTAATAGTTTTTATAAAGAAAAAGGTGCTTTGTTGATAGGTCCAAGGACATATGAACAAAATATTTTTAAGGGCATGGAAACACGCATGCAAAGAGTGCTTGGCAAGCTACTTTTTGGCAAAACTAGCATCGTTAAACTAAATACTATAGTTGACAGTAACCTTAGTCTTAGAGTTGGGGCAAAAAACTTTGAGATTGGACAACTCGAACCTGTAGCCCATACAAAAGGTGATTTAATAGTCTACATGCCAGAATATAAACTTGTTTTTGCAGGTGATTTGGTATTTAATGATAGACTTACATCACTTAGAGATGGCTCATTATTAGGTTCACTTAAAGTATTAGATGCCATTGATTCCCTAGATGCAAAGATTATTGTGGGAGGGCATGGGTATGTGACAGATGCAAATGCTACCCAACATTTAAAAGACTATTTACTCACTGTAAAAAAAGAAGTACAAAATGCTTTAGATAATGATATATCTATGGAAGCTGTAACAAAAAAAGTTTTAATGCCACAGTATAAAGAGATGAAACTCTATGATGTGCTGCATAGTCGCAATGTATTTGATGCCTACCAAGAGTTAGAAATGTATGATGAGGAGGAAGAATGAAAATACTGTTAATTATAGCTTTAGCATATGTGGCACTTTTTGCAAATGAGGGACAAAAAGTTTTTGAAGAAAAATGTCTTTCCTGTCATAAAAGTTTTATAGACATGTCAACACTAAAAGTAAATTTTTTAGATAAGAACAATAAATTATTGAATCTGACAGCTCCCACACTAAATCAACTTTCGTATAGGCTAAAACAGCGTATAGGAGACCCACGAGGTGATAAGGATATGCATCGTATGGAAGTGTCAGCGTTTATGAGTGATTATGTTCTAAATCCAGATAGAGACAAGTCTGTATGTTTAGCTGATGTGATGAAACATTTTAAAACGATGCCAAGCCTAAAAGGTCAGATAAGTGAAGATGAATTAGAAGCTGTAGGCGAATACCTGTATGATTTTGATAAAACGATTGAAAAAGAGATAAATGAAACATACGAAGGCTTTGACAGCACTTTACAAATGGCACAAAAAGAACATAAAATCATCATGATAGAAGCGATGAGTGCAGAGTGTCACTATTGTAGGAAGATGGAGACAAAAGTATTGGTTGACAAAGAGATACGTGCTATACTTGAAAAAGATTTTTTAACATTAAAAATCGATATTACAAAACGTAAGTTGCCATTAGAACTCAATACAGAGTTAACCCCAACCTTTATCTTTATAGATGAAAATGCAAAGATCATCATGCAAGTACCAGGTGCATGGGACAAAAAGAACTTTTTAGAAATACTTCAAGAAGTTAAAACAAAAAAGGATAAAAAATGATTAAAATACTATTGGCAACTATGCTCTTTATGGGAAGTGCTTTTGCTGAGACTGAATTTGCAAAACCTAAACCTGCTATAGACAACCCACGTAAACTTGTATTCGCCTTGCCTAGTGGCGATGTAAAAGAGATAAATAGAATCATTAGTACCATCAATAATGTAATGAAGTTTTATAGACCAGAAAACACTGAAGTGGTTGTGGTAGCCTATGGTAAAGGGTTGCATGCTTTGCTTAAAAATGGAGACAAAGAGGTACGTAAACGCGTAGAAGCACTTATGACGTATGATGTTGTATTTATCGCCTGTGGAAATACCATGAGAACCTTGCACATAGAGAAAAAAGACTTGTTAGAAGATGTAGAGTTCGCAACAGCAGGTATAGTAGAAATAATAGAAAGAAAGTTACAGGGATTTAGCTATACCCAACCATAATTTAGGATAATTTTACATTTCCTTTACAGTATCAAGTTATAGTTATGCATCAAATAAAAGGATGTACACATGAAAAAAATATTGCTTATACTTGTTATGGTATTTACTTACAGCTTTGCTACAACAAATGGAGACATACTTCTCTATAAAGTAGCCAATAAAGACCATAAAATTACTGCTCAAACTTTAGCCGATGGACTTACTCTAAATGGCTATGTTGTCTCAAAAAATCAAGATATGAACGGCCCTTATCAAAAACAATTTAAGACCACTACATTTGATAGTTACAACCTTATGTCCGTGTATCATCCAGAGACTTCAACAAGACTCATCCCAAAATATGCACACAGTGGTATTTTTACACCATTTTCCATTGCAACATACCAAAAGAAAGGGGATGATACTTTTTACATTGCTTTATTGAGTGCAAGTGCTCAACAAAATATATTGAAAATAAAAGATGAGAATTTTGATACATTAGAAGCTTTAAATAAAGCTACAATCATTAAAATATTACCAACAGCTATAGAGAGTTCATTGGCTTATGAAGTAGTACCTACAGATAAACCATTGTATACAAAGTACTCATTTGAAGTTGAAGATGAAGATGCTATGGAAGCACGTGGTGATTTGATGATGATGATGGAAAGTGGTATGAAGCCTAGCGGATTTGTAGTCGCGAATTATATTGATTTCAATAAAGTATTGCAAGATGATAAAAAAGATGAGTATATGTTTTACGATGCGTACTCTTTATGTAAACTAAAAATCATTTATGAGCTTTCTAAGCAAAAACCTGAGGCAGGAGCATTTGCACCATGTACGATGGTTATCTATCATAAAAAAGGTTCCAATAAGACTGAAATAGTTACGCTTAGTATAGAAAACCTTACTTCAACTTTGGCGATTAAAGATAAAAAATTGCTTGACATGCTTGAAAAAGCACAAGGAACGATGAAAAGTATCATCGAAGATTCTGCAGAATAATACATACAAAGGAACAATATTAAATGAAACTAACACTTAAAGGGCTACTGTATGTAGCAATAATCACAAGTAGTACATGGGCATCAGAAATAGCTGAACATATAGATATAGAAATATATACTTCAGCAAACAATGATGGCAAAATAACACCAAAAACTATAGAGGCAGCATTTGTTGAGGCTGGATTTATTGTTTCTGCCAACAGAGATATGAACGGTCCTTTTTTAAAGCAGTTTAAATCTTCAGGGTTTGACACGTATAATCTTTTTACATTTTATAAAAAAGAGTCAGTACTAGAACTTGTAAAAAAATACCCCAATGTGGGCTTGTTCGCACCTATGAGTATGTCTATCTATACGAAAAAGGGTGAGAAAAATATTTCCGTATCTTCGTTAAGTGCTGAAGCAATGGCAACAATTATGCATGCACCACAGGATGATAAAACGTTACACGCATTACGTAAACTCGTAAAAGATACCTTGCAAACTGCTATGCCAAAAGGGAGTTTTTCTAATCCAATCTATGAAAAACAAAAAGCAAAAGGTGAACGTGTCACTACCTTTAATATGGAAATGGATGAAGAAGAATGGGAAGATGAACTAGATGAATTTAAAATGGGATTTGAAGGAGAACTAGCACCCAATGGCTTTGTGATAGCAGGGTTCAACAACTTAGGTGATGAATTTGAAGAAGAGAAGTATGAGAAGTTTGATTTTTATGAAGTCTATTCTATTTGTAAATTACCAGTCATTTACGCTATAGCAAAAAGCAGACCAGAAGCAGGTGCCTTTGCTCCCTGTTCTTTGTATCTAAGCAAAAAGAAAGAGGAAAATAGCATGACAATAGCATTCCCATCTGTTTATAATTGGATATCTACTATGTCGATTACAAATGAAGAAGATATTAAAGTATTAGAAATTGCACAGGAGGGTATGAAAAAGATTTTAAACGCATTAACAGAATAATTTTAAAAAGTATTATGAATAGAGTTAATCATTAATTTTTATAGATAAAGTGCAATCTGATACACACAGGCAAAAAGATGGAAAAACTTATCATAAATAAACGTGATTTAATCCAAAGTTTTATAATATTAATCTATGCATTTCCCAAATCATTATTAATTTGATTTATGGGAGCTTATGATTTTATTGTAAGACTAGCTAAATTTAAGGAGGAAGCATGAAATTAGGTTTCTTAGTTGACCTTAACCTATGTATGGGTTGTAAAGGTTGTGAGATTGCTTGTAAAGTGGAAAATGAAGTACCACTTAGTACATGGCGTTTACGTGTTAAATATATTGATTTGGGTACATTCCCAGATACAAGAAGGTCGTTTACACCATTACGTTGTAACCACTGTGAGTCAGCTCCATGTGAGCGTATTTGTCCAGTATCGGCACTGCATTACCTTGAAAATGGTATTGTAAACATCGATAGTGACAGATGTATTGGGTGTGCGGGTTGTATGATGGCCTGTCCTTATGGAGCGATTTATATGGACCCAGAGACTAACACAGCGGATAAATGTACTTACTGTGCACACCGTATTGAGTCTGGTATGATGCCTGCTTGTGTGGTTGCTTGTCCTGTTGAAGCAAATATTTTTGGTGACCTTGAAGATGACCATTCAAATATTTCACTTTACATCATGGAACATAAAGGTGCGGTTCAAGTTC
>Ga0256840_1001816_pt1 | contig 19402 bp, 17 predicted proteins | sample 355202metaG_FD_185969 | JGI IMG/M metagenome (GOLD analysis project Ga0256840, IMG submission 185969) | Hydrothermal vent microbial communities from Mid Atlantic Ridge, Atlantic Ocean - 355-202 | ecosystem: Environmental > Aquatic > Marine > Hydrothermal vents | place: Atlantic Ocean: Mid...
ACTGCTTTCTCTTCCTAAATCATTTTTTGCTAAAGTGTTGTCAACTGAGGGCATAGAACTTCCTGAGACTTACGCCGTAGCCATGGTATTTTCTCGCAACGAATCTGACTTTGATACCATCAACAAAGTATGTGAAAACAATGACTTAAATGTACTATACACACGTACAGTACCTGTAGATACAGCAGCACTTGGTAAGCAAGCACTTGCATCACTTCCCAGCATTAAGCAAGTGTTCGTAGCTCCAAAAGGTGCTGTGGCATCTAACCGTTTTGAGGCACTTGTGTACCTTTCACGTAAAGAAATTGAAGCTGCATTACGTGAAGATGAGGACTTTTATATTCCTTCATTTTCAACTTCAGTGGTGTCGTACAAAGGGCTTGTTATGCCTACACACATTAAAGAGTTCTACACAGATTTGGCGAATCCAGATTTTGAAATTTCTTTTTGTCTCTTTCACCAGCGTTTCTCTACAAACACACTTCCACAGTGGAAACTAGCACAACCTTTTAGGATGATAGCCCACAATGGTGAGATAAACTCCGTAACTGCCAACCGTTTTAATGTTGCTTCTAAAATGGCTACAGCGAAGTCAGATGTCTTTTCAGATGAAGAGATGACTAGACTAAGAGATGTCATACAAGATGGCATGTCTGACTCAGCTAGTCTTGACAACTTTATGGAGTTTTTACGTGTCAATGGCGTAGACTTCTTCAAAGCTGCCAGATCACTTATTCCCGCACCTTGGCATAATGCACCACACATGGACTCTGACCTTAGAGCTTTTTATGAATACACCAGTACCTGTTTTGAGTCATGGGATGGACCAGCAGCAGTTAGTATGACAGACGGACGTTATATTGGGTGTGTGATTGATAGAAATGGACTTAGACCTTCTAAATACATCAGAACAACAGATAATCGACTGCTTATCTCTTCAGAGTATGGAGTACTTAGTATTCCAGATGAAGAGATAGTAGAGCGTGGACGTTTACAGTCTGGTGAAATGATGGGGATAGACCTCAAGCATGGAAAAGTGTTAAAGTCAACTGATATTGATGAGTACTTAAAGTCTGCACACCCTTATGACAAGTGGCTTGGTAAAAATATGTCTTACCTCCAAGAGTATGTGCCTAACACACAAGTAGAAAAATGTTCGAAAGATCATAAAGAGATGGAAGCAAAGCAGCGTTATTTCAACTACACGGTTGAAGTGGTCAATAAAATCATAAAACCGATGATGATTGAAGGGAAAGAGACAACAGGTGCAATGGGTGATGATACCCCAATTGCTGCTTTTTCTACAGACCAACGTAACTTTACAGACTTTTTCAAACAAAAATTTGCACAAGTCACAAATCCTCCTATAGACCCTATACGTGAAAAAACGGTTATGAGTCTCAACACTGGATTTGGTGAACGACAAAATATTCTTTCTGATGGACCAGAACATGCAAAAAGATTAAAAACAGTTCTGCCTGTCATGTCTGTAGAAAAATTCTCTTTAGTTAAAGAATTTGGTGATATGTCCAATGAAAAGTATGACAAGTCTTATAAAGCAGAAACATACTCAACAGTATATACTTCAGATATACAAGCCAGTCTAAAAACGTTAGCTGAACAAATTATTATTGATGTACGTGACAATGGTATACGAACGATTATTCTCGATGATAGAGAATTAAATGAAAACGTAAAAGTGCTTCCTATGCTTATGGTTATAGGTTATTTAAGTCAAGAGTTATTATCACAGGAGCTTAGACATCTTACAAGTATTGTTGCTGTTACAGGTGAAGTATTTGATCCACATACTGCAGCACTGATGATAGCCTATGGAGCAGCAGCTATTTTCCCTTATGTCCTGTACTACACTGTAGAACAAATGATAGAAGAGGAAGAGGAAGTTAAAGCAACACTTAAACGCTTTAGACGTGCTATGGGTGCAGGACTGATGAAAATTATGTCTAAAATGGGTATTGCTACTATTTCATCATATAGAAACTCAAAACTTTTTGATGCCATAGGTTTGAGTGACGAAATTGTTCAAGAGTGTTTTGATGGTACTTTTGGTCTTCTCCCAGGATTGGGATATGAGGATATAGATACACGTCTAACTGCAAATCATAAACGTGCATTTACGACTGATTTTGATGGAAAGAACAACGTACTTTACAAGGGCGGATATTACAAATATAGAAAAGGTGGAGAGTTCCATGACTTTTCACGCCCTACAATTACAGCCATTCAAAAATGTGCAGAAACTGGGAGCAAAGAAGACTATGCAGAAGTGCAAAAACTTGTAAACGGTAGAGATAAAAAATTCATACGTGATTTCTATGACCTAAAAAGTGACAGAAAACCTATTGATATTAATGAAGTTGAACCTTTATCTGAGATATTTAAACGTTTTTCAACGGCTGCGATGTCTATGGGGTCTATCTCTCAGGAAGCACATGAAACTTTGGCTGTAGCTATGAATACTATAGGTGGAAAATCAAACTCAGGTGAAGGTGGAGAAGACCCATCTCGTTACGGTACAAATAAAAACTCTGCCATCAAACAGGTAGCATCTGGACGTTTTGGTGTAACCCCTGAATATTTACGTTCAGCAAAAGAACTTCAGATAAAAGTAGCACAAGGTGCTAAACCAGGTGAAGGAGGACAGCTTCCTGGAAGTAAAGTGTCACCACTCATTGCATCTCTTAGATTTACAAAACCAGGAGTGACACTCATCTCACCTCCACCACATCATGATATTTACTCTATTGAAGATTTGGCACAACTTATTTATGATTTGAAGCAAGTCAATCCTCTTGCTAAAGTAGCAGTAAAACTGGTATCTACCGCAGGTGTTGGAACGATTGCAGCAGGTGTGGCCAAAGCATACGCTGACAAAATCATCATCTCTGGTTCAGATGGAGGTACAGGTGCTGCACCTATTGGGTCTATCAGATTTGCAGGTAACCCTTGGGAACTTGGACTTATAGAAGCTCACAATGCACTTAAAGCCAATAACCTTAGAGGACAAGTGACTGTTGAAACGGATGGTGGACTTAAAACGGGTCTAGATGTGGTTAAGGCTGCATTATTAGGTGCTGAACAGTATGCCTTTGGTACTGGAGCATTGGTCATCGTGGGATGTGTGATGCTTAGAGTCTGTCACCTAAACACATGTGCAGTAGGTGTGGCAACACAAGATGAGAAACTACGTAAACGTTTTTCAGGAAATGTAGAAAAAGTCATCAACTACTTTACGCTTATGGCAGAAGAAGTAAGAGAGGTACTTGCAGAACTTGGATATACCTCACTTGAAGAGATTATCGGTCAAAACCACTTACTTAAAGTGATAGACGACGAGTTTGCTAAGAAATTTAACTTTGACAAAATGTTATATGACCTAGAAGGTGAGAACACTTGTCAGGTACCATTTAACGAACCGTATGACCAAAATGAGTATGAAAAAGAGCTAGTAAAAGAGCTTATGCCAACGATAAAAGACCCTTCAACACCTATTGTTATAGAAAAAGAAATCTCTAACCTAAACAGATCTTTTGCTACACGTATCTCTGGTGAGATAGCAGCACTTCATGGTAATGCAGGTCTTCCAGATGGCACGATAACGTTAAACATGAAAGGGACTGCTGGTCAGTCTTTGGGTGCATTTTTATCTAAAGGTATTAACATCAACATCGAAGGTGCAGGAAATGACTACATTGGTAAGGGTATGAATGGTGGACAGATAGTCATCACTTCAGACAATGCAGGACATGCGTTTGCTCTTGGTGGTAACACCTGTCTATATGGTGCAACAGGTGGAACACTCTATGTGCATGGTCAAGTAGGTGAGCGTTTTGGTGTACGTAACTCTGGAGCTACTACAGTTGTAGAAGGCACAGGTGACCACCCATGTGAATACATGACGGGTGGAGTAGCAGTGATACTTGGTAAAACAGGTGTAAACTTCGGTGCAGGTATGACAGGTGGTAAAGCCTTTGTCTATGACTTGGAAGGCAACTTTTATGAAAAAGTAAACCCTGAACTTGTTGAGGCATTACGCATAGACACAGACGAATGGGATACAGAGATGTTTGAGCTTAAAGCACTCCTTAAAGACTATGCTTCAAAAACAGGTTCAAAAAGAGCCACACAGATACTAGAAAACTTCAGAACTGAAATACGCAAGTTTTGGATGGTAGCTCCGCGTGGAGCAAAGCCAACCATAGTCGCAGATAAAAAAGGCGAATAGGTTAGCGATATGACTCCTTTCATCCAAGCGTGTATAGAAGCCAATGAAGAAATAAGTTCAGCTCTCAAAGATGGATTTGATGCCTCATGGTTTGAAAAAACTATTGTAGGTGCTGGGGGAGATGTCAGTTCTAAACTTGACTTGATGGCTGAGGCTATTTTTGTAAAATACTTAGGCTCTTTTGGGCAGATAGAGTCTGAAGAGTCTGGCCTCATAGGTATAGGTGAAGCCAAAATCATCATAGACCCCATAGATGGCTCCTCTAATGCACTTTCTCTTTTTCCTTTTTACGGTACTTCTGTTGCACGTGTCAATGCCAAGGGCATTTTAGATGCAGCCATAGTATGTAACCTTGCAAATGCTGACATTTTCTTTACTACCCAGAAAGGGGTACAGCAGGGAAAACTCTTTTCTACTACTTTTCATACACCACACACTTCACCTCATGCAGAAGTAGGACTTTTTGAAAAAGCCTATGCAAATCCTGAACTTGTAGCACTTCTAGATGAAGAAAAGCTCAAATTTAGAGCACCAGGGGCGATTGCCCTTTCTTTGGCGTATGCTCGTTCGGTCAATTATGTACTGTATATGGGTTCGTTTCGCATTTATGATTTTGCAGCAGGACTGGCACTTTGTGAAGGGCTTGAAGTGATTGTTGAAGAGGATTATGTTATAGTATCAAAAGAAAAAGAAGTCGTTGAAAAAATAGAAACATTAATTAAAAAATCATATCAATTTAAAGGGTAAAAATGTTTGGAAATATTTTTGGTGGTACAAAAACTGAAGCTACACATAGCGAAACACAAAACCAGTGGATAAAGTGTCCAAAATGTACATCACTTATGTACTACAAGGAAGTAGAAGCCAAGCAAAATGTTTGTCCCAAATGTAACCATCACTTTAGAATATCTGCTCAAAAACGTATAGATTCTATAGTAGATGAGGGTACTTTTGTTGAGATGGATACCTCGTTAGCTCCTGTAGACCCACTAAAGTTTTCAGATAAGAAATCATACAAAAAACGCCTAGAAGAAGCCAAAGCCAAAACGGGTAAAACCTCTTCAGTTATGAGTGGAGGCTGTACTATAGGTGGACAGCCAGTAGAGATAGCTGTTTTTGACTTTTCATTTATGGGTGGAAGCCTTGGGTCTGTAGAAGGTGAAAAAATTGTCCGTGGCATCACAAGAGCCATAGAAAAAGAGTGTGGGTTTATCATCATCTCTGCTTCTGGTGGAGCTAGAATGCAAGAGAGTACTTACTCTTTACTTCAAATGTCTAAAACCTCTGCCGCACTGAACAGACTTCACCATAAAGGTTTGCCTTTTATCTCTATCTTAACTGACCCTACTATGGGTGGGGTTTCGGCTTCCTTTGCGATGCTTGGTGACATCATCATGGCTGAGCCTGGAGCGTTGATAGGGTTTGCAGGACAAAGGGTTATCAAGCAAACAGTTGGGGTTGACCTTCCAGAAGGGTTTCAGCGTTCAGAGTTTTTACTAGAGCATGGTCTCATAGACATGATAGTAGATCGTGCTGACATGCATCAAACTTTGTGTGATTTGTTTAAACTCTTTGACAAGAAGGCGAGTTAATGGCAGCACGCCTTTATGCCTTAGTGGACATAGATACACTTAGAGAAAAAGGTATCACTTTAGATGCCCATCTCGAACATATCCTTATGGAAAACGTAGTAACCATTATGCAATACAGAAACAAAAATGGTACCTTTGATGAAAAAAAAGGCGACCTCATACGTATCCGTAGATTTTACAATGGACTGCTTATGTTAAATGACGACATAGACCTCATAGAATTTGCAGATGGCTTACACTTAGGACAAGAAGACTTAGCATCATTTTCTGAAGATTTTACCGAAGCAGTGAAGCTAGTGCGTGAAAAGATAGAAGGAAGGCTTTTAGGTCTCTCTACACATAACAAAGAAGAGATACTCGTAGCCAACACACTTGATGTGGACTACGTAGGACTAGGTGCATACAGAGCAACAGAGACAAAGTCTGAAGCAAATGTAGGGGGAGAAGCACTCATAGAAGTAGCAAGCCATTCTACAAAGCCTGTAGCTATGATAGGTGGCGTTACCCTTGAAGATGACTTTAAAGAGCCTATACGCTACAAAGTTGTAGGCTCAGGACTCTTTTAGCCATGAACTGGCTAGCTCATGTTTTTCTCTCAGAAAATCATATAGAGCATCAACTCGGAAACTTACTTACTGATCCTCTTAAAGCTAAGGCATGGGAGGGAGCAAGTCCACGCATACTCTCTGGGATAGAAACACACAAACGCATAGATAGATTTACTGACTCCCATCCATTAGTATCTGAAAGCAAAGTACGTTTAGCCAAACGTGGTCCTCTAAAGGGAGTGGCTCTTGATATTTTGTATGACTACTATTTGAGTATACATTGGGAAAAGTTTGCTAACATTGAGCGTGTTTCCTTTTTAGAGACTTTTCGTACCCAAGCCCCACTTGCCATAGTAAACTACCCAGACAAAGCCCAAGAAGTCATAGCCCGTGTAGTCATAAACAGACAGCTTTCTAGTTATGTCAGTATGCAAGGCGTAGAAGATGCCTTTGGACGCATAGACAAACGCCTCACTGAACGTACACGTGCTAAAGACACGACTACAAGATATTTGCCTATTATAGAAAAAGAAAATAGCTACCTAGAAGGTGCTTTTTTAGAGTTTTTCCCTGAGTTGATGGGTGAGGTTTCTAAAGGGTTAAAAGCTAATACTATTGTACATTGGAAAATATAGGATGGAAAAATACTTAGAAGCCACAGAAATCATAGACTATACCAACGTAGAGATACAACACTTAGCCAAAGTATTAGCAGAAGGTTGTAGTACAGATGTAGCTATAGCTAAAAAGTGTTATGAGTGGGTACGTGATGAGATACACCATTCTGGTGACTATAAAGATGACATTACTACGTGTAAAGCCTCAGATGTTTTGAAATATAAAACAGGCTGGTGTTATGCTAAGGCACATCTTTTGGCAGCTCTTTTACGTGCCAATGGCATACCGACAGGGTTTTGTTATCAACGTTTGAGTTGTTCGGAGTATCTGCCTGATATCTATTGTTTACATGGGTTAAACTGGATTTACCTGAAAGAAGATGGCTGGTATAGAGTAGATGTGAGAGGGAACAAAGAAGGTGTAAATGCACAGTTTACACCACCAGAGGAACAGCTAGCCTTTACACTAAAAGAAAATGAATTTGATTTAAATGAAAACTTAACAGAGCCACTTGAAGTAGTGGTGCAGACACTCAAGAAGTTTCAGACTTATGATGAAATGATATGTCATTTTCCAGATATTACAGTGCATGAAAGCAAATCTTGAAGATATATGTATGAAACTCCCAAAAATCCTACATATAATCTCAAAAGCACTACAAGCTAAAGATGCAAAAGCCATCATAGTGGGTGGTTCTGTACGTGACCATTTTTTGAAACTGACCATAAAAGACTATGACATAGAAGTGTATGGACTTGAGTCTATGCAAGAGTTAGAAGAACTTTTAGCACGCTATGGCTCGGTCAATCTTGTGGGTAAAAGCTTTGGGGTCTTGAAGTTTAGTTACGAGGGTGAGGAGTATGATTTTTCTTTTCCTCGTTTGGAGACGAAGACAGGTGAGGGGCATCGAGGGTTTGATGTAGAGGTAGATGGTACACTAGACTTTAAAACGGCTGCAAGACGTAGAGACTTCACGGTCAATGCACTGGGCTATGATGTAGAAGAAAAGACTTTCTTAGACCCTTTTGGAGGGCTAGAAGACATAAAACAAAAGACATTACAACACATAGATGATGAAACTTTTATAGAAGACCCTTTAAGGGTCTACAGAGCGGTACAGTTTTGTGCTAGGTTTGGGTTTGGGTTAGCCCTTAAGACTAAAGTACTTTGTCAAGATATGTCAGATAAAGGTTTACTAGAAGAACTCCCAAAAGAACGCGTGTACAGCGAATGGAAAAAACTACTTCTTAAAGCACCTAAACCATCTGTGGGCTTTGAGCTTATGCGAGAGCTTGGTCTGTTAGAGTGTTATTCTCCTGAACTTCATGCTCTTGTAGACGTACCACAGTCACCCGTATGGCATCCCGAAGGTGATGTCTGGGTGCATACTATGATGACTGTAGATGAGATGGCAACTTTAGTGAAGAGTGAGGAGATAGAAGATAGGGATGAAAAGGATAAACTGAGATTTATGTTTGCCATCTTATGTCACGACTTAGGCAAGGCAGTTTCTACAACAAAGGATGATGAAGGGAACATACGTTCCATAGGGCATGAATATACAGGCATATCACTGACTAAAATGTTTATGCTTAGACTGACAGATGAACATGACTTTATAGAGAGTTTACTTCCTTTGGTTGAGCATCATCTCAAACCTTCACAGTTTTACAGAGCAGAGTCAAAAGACAAAGCCATACGAAAACTTGCAAGCAAAGTAAACATAGAAGACTTGGTTGTAGTGGCAAAAGCAGACTTCTTAGGACGTACTACTGAAGAAGCCCTTGCCAGAGACTATAAAGCAGGGGCTTGGATACTTGAAAAGGCAACAAAGCTAAAAGTAAAAAACAAGCCCTTAGAGAAACTACTACAAGGCAGAGACCTCATAGACCTTGGACTAGAACCCTCACCAAAGTTTTCAGAGATTATAAATGAAGTTTATATGTTACAACTAGAGGGTAAAATATCTTTTAAAGAGGAAGCACTAAGTTACATAGGAGAAAAATATGGATGAGTTACAATACGTAGGCTTTTGGGCTAGATTTTGGGCGACTATGGTGGACATAGTCCTTTTACTAATGTTGATTTACCCTTTGTTTTATCTGCTTTACGGGAGTGCCTTTTTAGAACGAGCAGGTGAGTTTACATTGGTCAATAATGTCATAAATTTTCTTGTGCCATTTATTGCAGTGATGTTTTTATGGAAAAGTAAAGGTGCTACTCCAGGTAAAATGCTGATCAAAGCAACCATAGTTGATGAAAAAACACTTCAAGCTCCAAGTACTAAACAACTGTTTATCCGTTACTGGGCGTATTTACTTTCGGCATTGCCTTTGATGTTAGGGTACTTTTGGGCAGGATGGGACAAGAAAAAACAAACATGGCATGACAAGTTAGCCCACACGGTAGTCATACAACCCCAAAAAGCCTACAAAAAGAAAAGTCTTGGCTCCTACGTAGCCATAGGGTTTGGTATTTTTGCTATTGTGGTATTTACAGCGTTGATGGCTATAGGTTTCATGATACAAAGTGGCGTCATACCCGATGGTGACCTCTATACAAAAGAAAAACTCCCTCAGTCTGTACTTGCCGACCTTAGAAGTAAAAATATACTTCAATCAGATGAAAACCTAACTTACTATCAGTCTGAGAGTCTGTTTTCATATGTTGATAGTGCTACGCTGTTTACACAAAAAGGCATAAGTTATTTTGAGAGTGATGAACAAGGTGAGATTATACTTTGGTATTTTCCTTTTAAAGACATCGGGAAACTGCTACTTAAAAGTGAAAAAATAGCACTAGGTATAGAACTCATTACTATGGAAATTTACAATAATGAAGGTGAATTTGAATTTTCTAATGTACTCACACCTAGAAGTGGGCAAGCGGAAGCCTTTATAGAAGATGTACAAAGAACATGGAAAGCGATTAAGCGGTGAATGATAGATAACTATGGGGGTAATACATAGGTATGCTTTTATGGTATAGTAGTTAAAAGGATTGGTGATAGATATGAATCCATGTCTAGCGATTGTACTAATAGATTTGATTGTTTTTGTAGGTTGTGGAAATAATACCTCTGAAAATACACAGCCTATGGCAGTTTACAATCAAGCATATCAAGAAAATTTTACTGCAGATAGCATAGCTGATATTATTAGCCATGCAAAAGATGCTTATGTTTTGATTGATCCTTTTGCAGATAATGTGCATTTAAAAGTCTCTGACATAAAAGAAAAAAACAACCAAGTAGCTGGCTATATCTCTGTAGGTACTGGTGAAGACTGGAGAGATGATTTCCTTGCATTGAAGCAATACCTTACTCCTAAAGTATGGCCCCAGTGGGAGGGTGAATTTTTTGTAAGTGAGACCAACACAGGTATATTACCCATCATGAAAGAACGTATAAACAAAATGTCTTCATGGGGACTAGACTGGGTGGAGTTTGACAACATGGACTGGCTTGATGACAGTTCACGTGTTGAGTTCAATCTTACAGCTACAGAAGAAGAAGCAAAAAGTTACATCAATGCTTTATGTAGCTATACACATACCAAAGGCATGAAATGTATGGCTAAAAATACAGTAGATGGGTTTGAAAGTTTTGATGGAGTAACATATGAATCTTATGATAATAATAAAAACTGGTGGGACAGTGATGATACAAAAAGATTTTTAGCTCAAAATAAAGCAGTGATTATTGTACATTATAATGAATCAGATTGTGATAGTGTATATACTTGGTATAAATCTGTTTATAACAGCGATAAAATATCATTTATTTGTGAAGATGTTGAGACAGAGCATTATAAACATTATAATAAGTAAAATATAGAGTAAAGTGTAAGACTTTTATATCACAAAAAAGAGAGCTTCTCTTTTTTGTGATATCTCCTTCAACCTGAGTAGATACAGGACGAAAAAAGACCATTTACTACACAGCTTTTACTTTTTTGTATATCTCCATAGGAGCTACGGCAATGATGCCTACTATAGTACCGACAAGAAGCTCCCCTAAGATAGAAGGTATCCCTGCTACTACGTTATGTATGGCATGTACATTATGAACAAATATCCCTCCCGCTACAAGTAGCATGGCAATAGTGCCTATGACAGCTAAGGAACGTATCACTTTAGGCAAGGCACGTATGAGAAACTGTCCAAACTTGTGTATCATGGAACTTGCATCTTTATGTAAGTTTACAAGTTTATACCCAAAGTCATCCATACGAACCAACAAGGCTACAATCCCATAGACGCCTACTGTAGCTAAGATAGCTACTAGCGTAACAACAGCTATTTGCACCATAAGAGAACTTTCAGCGACTGTACTCAGTGCCAAGATGACTATCTCAACTGAGAGTATGAAGTCTGTACGGATGGCAGATTTTATTTTGTCTTTTTCTGCGTCAAGTACTTCTTCTTTAGTTTGGGTGACTTGTGCACTTATTTTTGCCTGCGTTTTCTTATGAAAGAAGTATTCATAGATTTTCTCCATGCCTTCAAAGGCTAGGTACACTCCACCTAGCATAAGTATGGGGACTATAATCCAAGGCATAAAGGCTGAGAGTAAAAATGCCAAAGGTAAAATGATAGCTTTGTTTATGGCAGAACCCTTAAAAATAGCCCATATCACATGCAGTTCTCGTGAAGCAGCAGACCCTGAAGCTTGCTCCGCTGCAACGGCTAGGTCATCGCCTAAGATACCTGCTGTTTTTTTAGTAGCAACTTGGCTCATAGTAGCCATGTCATCCATAAGTAGTGCTATATCATCAAAAAGTGCAAAAAATCCGCTTGCCATAGATGTCCTTCATATGTAAATATTTTTTGTAATCATAGCATATTTTTTATACTATAGTGTACTTAAACTTATCAAGATAAAATATGTTTTAAGGATAAAAAATGCAAGCACACAACAAAGCCTCAGAATGGTTTGATGACCTATATAAAAACAACAAAAAGAGTCAAGAAAACATTCCCTGGGCTAGACAAGCAGTGAACCCCTTGCTACAAACGTATTTGGACGAAGACAAAGCACACAAAGGTACAGCACTTGTCATAGGCTGCGGGTTAGGGGATGATGCAAAGGCATTAGAACTTGCAGGCTATGATGTCACAGCCATAGATATCTCACAGACGGCGTTAGACTTAGCTAATGAGCGTTTTCCAGACTCAGGTGTGAAGTTTATGAGACAAGACATCTTTGAGTATGAAGAACAGTTTGACTTTGTATTTGAAGCCCTTACCGTACAGTCCCTCCCCATAGAGTTTAGACAGAAGATGATAAAAGCTGTGGCAAACACTGTAGCCAAGGATGGAGAACTGCTTTTAGTAGCCCACAAAAGAGATGCATTGCGTCAAGGCCCACCATGGCCACTCACCCATGAAGAAGTAGACCTGTTTAAAACCCATGGTCTCACAGAACTCTCATTTGAACTACATACAGAAGAGTCAAAAGTGTCTCAGACTAGGTTTAGAGTACTTTATAAAAATAGTTAAAACTATTTTGGGTCACAGCCATTGGGTATCTCACCACCTATGCCAAACTGGTAGCTAAAGTCATAGAGGTCATCCCATTGTTTGTCATTGAGTCGGCTTAGGTCAAAGGCAGGGCATATTGCTTTTACCGTTTCTTTGAACTTACCATTTTCTTTGAGTTCTTCCCATTCATCTTGTGTGTGCTTTCTAGCAAAGATAGAACCTGGAAACTTACAACTTTTATGGAGTTTCTTTTTGTAGACCTTGTGACCTTTTTTTACATCAGCTACAGCCGTAGTACTAAGCGTTAGACTAGCAAAGACTAGTATAGTTAGTAGGGTAATCATTTTTTTCATGATAAGTACTTCCTTATAATGTTAAGTTAAACTTTACGTTATTGTATCTATACACTCTTAGCATTATGTTAATGCTTATCTAAAGCATTAGAGCATATAATTTAATGTTTATGAATAAAAAGGAAATAAAATGGCACATATAAATGTTTTTGGATTGGGAAATAGAATATGATAAAGTATATAGTTGATTTTTTTGATTTAATACGTAAATTTTTCATATTCATTTGGGATTTTATATTTTTCTTCTTTGGTATGCCCTATGAAGAACAGGCAAAAAAACTTGGTGACTGTGATGCTAGAGGTGAAGACAACCCTAAACGGACACATACAGCATATAGAGCAAATAAAGTAAGTAAGGATTAGAATGAAAAAAATATTATGGTCACTAGTGTTTAGTTGCACTGTGTATGCACAGAGTTTTTACGTACTAACAGGGGTAGATAACTATGATGCCATCGTAGCAAACATGTCACCCAAAACAGCGAAATACAGTGAAGACATCAAGTCGCTTATGCTAAGTATGTCTAAAGAGATAGGGGTAAGTACAACGGGGCATCCCTCTCGTGTGTTGGTCTTCGTGATAAGTGATGTCTCTATGGGTGATGCGGTTGGCATAAAAGTAGACCTTGAGCTGGGTGAGTATGTACTGCGTAAGGGTGCTACGCAACGTGTTTTTGGTGTCACATACATAGACACTAAACTCTTAGCCCCAGACTTCAAAGATGAAGACGATGTGGACGAACAACTGGCCGACGCAGTAGAAGAGATGTTAGAAAAGTTTAAACTTCAGTACCAAGAAGACAACAACAAACTCTCCTCTGAGAAAAAGTCAGTTACACATGAAACCTTTGCAGCAGACATGGGCTATGAAACAGACTATAAAACAGCCCTTTCTAAAGCTAAAAAAGAGGGTAAAGATATCATGATGTTCATGACCACCTCATACTGCCCATGGTGTAGAAAACTAGAAAACCGCATACTCTCACAAAATGATATAGATGCCAAGATAAAAGAAAAATACATCCCCCTCATGCTAAACTTAGACAAAGACAGCTACCCAGAACAGTTTGCTAAAACACGTTTTACACCTATACTGTATATCGTCGAGAGTAAAGATGAAAGCATCAAACATAAGTTTGTTGGTTACAGTGCAAGAGGTGAGTTTTTGCAGGTTTTGAAAGGGAAGTAGGGGGTATAGTTTAAAAATATGTCGATATGCAATATTTTTCAATGTTTTGAATAGTTAATGGTAAAATATATATAAATAGATAATGTTTGAAGGATTGATATGAGTGAGATTGTGATTTATGAAGATGGGGTAGTTTCTTTAGAAGCTACTGTAGAAAAAGATACGTTATGGTTAAGTCAACAACAGATTTCTGAACTTTTCGGTGTGCAAAGACCTGCCATTACTAAACATCTTAGTAATATTTTTAAGAGTGATGAATTGAGTGAGAAAGTGGTATGTTCCATTTTGGAACATACCACTCAACACGGTGCTATGTCGTCACGTACACAAAAGAAAAAGACGAAAATATATAATCTTGATGTCATTATTTCTATTGGTTACAGAGTAAATAGTAAGCAAGCAACACATTTTCGTATTTGGGCTACAAATATACTTAAAGACCATCTCATACAAGGCTACACTCTTAACCAAAAACGCCTACAACAAAAAGGCTTGAAAGAGTTTCAAGAGGCCATAGCACTTTTGCAAACAACCATTGGCAATGAATCACTAGAATGTGATGAAGCCAAAGGACTGCTAGATGTCATAGTGGGCTATGGGCGTTCGTGGTCGTTACTCGAAGGCTATGATGAAGACAGCCTCTCTTTTGATGCCGTACAGAGTGCAGATAAGTTTGTATTGGGGTATGACGAAGTGAAGGTCGCCATAGAGCAACTCAAATCTGAACTCATGAAAAAGGGGGAGGCAAGTGAACTATTTGGGAAAGAGAAGGCAGGAGAGTTTGACGGCATCATCGGAAACATCTACCAAACCTTCGGAGGAGACGACCTCATACCTACAGCAGAAGCTAAAGCTGCGAACTTACTCTATTACATCATAAAAGACCATCCTTTTTTAGATGGCAACAAACGCATAGGTGCGTTTTTGTTTATACTATTTCTGCATAAAAACAAGATGCTATACCGTAGCAACGGCGAAGCGAAGATAAACGACAACGCACTAGTAGCCCTTGCCCTTATGACTGCTAAGTCTTTGCCTCAGCAGAAAGATACTGTGATTGCTTTGATTGTAAATATGTTGTTGGAAGAAAATTAAGGTCTATCATATAGGTGCTAGCTTGAAAGACGTGGGTAAGAAATGGTTTGCTTTTTCTAAGATGAATGGGGAGAGTTTGGGTTTGTTGGGGAAGTTGGCGTGATGTGTTTTATGTAAATACAAGAACATGTTTCTGTGTAGAGTTATGTCTCATCATGCGAGTAAATTATCAAATATAGTAAAGTGTCGTAATTTTTTTACGGATTATTAATCTTCTTTATGCTATATTTAATCTAGTCGGGAATAATTCCCCGACCCTTGGGTCGATTCCAAATCGTACATAGAATATAATTTATCGTGAATTACGTCTCGCCAATAAATTTAAATCCGAACCATACCCGTACCCTTGGGTCGGGGTTGTTGATTAATAAAATCAAATAGAAAGAATAATATTATGTTGACAAAAATTGAAATAACCAACTTTAAAAGTTTTAATAAAAAGTTTACTTTTGACCTAGAAGAAACAAAATCTTTTGAATTCAATAAAGAATGTATTAGTAATGGTATTGCTAATAAAGCTCTTGTCTATGGACATAATGGTTGTGGTAAATCAAACTTGGGATTTGCTATATTTGATTTAGTATCACATCTTACAGATAAAGAGTTTATACCACATTATTACGATAATTATTTGAATGCTGATTGCAATGAACTATATGCTTCTTTTAAATTCAAATTCAAATTCAATGATATTGATGTGGAATATTTTTATACAAAGAGTAGTTATCAAAAATTAATTAGTGAAGAACTGATTATAAATGGAAAACAATTTGCATATATAGATAAAAATAAAAGCACAGTTTTTAAGACAGCTGCAAAAGGTGCAGAAACACTAAAAAATGATTTAGGTGAATCGAATATATCTATCATATCTTATATTTCTAAAAACTCTATTTTAGATGATGATGAAGTAAATAATACTTTTTATGAATTTAAAAATTTTATTAATAATATGTTGTACTTTAGAAATTTAAAAGAAAATATTTATATTGGATTCTCTCAAGGTGGAGGTGATATTGGTGAAGATATTCTTAAAAAAGACAATTTAAAAGATTTTGAAGATTTTTTAAATAAGGCTGATATCAAATGTAAATTGATTTCCAAAGAAATAGATGGTAAAAAGAAAATATTTTTTAAATTTAAAAATAAAGAAATTGATTTCTTTAAAATTGCATCATCTGGAACTGCATCGTTAACATTATTTTATTTTTGGTATCAAAAATTAAAAAGTAATGATGGTGTAAAGTTCTTATTTATAGATGAATTTGATGCTTTTTATCATCATGCTGTATCAAGACTTATAATTGAGAAATTAAAAGAAATAACTGATACACAAATTATTTTGACTACACATAACACTTCAATAATTTCTAATGATTTACTTAGACCAGATTGCTATTTTTTGATGGATGAAGAGAAAATACGCCCATTAACAAAATGTACAGATAGAGAATTAAGAGAAGGTCATAATATCGAAAAAATGTATAGAGCTAATTCCTTTGAGTAAGAAAAATTACATTTTAATGGTTTTTGAAGGGGAAAAAGAAGAAAAAGTAATATTTGATAGTCTAAAAACACACTTTTTAAGCAATAAAGAAAATAGAATTATTTATGCTTTTCATTGTGGCGAGATATATAATTTATATAGTAAATTAACAGACCCAAACAATGAAAGCTTATTTTTTATATTAAAAGAGAAATTACAACCTAAAAATTCTATACTTAAAGACATCATTGAAGAATATGTAGAATCTATATATTTATTTTTTGATTATGATGGACATGCTTCAGGTGCAGAATATAATAAATTACAGAGTATGTTAGAGTTTTTTGATGATGAATTTGATAATGGAAAATTATTTGTTAGCTATCCTATGGTCGAAGGATTAAGACATGTAAAGACTAGTATTAATTTTAAGGATACTACAGCTATATCAGAGAGAAACTATAAAATGATTTCTAAAGAGTGTAATGAGTGTTATTTAAATTTTAATCATTACACAGAAGAAAATTGGAATAGTCTTATTTTTCAACACTGTTCAAAAGCTAATTTTATTATAGATAATACATTTGAATTTCCAGAAAATATTATAGAGCAAATTGATATTTTATTAAAGCAAAAAGAAAAATATATAGATGTAAATACTAAAGTATCTGTTGTAAGTGCGTTTCCTTTAATGTTGTTAGATTACTTTGGTGTAATAAATTTAAAAGAAATGATAGTTTAACTTTCTAAAATAGGAAAACAAAAATGACCCACAGATACATAGGAAAAACAGGATTAAGAGTAAGCCCGATATGTTTGGGTACGATGACCTTTGGGACGCAGGCAGACAAAAAAGAAGCCTTTGCCATCATGGACAAGGCGTATGAGAGAGGCATCAACTTCTTTGACACGGCAGAGCTGTACCCTGTACCACCCTCAGGAGAACTCTTCGGACTCACAGAAGAGATAGTAGGTGAATGGATGCAGACGAAACCTCGTGATAGCATCATATTAGCCTCTAAAGTAGCTGGAGCAGCCAATGGGTGGTTTGTGCCTCCTGTGCGTCATGGCTTTACTGCCATAGACCGGTTTCATATAGAGCGTGCAGTGGAGGGGAGCTTGAAACGGCTCAAGACCGACTACTTAGACCTCTACCAAATGCACTGGCCAGACAACTCTGTACCCATAGAAGAGTCTATGAGAGCATTTGACAGCTTGGTACAGTCTGGAAAAGTGCGGTACTTGGGTACGTCTAATGACACAGCCTATGGTACGACAAAGGCACTTATGAAAAGTGAACAGCATGGGCTGGCACGTTTTGAGTCTATACAAAACAACTTCTCTTTGCTCAACCGCCGCTTTTTAGATGAGCTGGCTACCGTGTGTGAAAAAGAGAACATCTCACTCCTGCCATACTCACCACTAGGTGGTGGGGTGCTAAGTGGTAAGTATAATGGAGGTTTTCATCCTGCAGGACGTTTCACTACTTACATGGACTCACCAAACGTTAGGCAACGAGCCATGGCAACACGCTTTTTAAACGACAAAACATTAGCCTCTACAGCCAAATATGTAGCTATAGCCAAACAAGCAGGCATACACCCTGTCACTCTAGCTACGGCATGGTCAAAACAGTTTAGTTTCGTGGCATCTACCATCATAGGGGCTACGAGTGCAGAGCAGTTAGACCCCATATTTAAGGCGATGGACTTGACCTTGAGTGATGATGTACTAAGAGCCTGTGACAAGGTGCATGAAGAGATACTATACCCGATGGGGTAAAGTCCTCTAAGCCCTTTTTGTTATAATCTTACATCATGCAATAAGGGAAAAGAATGCATAAAACTTACACTTTGTTGGTATGGGTACTTGGGGCATTGCCCTATACGCTAGTTGCTAACATGTTACCTCAAAACGTACTCACTAAAAACTGCCTCAATAGCTACGAAAATAGCTACCTTCCACAAAACGACCATAAAGCTTTTGTTTATGCACGAGAAAAAGAGACAGATAAAGACAGATGTAACTGGGGGTATGGCTATGCTACAGTAGAAGAAGCCATAGACTCAGCCATGAAAGGCTGTCAATCTGTGATGCTTAATGCGGAGTGTATGCTCATAGACAGTGATGGAAACTTCACTGTGCCAGATGGTACTTTTACTCCTTTAGTACCTGTAGACAATACACCACTAACTAAAGAAGAGATAGACACTCGCATGAAAGAAGCTAAGTCTGTGGTATTGGGAAATTGTTTGCCTTTTTTTGAGAAGTATCTTTCTATAGGCGAACACAAATCATTTGGCTATAGCGTAGATGTTTATGGTAACTATGCTTGTGGATACTCTTATAACAATCAGTCAATAAAAATCTCTAAAAAACAAGCGATAAAATCATGTCAGAACAACAAAGCTAAAAGGGGTAAAAAAGCACCAAAGTCAGCGTGTAAAGTGTATGCCACGAACAAAACCATTTTACTGAGTGCAAAAGACTATGACATTAAACCTTTGGCTAAAGAGAAGGTATTGAGTAAAGAAGCGTATGACAAAAATCTAAAGCAGGCACATGAGATTATCAAAAGTTGGCCCTGTTTGATACAGTATAAATATTTCCTAAAAAGCAAAGTACACAATGCCTTTTACTTGGTACAAAATGAAGATGCCAAACAGATGTGTGGACGTTCTGAAGGTGCATTTACTGTAGACGTGGCAAAACAAAAAGCCAAAGAGAGTTGTGAAAAACATGCACGAGATAAGCAGATACAAGCAGAGTGTAAACTTCTTGCTGTGGACTTGGA
>Ga0256840_1001817_pt1 | contig 19399 bp, 20 predicted proteins | sample 355202metaG_FD_185969 | JGI IMG/M metagenome (GOLD analysis project Ga0256840, IMG submission 185969) | Hydrothermal vent microbial communities from Mid Atlantic Ridge, Atlantic Ocean - 355-202 | ecosystem: Environmental > Aquatic > Marine > Hydrothermal vents | place: Atlantic Ocean: Mid...
GGGACAGATACAAACACGGCTTCTTTATGGCCTCCTTATGACGGTAGTTCGATAGCCAACTCAAACGGAGCCGGGTTTGTTGTTTCCTGTATGGATTGTCATGAGGCTCACGGTTCTCCACATGCTTATCTGATAAGGGAAGAGGCTAACGGAGAGGTTATGACGTCTATTGTGGATGATTCCAATTTAGAAGAGCTTTGTGGGAAGTGTCATATAAACGATTGGTATTATGTTCATCATAGGGCTCCAGATCGTCCTTATGTACCAAGGAGGTGTGGCCCATGTCATGGGAAATTTGGAGGTACAGGACCGGATTCCTGTATAAAATGTCATTTTCATGGGGGAACAGACAAAATTTTAGGCACCAAGGCTACTGGACGTAGAACCTTTTAGTTTTTAAAAACTTCTTTCCACTTAAAAACAGAGCAATGGATATACTTACATCTATAACTGAGACAGCTATAAGCAGTATATAATTTCCTGATGCTATTTCCGATAGTTTAGAACCCAGGAAAATCATTGCTGTCAGAAAAATATAAAACTTTGTTTCAAAAGTCTGCCAGATTACAGGTCTTTTTAGGCTTTCTATCCGTTTTATTTTCTTTTCGGCGGATTTTAAAAATATGTACTTCCATTTAACTATTCCTAAAACTGTTCCCAAAATTAAAGTGCCTATTATCCATACTTTTGAGGGTTTAATACTAAATGCTTCATTGAGTAGAGAACCACTTTTAAGTGCTAAAGCTATACTTCCGCTGTACCATATAGCAGCAGCAATAAATTTTAAAACTTGTGGAGATACTATAAGCATCTACTGTGTTATCCTTTTTATATGTTCTTTACTACAGCTTCAGCAGTTTTAAGTGAGTTATAGACACAATCGTTTACCCCGACTCCTTTATATGCGTTGGAGTTAAGATAAAGTCCCTGATGCGTTTCTACTTTTTTGAAAATCTCCTCAACCCTTTCAAGATGTCCCACGGTGTAATGGGGAATTCCTTTTGAGTGTTTAAACACTTTTGTGAGTTCAGGTTTGTGTCTTGTTTTCATTATTTTCTTTATATCTTTGTAGGTAAATCTTGCTATCTCCTCCTCTCCTGCCATAGCAAGTTGCGGCTGTCTGGCTCCTCCAACCATGGCTCTTATAAGCGTTTTTCCTTCTGGAGCTCTATTTGGGAAAATACTTGAGTCCCATAAAGTTCCGAGTGTTTTCCTGTTTTCTGTCCTTGGGACAAGAAAACCGAATCCGTCAAGGTCGTGGTCAAGCCCTTTTTTTCTAAAACCGAAAGCAACAACGGCTATAGGCGAGTATTCTATTTCGTTTAGTTTTTCAGAAAGTTCATGGTCAAAGTTTTTAACAAGCGATGCTGCCACGTATGATGGCGTTGCAAGAACCACACAGTCAAAAGTTTCTTCAAAAATTTCATCACCTTTTTCATAAACTATTTTCCACTTTCCGTTCTCTTTTAAAAGTTTTTTGACAGAAGTGTTTGTTAGTACTTTGCCTTTTATATTTTTGATGAGAGAATCAATCAGATCTATTACTCCACTTTTGAAGGACATAAGTACTCCTCCGGGTCCTGCCGTAGCGTCTTTTTTCTCTTTTTGCATCGCAAGGAGACCTTTTATAAGACCTCCGTACCTTTTTTCAAGTTGCCATACTGCCGGGAAAGCCGCTTTTACACTTAATCTATCAGGGTCTCCGGCAAAAATACCTGCAGCCATTGGGTCTATTAGCTTTTCTAACGATTCTTCTCCTATTCTTCTTTTTACAAATGATGAGAGACTTTCGTCGGAATTATCTTTTTTAGGTGGAACAAAGTATTCTACTGCAAGGCGCAGTTTGCCTTTTATAGATAATACGTATGAAGCAAGAAAGGCTATCGGGCTTTCAGGTAATCTTACAAGTTTTCCGTTGACAAACAGAAATCTTTTTCTCGCTTTATCGGAGCTTTTATAAAGTTTATCTTCAATGTCAAGTTTCTTGACAAGCTCAAGGGTGTAGGGTTTGTTATCAAGGAATCCGTTCGGTCCGGTTTCAAGTGTAAATCCGTTTTTATGAGCTGTTCTCATTTTACCGCCGGGATGTTCCTCTTTTTCAAATACTTTAATTTCTACTTTCCCTTTGGAAAATTCTTCAATGTAAAAAGCTGTTGATAGACCTGAAACACCTGCTCCTATAACCGCAACTTTTTTCATTTTCATCTCCTGAAAAGTTTTTCACATTCTGTGGATATGGCTTTTATCAAATTTTCATCTTTGTGGTTTAACGGAACTCTTACATATTTTTCAATACCGGCTTTTTCCGCCACTTCTTTATATTCTACATCAAGTTCAAAGAGGGTTTCTATATGTTCGGATATAAAACTGATAGGAAAGATGATGAGTTCTTTTATCCCGTTTTTTCCAAGTTCTTCTATCGTTTCTTCTGTTGAAGGTTTTATCCATTCAATAGGGCCTATTTTACTTTGAAATGAAAGTTTATAGGGAAATTCTCTAAAATTTTCCATAACAAGGGAGATAGTTTCTTTTGTTTCTTTTAGGTAGGGGTCTCCTTGTTCTATTAGATACTTTGGAAGACTATGGGCACTGAAAAGAATAAAAGGATTTTGCAGTTCTTTTATCGAATTTTCTATCTGTTCTGTTATCCAGTTTATGTAATAGGGGTTTTTATTCCACGATTTAACGGTTTTTGCCGTTGGAAAGTGTTTTTTTACGTCTCTTATACATGCACCTGCTGTTGCATAGGAGTAATGTGGATAAAGGGTTATAGCTGTGATTTCGTCCGGGTTGTATTTTTCTATTTTTTTGGTGACTTCTTTCATTAGGGGTTTTGAGTATAGCATACCTGTGAAAGTTTTGATTCCTGTTAGTTTTTCTATTTTTTTTGCAATTTCTATTGATGATTTTACAGTCGGGGAACCTCCTCCGATAGCTTTGTAATGCGGTATTACTTTTTTTGTTCGTGTAGTGGCGATGAGATAAGCGAGGGGCTTCTGAAGGAATGCAGGAACTCCAAGATTTATTAAGTCCCTGTCTGAGAATAGCCTGAACAGGAAAGGTTTTATTTCGTTAAGGTTTGACGGTCCGCCCATATAAACTATTAAAATAGCTTTTCTCAAAAGAAACTCCTTTACTGTGAAAACTTAGAGGAAATGATACCAGTTTTTTCTGAAAAGATGCTGTTGTTGCACTGTATCTTAGTTGTAGTATATTTAATTATAGCAATAAATGATTGGAGGTAGAGATGCAAATTTATACTTTTAAATGTTCTTCTTGCGGGGAAGAGTTTGAAGTTGAAATTTATGCTTCTTTGCAAGTGCTTGAGGTAAAGTGTCCCGAGTGTGGTTCCGATGACCTTGAAGTTATAAATATCGTTAATCTTTGTTCTCCGTTTGGCTGAGGTTGATTTGAAAGGGGAGTTGCCCCTTCTTGTTTCATATCTGAATATGAAGTCTTTTGACTTTGTTCATTAGTAGTTTTTCCGGAAGAGGATTTAATGCTTTAATTTGCATAATCTCTTCCGGGTCCGTAATTCCGTTACAGTTTACCATGTAAAGTTGGGGGGATTTTCCGTAAATTTGCTCTTTGTCAAGAATCATTCCGCATATTAGAAGCTGCTCTTCTTTAATCATTGACTCAAAAGGTTCTATGGTTCTGAGTGTTTCTATCTGTGTGTCTATGTTAAGTTCCGCAAATGCCGTGTTCATTGTTTGTTCCGATTCATACATAGAGATGAGGATTTCGTAGTTTTCTTCGTATATTTTGGAAAGAGTTTTAAATTCGAATTCGGCAGGTTGAAATTGGATGGATATAAGTTCTTTAAATTTTACGTTGTTTGATTCTATGAGGGTTATCAAGTTTATATCGAATTTTTTGATTGCGTAGTAAATTGAGGCTAAGTTTGTTACGGCCTGGCAAGCAGTATTGGATATGATGAACGGAGAATCAGGAAACCTAAAATCTTTTGCAAGTAGAAGTTCCGATGAGCAGATAACACATGAAACGGGTTTTTCCGTTTCGTTATTCCATTTTCCCGAAAGAAGGTTTTCTATGAATTTAATACCCATTAAATCTCCATAATTTTCGTTTCGCCTGTTACAGGGTTGAGTATAACAAAAGTAGATTTTTCCGTTATATAACCGCAGAGTTCTCCCGGATTTATGATAGTGGTACCGTTAATTTGTTTTATTTCTAAACTGTGAGTGTGACCGTAAAGGATATAGTCGACTTTACCTGTTATCTTTTCTATCAGTATGGGTTCGTGCATAATTGCAAAACTTTTACCGTATAGCTCTATTTCAATAGGGGGTTTTTTTATTTCGTGAAATTTTTTTAATAATCCTGCTGTTTCTCCGTCGTTGTTGCCGAATATTGCTATAAACTCGGAGTTTGCTTTTTTAAAAAGGGTTGCGGAAAATGGTGAAATTATATCTCCGCAATGAATAATCGTTTCTATATTAAGGCGGTTAACTTCTTTGACGAAGTTTTTTATCTTCTCCGTATTGTCATGGCTATCTGATACTACTGCTATTTTCATTGTTTTTCTACCGGTTCCGGAAGTTTGTTGGAAACGTATTTGCAATCGGGATATCTTGAGCAACCGTAAAAGGTTCTTCCTCTTTTACTTCTCCTTTCTACTATTTCTCCTTCGCCGCATTCTGGGCATTTTCCGTAAGTTACATTTGCAGTATATTTGCAATCGGGATAGTTTGAACAGGCTATGAATTTTCCAAATCTTCCCCGTTTTATTACAAGTTCACCACCGCATTCGGGACATTTTTCTCCGGTTTTTTCATCTTCTTTTTTTCCGTTTTCTTTGTATTTACAATCGGGATAGTTTGAACAAGATATAAATGAGCCGTATCTTCCGTAGATTTTAAGGAGTTCGCCACCGCATTCGGGACATTTTTTCCCTATGGGTTCTCCTTTTAATTCTTTGAGATTTTTTTGTGCTTCTTCAAGTACATTTTTAAAGTCTCCGAAGTAGAACTCTTTTAGAAGCTCTTTCCACTCTTTTTTCCCGTCTTCTATCTTGTCAAGTTCTTCTTCTATATTGGCGGTAAATTTTATGTCAACAATTTTGGAAAACAGTTTCTTTAGGAGGCCGTTTATAAATTCTCCGAGCTCTGTCGGTTTCAGTTTCTGCTTCTCTTTTTCAACGTATCCTCTCTGTATAATGTTTGAGATTATGCTGGCATAGGTGGAAGGCCTTCCCACACCTTCTTCTTCAAGTGATTTGACCAGTGTTCCTTCCGTGTATCGCGGAGGAGGTTCCGTGAAATGTTGGACACCTTTAATCTCTTTTAACTTCAGTTTTTCTCCTTCGTTTATTTCCGGAAGAATTTTTTCTTCAACATTTATAGGATATATTTCCATAAATCCTGGGAATTTTATGGTGCTTCCCGTGGCTTTAAAAGCCACTGAATTGTTTTCCATTGTTGCCGCTACGGTATTAAAGACCGCATCTTTCATTTGGGAAGCTATGAATCTTTTCCATATTAGGTCGTAAAGTTTAAACTGTTCAGGTGTAAGATATTGTTTAACGGATTCCGGTGTGTTTCCGGCAGATGTGGGTCTTATTGCTTCGTGGGCATCTTGAGAGGATTTTGGCGTTTTCGCTTCATAACTTATTGGTTTTTGAGGGAGATACTCTTTCCCCAGTTTTTGAGAGATGAGCTTTCTTGCTTCTTTTACAGCCTCGTCTGAGACTCTCGTGGAATCTGTTCTCATGTAAGTTATCAGACCAACCCTATCGCTTCCTATGTCGATACCTTCATATAGCTGTTGTGCTATCTGCATCGTTAATTTTGCAGGAAAGCCGAATTTTTTAGATGCTTCCTGTTGTAGTGTGCTTGTTATAAATGGAGGGTAAGGTTTTCTTTTTCTTTCTTTCTTTTCTACCGATGTTACAGTAAATTCCTGTCCCTTCTTTGCTCTTTCAATAAGCTCTTTGGCTTTTTTTTCATCGGGAATATCAAATTTTCCGAGTTTTTTTCCGTCAACAGAGAAAAGTTTTGCCGGGAGTTGTTTTCTCTCTTTTTCAAAGAGAGCTTCTATTGTCCAATATTCTTTGGGTTTGAAAGTTCTTATCTCCTCTTCTCTGTCACATATGAGTCTTAATGCAACAGATTGAACCCTTCCTGCGGAGAGAGCTTTTTTGAATCTTCTTGATAGTAGCGGAGAAATTGAGTATCCAACTATTCTGTCAAGGATTCTTCTTGCTTGTTGGGCATCAACTTTGTTTTTATCTATACTGTCAGCTTTCTCAATGGCTTCTTTAATGGCTTTTTTTGTTATTTCGTGAAATCTTACCCTGTAAATACCGTCTTTTTTTATTCTTTTTAGAAGTTCCGATATGTGCCAGCTTATTGCTTCTCCTTCCCTATCCGGGTCAGTCGCAAGATATATTTCGTCTGCTTTTTTTGCTGCTTCTTTTATCTCTTTTACTATTTTTTGCTTTCCTTTGATGGTGGTGTATTTAGGCTTGAAGTCTTTTTCAATATCAACACCAAAATCTTTCACAGGTAGGTCTCTGATATGTCCCATAGAAGCTTTGACCGTAAAATCTTTTCCTAAATATCTTTGGATAGTTTTTGCTTTTGCCGGTGATTCGACGATAAGGAGTTTTTTCTTTCCCATCTATTTAACCTCAACCACTTTTACAAGATTTGTTGTTCCGGGAACACCTAAAGGTGCGCCAGCTAAAACTATAACCTTATCTTTGGTTTTTGCAATACCTCTTTCTTTAACCGCCTGAGTTGAAATGTCTATCAGCTTTTCAGTCGATTTAGCCAGGGTGGTTAAGCAGGAGTTAACACCCCATACGAGATTTAATATTCTGCTTACTTTAATATCGTGAGTTACCGCAAAGATAGGGACTTTCGGTCTGAATTTTGCAACTGCGATAGCTGTTGCTCCTGTTCTGGTGAAAGGGATTATCGCTTTTATGTTTCCTGAGTTTGAAAGTTCGCATGCCGCTTTTGCAAGAGAATATTGAAGGGTATCGGGTTTGAAGTCTTCATACCTTTTGTGAGGATATACTTTTTCCGCTTCTTTTATGACGTTGCTCATTGTTTCTATAACTTTTAAGGGATATTTGCCGACTGCTGTTTCTTCCGAGAGCATAAGAGCGTCTGTTCCGTCAAGAACTGCGTTTGCTATGTCGGTAACTTCGGCTCGTGTGGGTATCGGCATATCTACCATTGACTTTAACATTTGTGTAGCTGTTATTACGGGTTTTCCTTTTCTGTTTGCTTTCTTTATAAGAGTTTTCTGGATTACCGGTACTTTTTCAATAGGAAGTTCCACTCCAAGGTCTCCTCTTGCTACCATGAGAAAGTCGGTAACTTCAAGTATTTCATCTATGTTTTCAACGGCTTCCGGCTTTTCTATTTTTGATACGATTGGAATATTGATTGCGTTAAGTTCTTTTAGTAAGTTTTTTAGTTTCATTATATCTTCAGCTTTTCTTACGAAAGAAAGAGCAATTATATCCGCTCCTTCCTTAACTGCGAATTTTACATCTTTAATATCTTTTTCTGTTAATGCGGGAATAGAAAGATTGCTATGAGGAAGGTTTACTCCTTTATGGGAGGTTAATGGACCGCCGACTATCACTTCACATGTAACTTTTTCGTCTTTTATCTCTTTCACTTTTAGTCTGAAAGCCCCATCTGCCAGAAGAATGGCTTCACCCGGATTGATCTCTCTGGCTAGAAACGGATAGTTTACAAATATTTCTCCCTTTTTATGTTCTTTTTTCGAAGTTAATACAATGGTGTTTCCTCTATGGAGGAATAGAGGTTCTTCCTCAATTTTTCCTATTCTTATCTTTGGTCCGCATAAGTCAATAAGGATAGGTATTTTAATTCCTATCTCTTTTTCAGCTTTTCGAACCAGTATTATTTTTTTCCTATGTTCTTCGTGGGTTCCATGGGACATGTTGAGTCTTACAACGTTCAGTCCTGCCATCACGAGTTTTTTTAGTGTTTCTGTGTCTGATATTGCCGGGCCGAGCGTCGCAACGATTTTTGTTCTTTTCATTGGGAATTTTCCTCCTTTGCTTTCAACTCAAATATAAGCTTTTTAGGTTTAGTTGTCTGTTTTTACGGTTATTTTAAAAGTTTTTGAAAGGCTTTGTATTGTATTCCGTTAAAAATTCTTTATTAAAATTGAATGTGTTATTTATATTTGTATTTTTAAAAATCTTTTTCTAGAATACTCTAAAATAAATCAGGGAGGTGCCGTAATGGTAAAGAAACTGTTAGCAGCTATGGCTGCAGTAACAATTATGGGGGGAACTGCAGTAGCCGGTGGACATGGAAAGGCAAAAACAACACCGTCTGAAGCACTAAAAGAAGTTGTAGAGGGGAACGCAAAGTGGGTTGAGTCTCACACGGAATCTTATTTCAAACCTCACATGAACGCTCAGCATCCTATCGTAACCATGATTACATGTTCTGATGCAAGGGTTCATCCGACAGTTTTCTTTAAAGATCCCGTTGATAAAGTTTTTGTAATTAGAAACGTTGGGAATCAGCTTGTTAACGCAAAAGGTTCTATAGATTACGGTATTTATCATCTTCATACTCCAATTCTTTTAATAATTGGCCATACTCATTGTGGTGCTGTAAAGGCTGCTCTTCATGATTATTCTAAAGAAACTGAAGGTATTAAGATGGAGCTTGACCATCTTCATCTGCCCCTTTCTAAAGTTTCTAAATCAGGAGCTTTTGAAAAAAGATGGCTTGAAGGTGTAGAGAAAAACGTTAACTATCAGGTTGATGAAGCTCTTAAATTCTACAAGCCGTTTATTGAGAAAGGAGAACTTGCTGTTGTAGGTGTTGTTTACGATTTTATAAATGCTTACGGAAAGGGTTATGGAAGACTCGTTGTTCTTAATATAAACGGTGAATCAACTCCTTCGAAACTTAAGTACTCTCCAGTTATGAAAAAACTTTCGTCTTCAATGAAAAAGGCTGTTCTTGTTACAAAATAATTTTTACAGGGGCGTAAGCCCCTTTTTTTCTAAACCAATATATCTACGGTTCCAGAATCAAGGTTTATTTTTATTTTTTCTTCGATTGCTTGTAGGGTAGCTTTTTCATTCGAGTATGTTATTGCAATAGGGATAAATCCTGCGGCCAGGAGTTTTTCTTTTAGATAGGTATCTCTGCTTTTTAGTGCTTCTATTAAGTTTTTATTCTCCGATTTGAATTCTATCGATACCTCGTTTGATATTGTAAATATTGATATAAAAACGCTGTTATTTTTGTGTTTTATATTTATTTCTATTTTATATCCTTCCTCTTTTTGAAAAATAAGTTCTATATCCGTATCCTTAATATTTAAAGGTATAAATACGGCTCCACCTACCGGAAGAAAGTAAAATGCAAGTAGGGAAAGGATAAGTTTCCGAAAATCCGCTTCTGTAAGGTTTCCTTTGGCTGCTATCATTATCTCTTTTAATGATGAAAATATTTGCTCTTTTCCTTTCTTTGAAAAGATAGTCTGAAAAAGGATTTGAAGCTCTTTTTCGCTTAGCGGGCTTTCTTCTTTCAGTTTTTTCATTATTTCGGGAAATTGTTTTCCCATATAGAATTTTAGAATGTTTTTAACGGAGTCTTTATCAAAGAAGGGTAATAGTTTTAAAAGTATGAATTGATTCGTCCAGTTTTCGTCAAGCTGTATAAGTTTCAGCTCCAGCTTCGGATATAGAGATTTCACTATAAAGATAAGTTCCTCTCCCGGAGTAAATTTTCTGTCCGATTCAACATCTGCAATGATGACTTTGTCTTCAAGTAGAATTTTTGCCTTTCCCTCTTCGGTGTAGCCTAAAAATTTCACTCTTATTTTTTTTCCTTTCAGTTCTTCCGAAACATCCCCTTTTCTTTCTCCTTTAATTATAGAAGAGAGGAGCTTTTCCATATCTCTACGGGAAAAGTCCTGAAGTTTTGTAGGGAGGTTCCGGCTTATCGCTTCTGCGGGAATTATGCCTTCTATTTTCCTTATTTCTATGACTTTTCCTCCTTAAAATAGATCTGTTGAAAGATACCTTTCTCCGGTATCCGGTAAAACGGTTGTTATAGGTTCTTTTAATAATCCCTTTTGAAAAGCCTTTACTATTCCTGCAATATTTGCACCTGAAGAAATACCCGCAAGTATTCCGTATTTTTGACTTAATTTTTGGCAGAAGTATCTTGTTTCTTCGTAGTTGACCGTTATTACTTCTTCTATAAGTGTTTTATCAAGAATTTCGGGAATAAAACCTGCTCCGATTCCCTGAATTTTGTGTATTCCGGGTTTTCCCCCTGAAAGGACAGGAGAGTTCGAAGGTTCAACGGCAATAATTATGGTATTTTTATTCTCTTCTTTAAGCCGTTTTCCCACACCTGTTAATGTTCCACCTGTTCCGACACCTGCTACAAAACTTCCCGGTAGTTTTGTAAGCTGTTCCATTATTTCGACGGCAGTTTCTTCATAGTGTGTTTTTACGTTTGTAGGATTTTTAAACTGGTTTGCGGGTATGTAAATGTTCGGATTTTCGGTGATTCTTTTTTCAACCTCTTTTACCGCTCCTGGAACACCGTTTTCGGCAGGTGTAAGGATAAGTTCGGCACCAAAAGCTTTAATGATTTTTTTTCTTTCTTCGCTCATATTTTCAGGCATAACGATTGTGCAACCGTAGTTTTTTGCAGCACACACAAGAGAAAGCCCTATCCCTGTGTTGCCACTGGTTGCTTCTATTACTTTTTTTTCTTGTGTTATTAGCCCTTTTTTCTCCAAATCGTTGATGATAGTGAGAGCTATCCTGTCTTTTATGCTTCCTCCGGGATTAAACATTTCGAGTTTTGCATAGATGGTAATTTTTTCTATTTCAATTTTCATAAGAGGCGTATTACCTATAAGCTCAAGGATATTTTTTGATAGTGCTTTCATTTATTTCTCCCTTAGATATGTACATATTCTTTATTTTATCAATTAAGGTGTCTTTAACAACTTTTAAGGTGTCTTTAACAACTTTAAATCCGTGAATATGTTTTGCTCCTTTGGAAAGTGGAAATCGGCAAGGTTAAATTCCTTTTTTAATGAAAGATAGATAGAAAGCGGTAGTATTCTTTCTTTCCCTTTTTCCGTATTTACTTTTAAAGTATTTTTTTGAAGTTTTTCTTTAACAATTTTTAGCTTTCCCTGTCGGGTGAGGTTTCTTTTTACAGCTTCGTCTATTATGATAGGTAAAGTTAAAAAGTCGCATAGAATTTTTGCAAGTTCGTTAATTCTGTCAGATACGGCTGTTATTTCTCCTTTATAGGTTATTTTTCTGTGGGGGACGTTTTTAAGAATTTCCCTTGTAGCTCCTGTCAGTCTCTCCCCGTGGTCAACAATTCCCCCAAGGACAAGGACTGTATCTGCATCTATCTCACCCTTTTCAAGGGTTTTTGCTCCATGAGGGTCAAGAACTATAATTTCTAAATTTTCAGGTATTTCGGTTTTAATATTAAAGGGAATTTCAGGGTGGAAAAACGATTCCAATGCCGATAAGGATTTCATCTCTTTGTCTAAAATAAAAAAGTTTTCAGGTGTAAAGTAGTCTTTTACCGTGCCGTATGTTAATTCTATTTGATTAAGAAGTCTTGATATTTCTCTACCTTTTAACAGGTTGAAAAAACTCATATCGATAGCTATATGCGGGAATTTCAACTCCTGTGGTGATAAAACTTTTTCTACGATGTAACTAGTTTCTTTTACTATAACGGCATCAGGGCTTTCACTACCTTTCCCCATTAGGAGTTTTACGGAGTTAAATTCCTCTATAAGTTTTCCGGGTGTTGTCTTTCCAAAGTTTCTTTTTTTTACAACTTTTAGTTTCCCCGTTGCTATTTGATAGGCAAGTCGGTTTATAAAATCACCTTTTGATGGTTTTCTTAAATGTTTTACCGTTTGAATGTTGTATTCTTTTAGCTTTTCTGCAAGTATCTCTTTTGCTTTTTTAAATTGCATCTTTGAATCCTTGTTTATAGGTTTTCTTAAATGTTAGTGCTAAAATTTATAGAATCAATGGTTCAGTGGAGTGTAATTATGAAAGGAATAGCCGATGTAAAAGGATTTTTATGCGGGACAGGAAGAGGTGGAATAAAGAAAACGGAAAAGCCTGTTGATAGAGATGATGTTCTGGTGATTGTTTCAGAAACTTCTGCAACAGTTGCAGCTGTTTTTACAAAAAACGATATAAAGGCAGCTCCCGTAAAGCTTTCTATGGAAGTTGTCTCTTCTCAGGACAGGGTCTTTGGGATAGTGGCAAATAGTGGGAATGCAAATGCGTGTACTGGAGAACAAGGGTTTAAAGATGCAGAAAAGATGGTAAAGATGTGTGAAAATTTAACCGGGAAAAAACATTTTCTTGTTGCTTCTACAGGGGTTATTGGAGAACCTTTTGTTGATAGAGTGGAAAAAGGAATAGAGGGAGCTGTTAAAACTCTTGGAGCAAAAAGTAGTTCTGAAGCCGCTGCTGCCATTATGACAACCGACACTTTTCCAAAGGTTGCATTTTTTGATGGTGGTGGATTTTCAATAGGCGGTATTGCAAAGGGAGCGGGAATGATAGATCCTGCTATGGCAACGATGCTCTCTTTTATAACAACTGATGTTGATATTGAAAAGGGACTTTTGCAGAAGATTTTAAGGGAAGTTACAGATGAAACTTTCAATGCAATAACCGTTGACGGGGATATGAGCACAAACGATACTGTATTTATTCTTGCAAACGGTATGTCAGGAATAAAAATTGATGAAAGTAATTGTGAAATATTTGTTACAGGTTTAAAAGAGGTAATGGGTTCTCTTGCGTATCAGATAGTCAAGGATGGTGAGGGGGCTACAAAGGTTGCAAGGATAATTGTTGAAGGTGCTTTGACAAAGGAGGAGGCAAGAAAAATAGCCCGCAAAATAGCCCTTTCACCCCTTGTTAAAACTGCTGTATTTGGATGTGATCCAAACTGGGGTAGGATAATTGCTGCTGCAGGAAGTGCCTGTGTCGGAATAGATGAGGGGAAGCTAAGGCTTAAAATAGGTGATTTTCTTCTTTTTGATGGAAAAAGAGCAGATTATTGTGAAGATGATATTTATAATTACATGAAAACCAGCGATGAGATAGTGATAAATCTTCATATTGGAAGGGGAAATAAAAGCTTTGAGTATTTAACCTGTGATTTAACTTGCGATTATGTGAGGATAAATGCTGAGTATAGAACGTGAGAACCTCTTTTTTATAGATGCCGGGAATAGTTTTGTAAAGGTTGCAGTATCGGATGGCAAGAACTTCAAGATAGTTTTAAAGATTGAAACAGAAAAAGTAAAGAGAGGATATTTTCCTTTAAAAGGGAAAGTTGCAGTTATTGCAAGTGTTGTTCCTTCAATAGATAAAGTAATTAAGAGTAATTTTGAGGAAGTTTTTTCTGTTTCTGCGGATTTACCCTTGCCTTTAAAACTTGATTATGAAACACCTGAAACTTTAGGTGCTGATAGGATAGCTGCTGCCTCCGGTTTTCTTTCATATGGGAAAACCGGAATGGTTGTTCTTGCTGGGACGGCGGTTGTTGTTGATATTGTTAAAAATAGTATTTTTAATGGTGGTGCTATTTTGCCGGGTGTATCTTTGATGGCGGTAGCTCTTGGAAAATTTACAGAGCAGTTGCCGGATGTTGAATGTTTTTTGAATAAATATCCGGGTAAATCCACCGTTGAGTCTATTATGTCAGGGATTGGTCTTGCGGTGGCGGGAGCGGTAGAAAGGGCTGTAAAATTTGAGTGTATGGCAGAGTTTCCAATTGTTTTAACAGGGGGATACGCTAACGATTTAAAGCAGATACTTAGATTCGGTATCGTTGATGAGTTTTTGATATTCAGGGGACTTTTGAATATTTACAGATGGAATAAAAAAGGGGGAGTTTAAACTCCCCCTTTACATTAATATTCAGGCATCGGTGGCATGCTCTTTTCTTCTTTTTCAGGTATTTCCGTAATTGTAGCTTCTGTTGTGAGAAGTAGTCCGGCTACAGATGCAGCGTTTTGCAGAGCAACCCTTTCAACTTTTGTCGGGTCAATTACGCCAACAGCAACAAGGTCTTCATATTCGCCTTTTCTTGCGTTAAATCCGTAGTTCACACCTTTTTCAGTTATAAGTTCTTTAACTTTTTCAACAATAACCTGTCCTGCGTGTCCTGCATTCTCGGCAATCTGTCTTAAAGGAGCTTCAATAGCTTTTTTAACAATTTCTACTCCGTGTTTTTTGTCAACTTCACCGGCTTCGTCGAGCTCTTTGATAGTTTCGTCAAGGTTTCTGATAGCTACAAGTAGCGCTACACCACCGCCCGGAACTATACCTTCTTCAACTGCTGCTCTTGTAGCGTGAAGGGCATCTTCAACTCTTGCTTTTTTCTCTTTAAGTTCAGCTTCAGTTGCAGCACCGACTTTGATAATTGCTACACCACCAGCAAGTTTTGCAAGTCTTTCCTGAAGCTTCTCTTTATCGTATTCAGATGTGGCTTTTTCAAGTTCTGTTTTTATCTGCTTGATTCTTGCTTCAATTTCTTCCTCTTTACCTTTTCCGCCAATAATTGTTGTGTGTTCTTTATCAACAACAACTTTATCAGCTTGACCTAACATATCAAGAGTTACATTCTCAAGTTTAATTCCAAGGTCTTCAAGGATAGCCTGTCCACCTGTAAGGATAGCTATATCCTGAAGCATAGCTTTTCTTCTTTCGCCAAATCCGGGAGCTTTAACAGCACACACGTTTAATGTTCCGCGGAGCTTGTTGACAACAAGTGTAGCAAGTGCTTCACCTTCAACGTCTTCAGCAATTATAAGAAGGGGTCTTCCCTCTCTTGCAACAGCTTCAAGCACTGGTAAGAGCTCTCTTATGTTTGAGATTTTCTTTCCGAAAATCAGAATGTATGGGTTTTCGAGAGCAACCTCCATTTTGTCAGGGTCTGTTACAAAGTATGGAGAAAGGTATCCTCTATCAAATTGCATACCTTCAACAACATTAAGTTCTGTTTTAAGTCCTTTTGCTTCCTCTACTGTGATAACACCTTCTTTTCCGACTCTGTCCATAGCTTCGGCGATAAGCTCACCAATTTCTTTGTCATAGTTTGCAGAAATTGTAGCAACCTGAGCGATTTGCTCTTTTGTTTCAACAGGTTTGGAGATGCTTTTAAGCTCTTCAACAACTTTTTCTACAGCTGTGTCAACACCTCTTTTAAGTTCGATAGAGTTGTCACCTGCTGTCACGAACTTAAGACCGTCGTTGAAAATAGCTTGAGCTAAAACTGTAGCTGTTGTTGTACCGTCACCTGCCTTGTCGGCAGTTTTCTGGGCAACCTCTTTTACAAGCTGAGCACCGATGTTTTCAATTGGGTCTGTGAGTTCTATCTCTTTAGCAACTGTAACACCGTCTTTTGTTACAAGCGGAGAACCGAATTTTCTTTCAATTACAACGTTTCTACCACCTGGTCCCATTGTTGCTCTTACAGCGTTTGCAAGTTTATCAACACCTATCTTAACTTTCTGTCTTGCCTCATCAGCAAATTTAATCTCTTTTCCTGCCATGGTTCTTACCTCCTTTTCGTTTTTTTATTCAACGATTGCTAAAATATCTTCTTCTCTGATGATAAGGTACTTCTCTCCGTCAAGTTCAACTTCGTTTCCGGCATACTTGCTGAATAGAACTTTCTCTCCCTCTTTTACTTTGAGAGATTTGATTTCGCCTTTCTCAAGAAGTCTTCCTTCACCTACTGCAACAATTTCCCCGATTTGAGACTCCTCTTTCGCTGTGTCCGGAAGGATGATCCCTCCTGCAGTTTTCTGTTCAAGTTCCACTTTCTTTACGACCACCCTATCGTATAGAGGCTTTATCTTCATGTTTCTGCCCTCCTTTTTTTAGTTTTTAGCACTCACCCAGGGTGAGTGCTAATCAGTCTGATATATAATTTAGATGATGTGTGTAAAGTGTCAAGGGGGATATCAGACTGATTTAGTGGATTTTTCGGTTGTAAAGCAATCTTAAAATTACACAAGGGATTGTTAAAAAGTTAAAGTCCAAGGAATTTCATTCCTTACGAGAATAATGAATAGAAATTTTCAAATACCTTTCGAATAATATTTTAACTATGAAGCTATCAGGGAATAAATGTTTAAAAAGATTTATCGGCTCAAGTTGGTTTTGGAATGAGATGGAAAATCACTTTTATGATAAAGTTTGAAAAAATTTTTATTTTTTTGAGGGGTTTTGCCAGGTGAAGCTTTGTTTTTGAAATATTATTTAGAGTGAGAAGAGATTTATTATTAAATTAAAGTTTAATTATTTTCGTAGCAGTAAATCTTTCCGTTTAAGTTTCTGTAATCGGTTAATATTTCGCATTTTATGTTGATATTATCAATATGAAATGAACAAAAATCGGTTTCTATTTTTATCTGGTCGTTTAGACTGTCCAGTTCCAGAGGGCATGTATTGTTCTGGTAAATAAGGCAGAGTGTCCCATTTACTCCGTTTGCAGCGTATTCGGTAACCAATTCTCCGGCGCAGTTTGTTAGTTCCTGCTCTACTCTGGAGATAACAGCTTTTTTTCTGAATTTTCCATATTCTGGAATACTTATAGCCGCCAAGATGGAAAGTATAGCTATTACTATTAACAATTCTATTAAGGAAAATCCCCCTTTTGCTACTTTCAAATCTGCTCCTTGACAATATGTTTTCTTTAAAAAAAGGGAGGTATAATACCTCCCTTTTAGTTTTCAAATCAAACAGTGGTGGACTATTACTGACAGTAGATAGAGTTGTTGTTTACGCTGCATGTAACATCGTGGCCTTTTATTGAAATATCACCAGGGTTAACGCCCGCTAAGTTACCATCGGTATCCAATGTTATTGTAATGTCCTGAGTTGCGTTCCCATTACCAGTATTTATTGTACATGTGTAGTTGACTGTTCCGTTGTCTGCGAATGCTGCAAGGGATTCTGAAGCACATGCAGAAAGTTGAGCTTGCGCATTTGCTACGGCTGCTCTTTTTACATATTTACTGTACTGTGGGATAGCCACAGCTGCAAGGATTGCGATGATTGCCACAACGATTAGTAGTTCTACCAGTGTAAACGCCTTTCTCATTTTCTACCTCCTATAGGTTAAGTTTTTTAGTAAGCTTTATTTAAGCTTCTGGTAATTTAATAAGCATTACTTATGCCAAATTTGTTTTAACGGAAATACAACACTTTTAAAGGTTTGAGAATTCCTGTACGACAAATTTTGTCACTTTTTCCTGTTTGTTTCAAGTTTTTCTGACAAAAATTGTCACCTGACTTGTAATGATATATTGAAATATTGATTGAGATTCTTCGCTGACGCTCAGAATGACTATTTTTCTGTCATTCTGAGGGCAATTTTTTTGTCATTCTGAGGGCGTGAGAGTGTTTGAAAATTTTTATTTGTCCCTAAAAGATATTGAGATTTTTCGGCTGTAAAGCAGCCTCAAAATGACAAAGAAAGTCATCCTGAGGGCAAAGCCCGAAGGATCTCTTAAAGTTCATAGCCATTTTTTTAACAGCCTCTTCTGAGAGAGCCCGAAGAATCCCTTGAAGTTTATAGTTAGTTTTTCATGATAAAATTTAAAGAGAAATCTTTATTTAAAGGGGGAAAGGTGATAGTTGTAACAGGAGCTAACGGGCAGCTTGGCAGAGAGTTTTTAAAATTTTTAAACAGAGCAGGGATTTCCTGTAAAGGATTTGATAGGTCTGAGCTTGATATTTCCTGCGGTGAGAAGGTTTTAAGGGTGATAAAAGAGTTAAAGCCTGATGTGATAATAAACTGTGCAGCGTATAACCAGGTTGACAGAGCGGAGATAGAGTATGAGATGGCGTATAAGGTGAATGTTATAGGTGTGGAAAATCTTGCTGTTGCTGCAAGGGAGACAGGGGCTTTTTTCGTTCATTACAGCAGTGATTACGTTTTTGACGGAAAAAAGGAAGACGGCCTTTACAGAGAAGAGGATACTCCATCACCCCTCAATGAATACGGGAAGAGTAAACTTCTTGGGGAAGAGAGGATTAAAGCAGTCCTTGATGAGTATCTGATTTTAAGGGTCAGCTGGGTTTATGGAGAAGGTAAACAGAATTTTATTCATAAACTTCTTTTGTGGGCTGAAAAGAACAGCTATCTTAAAGTTGCCTGTGATGAGTTTTCCGTTCCAACCTATACAAAAATGATAGTCGAAGTTACTTTAAAGGCAATTGAGAAAAGGTTAACGGGGTTATACCATCTTACAAATTCAGGTTTTACATCACGGTTTGAATGGGCAAGGGCTGTATTTGAAATACTTGGAGTGGATAAATTTGTAAGACCTGTTCACTCATCTATCTTTTCCCTTCCTGCTAAAAGACCTTTGTTTTCGCCGATGAGTAACGAAAAAATATCAAAAGAGCTTTCGGTATCCATTCCCCACTGGAGGGAATCTTTAAAGGAGTTTTTAAAGTGTCTGAAAAGATAACTGTAAGATTTGAGAGATTCTTCGCTAACCCTCAGAATGACGAAGAAAATCATTCTGAAGTTACTCTGTAACTTAATAAGGTTTCAGTATTTTTTGAAGTCAACAGAAGAATTTTAAAGTAAATTCAAAGAACTTTTGATAAACTCTTGATTTCAGGTTTATATTCAAGTTTCTGAAATTTTGAAAATGGGAATGGGAAGAGGAGAGGTTTTATGGAAGAGATTTTGTATGAAAAGAAGTGGTATATTGTGGGGATTAAACCAAGAAAAGAAAAGGCTGTTTTTGCCCAGCTTGAAAGGATAGGTGTTGAGTATTTCTACCCTGTGGCAAAGATAAAAAAGGGTAAGCTTTTAAAAGAGGAGTCTTTGTTTCCAGGATATATGTTTGCAAAGTTTTCAATAGGTGAAAATTACAACAATGTCAGGTTTACAAGAGGTATAAAAAATATTGTCAGATTTGGAAATAGCATTCCTTTTCTGGATGATGATTTTATAGAGGTTTTAAAAAGCAAAGTTAGCGGTGTAATAGAACTCGGAAAGCCTGCTGTTTCTCAAGGAGAAACTATCAGGATAAAGGAAGGTCCTTTTAGAGGGCTTATAGGAGAAATTTTATCTGTTAAAGGAAGTGATGAAAGGGTGGTGTTGCTTTTAAAAAGTGCATCTCTTTCATCAAAGGTTGAGCTTCCTGTTTCTTTTGTAGAAAAAATAGGCTAAAAATAAGAGGTAAGACTTAAGAGATTCTTCGGGCTTTGCCCTCAGAATGACAGAAAAATCATTTTGAGGTTGCTTTATAACCGAAGAATTTCAATATGTTTTAAAACTAAAATTAGAATTTTAAAACAGTCTCAAATAGAAAA
>Ga0256840_1001818_pt1 | contig 19386 bp, 11 predicted proteins | sample 355202metaG_FD_185969 | JGI IMG/M metagenome (GOLD analysis project Ga0256840, IMG submission 185969) | Hydrothermal vent microbial communities from Mid Atlantic Ridge, Atlantic Ocean - 355-202 | ecosystem: Environmental > Aquatic > Marine > Hydrothermal vents | place: Atlantic Ocean: Mid...
ATTTTTGCGAATCAAAAAGACATCTATTTCGTCGCCTTCTTTTACGGTTAAGTTTCCATCAACGTCTTCAAACTCCGTTTTCGGGATTTGTCCTTCTGATTTGTAGTTGACATCTACCAGAACAAACTCTGGAGTAATTTTGACTACCGTTCCCTTGATAATGCTTCCGTCTGATACTTCGTCCAAGTCAAAGTTCAGGTACTTTTCTAATTCTGTTTCAAAGTTGACCTCCATTTCTTGATTTTTAGTCATGTTTTGGTTTGACTCTGCCATATAAACCCCTCCGCTAGCAATATAAAATAATCATCTATTATTAGCATACGTTTTTTTAAAAGGCAATCATTAAGTTGGGAAACCAAATTGTGAATATTGTCAATATATTATATCTAGTTGGTGAAACATGTTATCTGACACTTTTGCAAAAACTATTTTTTTTTTTTTGGGGGATATCCATAAAGAGTAAAATATGTAATAATTTTATTGTATTATAACTAAAATGTTTTGTAAAAGTTTAATTTTTGGCTTTTTGCAGTTGAGTCTTATCTAAAATACCAATCCACTCCATCTTTATATCCGTTAGCAAATCCCAAGTATTTTTCTTTAGCCTTGTTCCAACTTTTTGTTGCCAACTCTTTTAATTCCTTACTGCTTTCTAGGATATTTTGAATTTCTTCTCTAGTCCAAGCCTTATTACTTGCATGTTCTTGGACTAATTGTTTAAGTTCTTTTGTCCCCATGCATCCATAATCTAAAGAGGAGATTCCTATTGCTCCTTTAACGTCTCCGGAAAGTGCAACTTGAATCTTGCTGGCATCAGGCTTTAGGGTTTCTATAGGCTGAGTTGCTTTCTCTAGGTATTCTCCTAAACGTCTGGCAAAACCATGTGCACAGGTTTTTATTTTATTCCAGTCTGTTAAAACTAAAGAAAATCCAGCTGTTGACCAAACAGAATTTTGTACTCCTATCCAAAATCCCATCATATAGTCTAAGCTAAGGGCTAAGCCTTCTCCAATCTGAGTATCTACAACTCCTTTTTCTCCTGAATCTAGATAGGTCCATACTTTTTGGGAATCAGGCTCAATTTCAAACCAAGCTACACGTATTTGATTATTTTTTAAAACTAAAGGGGTATCTGGGAAGAAAATAAAATTATTTGTTTTTTTTATGTGAGACCAAACAAAACGTGGGTATCCATTTTCTTTTAAGATTGTTGCTAATTGTTCATTATCTTCTGGTGAAAATAGTAAAAGTTTACTGGTGTTAGGTAATAGTGATAATAATTTAAATGTATTTATACCATTGGGTACAGCTTTCGCCTCTAGATTAGAGTAGTAAAAACCAGCTAATAGATTAAATCTTCTTTTTGCCTTATTTTCTCCTCTAATTTCTGGATATGGTTGAACAATATCTAAACTTATTTCTGTGCTGTTTTTATCTTTATTTATTTTAAATTCTGAGACTAAAATTTTGGGTTGTTTTATATAAACTGTTTCTACTTGCAATTTTTTAGCTAGTTCAGCATTGTATTTTGTTTGGGCTCCAACAAAACGTGCAATTATACCTTGCCCCAACCATTTTAAACTGGATAAAAGGTCTGGGTTTTTTGCTTGAGCATACTTTTTTTTCCATATGGAATTTGCATCTTTAAGTTTGTTCTCAGGTAGATCTGGAACGTTTAAGCCAATAACAAAGAAGTGGTCTGTAGGCCATTCTTTATTCTTTAAATCTCTAATTGTTTGGTATGTATCTTGGGGAGTATAGAAACGAAGACATATTTGTACAGGCTGATATTTGGCCAGTTCAATAACTTCTTTGCCTATCTTACGACCTGCTGGAGAGTCTAAAACAGCTTTAATAATTTTGCCTTTTTGTCTATCTATAACCTCGGCAAAACCTAGGCTAACTGGACCTAAACTAAGAGTAGGTAGTTTAAATTTTTTAATTAAAAGCACTATTTCTTCCAAATCTTCGCTGCTTCCCCCCGCTAGAGCGTTAGATAGTTCTCTAGTTACATCTGCTCTGCCAGAACTTAAAGGACGTACTTTTATTGCAACTTCTAAAGTAATGTAAGCATCAGAAGTAGTTGCTGGCTTTGGTTGTTTAACCATGCCTGATAACTCTTGGATGTCTTTTAAAAAAGGTATAACTAAGATATGATTTATACCTTGATTGTCTTCGTATTGAATGGCTGGTACAGAGTATAAGTCAATATTAGGAGATACAAAATAATTTTTAATATTTTTTGTTCCTTTTTTGGTTAATTGCACTTTCAGACGGGTAGTCTCTAGAAGTTGTCTATGTAATATTTTTTCTACCATAAAAGCCAGTTCATTTTCAGTCATCCAACCTTGGGTGAGGACGGCTTCTGGGGAATAAACTACTTGCCACGGTTCCCAATTTGAGGCCTTTAACTTTACATCTTTAATAGAGTTTTTAAGCCCTTGTAAGGTTTTTATTGTTTTCCACGTTTTGGCTCCAGTTAATAAATTAGGCGCTTTTATAGGTAGGCCCACCTCTTTTTCACCATCTAAAGTAACTGCACCAAGTTTGATACTGCCTGGTTTGACAAAATTAGTAGCTTGACGAATTTGAGTCAACTTACCTATGGCCTTTTCTAGAGATTCTTTAAACTCGGCAGAGTCTTCATCTTCATAACTGCTAGCCCTAGTTAATAATTTGGTATTAGAAAAAATAGGAAGATTTACAGGCAGAGGCAGGCTTAAATTTTTAAATATAGACGATTTTAAAATAAAATCAGAGGGGTTAGCTTTAGGATGCAATGGGAAAAATACTAATCCTCTCCTAGATTTTCCATCTAAAATAATAACTTCCTGAGGAAACACTACTAAAAAATCCTTAGTAATAGGCGAGACATCTCCTAGTACAGGTTTGACTACGTTATCTCCAAAGTTAGCTAATCCTTTTGATTTGCTAGCTCCTTTTTCTAATTGTATTTTCATTTCTGCAAATTTTTTCTGGGCCTTAGGAGTCAAAATAAACATATAGAGATCATTTAGGTTTATAGCAGTAGATGCGTTATCTTTAATATCTTTTATTGATGTATCTATAATAATTTCTTTGTTATTTTCTGTTTTATAAATATTATTTATACATAGTTCAGCTTCATTAACATTAGCTTTAGCGATACAGGGAGAAGATGAAAGTTTTTGAACTATTATTGGAAAATCAAGACCTCCGCCTTTTATGTCTACGATTAATTTGAATGGATTGTTGGCTAATTTTTTAGGGATTTCAAAGACAAGTCTTGCTTTATTTGGGGAGCCAGGAGTTATTAATCTAGACCTGTATAAACCTAATGGGATTCTTTGCGTGATGGGATGAAGTGTAAATATAAAAGGTCCCTTAGGGGTATCTATAGCTAAGAAAAAACGTTTTTTAGGATTGATGGCAAGATGAGCCTGAACTTTAGAGAGCAAATCAAATTCTAATATCCGATAAATGTTGTTTTCTTCAGGCTGATTCTCATAAATTTTTTCAGTATCTTGAAAACCTTTTACTTCTATACTGAAAGTATCGCTTAATTTGCCAGTTGCTGTTTTTGGTAAAAGTGTGATTTGTTCTTTTTTTACAGTTAAAGTTCCACTAATAGGAATATCTATATGTCCATAAATGGTGTCATAGAAATGGAGTCCACTTTGGGCCATAAATTCATCTGGCACAATAAAAATTAGAGTGCCTTCTATGGGTTTGCCTGGACGAATATATATCTCATTTTCTCCAGGTAAAATAAGAGGAGTTTCTGCTAAATAGGTTGCATCTGATACTGGAAAACTTGTCTTATTGTTCCATTCTAGAAAAAAATGTAACTTAACTTCTGGGATTAGATAGTCAGGGATCTTTTTTACTATTCTTGCACTTTTTTCTATACTTCCGCTGACCCAGGCTGCTGGATGATTAGATCCATTGGGGTAAACTACTATCTTTTGAGGTTTTAAAATATCTTCTAATTTTAGGGTCACGGCCATAAATCGGCCTCTAGGAGGTTTTACTCCTCTTAATTTAGATAAAAAAACAGCTTCCTTAAGAGTTATTTTAACGGCTTTGTTCTTGAAACCAACATTTAGAGGTATGCGTTTCAAAACTTGTACTTCCCGACCGATTGCATCATCTCCTGTAATTAATTTGGCTAGTTCTCCATCATATGGCCTTAATTTTTCTCCCTTCCTCCAAGAAATAACTTCTGGATTTTTGATCATACTTTGGTCTGTGGGTAGAGTGTATGGAGATTGTTTAGCTGCAGAGAATAGACTTGTTCTTCCATACTTGTCTGTATGTTTAAAAACTAAACGTACAATGTGTTTATCGTCTAGATTTGTCTTATTTATTTTTTCTGCAAGTTTATTTAATGCCTGTTGTAACGTAATTAGGTTAGGTGATATGACATATTCCCCTCCGGATAATTTAGCAGATTTTTTAAATACACCCTTTTTATCTTTTTCTAACATTCCTATGAAAAGACTTTTTACTCCATCATCTTTGAGTTGTTTCAAGATTAGTTTGAGTTCTGTTTGTTTTTCTTGATCGCTTTCTTCTAGGGCTTCGTCTGTTAGATATACTAAATAGCGTTGAGATGAAGGTATGGCATGGAGTAGTTTATAAGAAGATTTTAGAGTTTTTAAAATTTCTGTACCGGATAAATCTTTCATTTCTGCAAGACCTCTAAAGATTGCTTGTTTATTATTGGTTAATACCTGATTGATAAATATTTGGTCGCTAAATGTGCTTAATTGAATTAAGAAGTCGTTAGGTAAAGAGGAAATAAAATTATATAATATATTGCGCACTCGTTCGATTTTACCTTCCATTGATCCACTATTGTCTATAACTAAAGAAAGCACAGGTTTATTGCTTATTCCAGGTTTTTTAGGGAGTTGATAATAAACTCTCCATTGATTTCCTAAGTTATTTCGAATTGTCTTAAAAACATTGCTAAGATCTTTTATATTGTGCGCACTATAATATGATCCTCCGGTTACGTTGGCTATTCGAGTTAAAGTTTCAAAGTCAGGATTTTTCCCAAAACCTATAGTAAATATGGGAAAGTTGATGTTTTTTATACGGTTAAATATTTCTTTTTGGCTTATGCGACTTCCAGGGCCTGTGTCATTCCAATTGGCATCCTTCCCATCGGTAAATAAAATTAAAGTCGGACGATTGGTTTTGGCTAAAATAGAGATGCCTTTGTCCAGGGCATCATAAAGGGCCGTTGCCCCATTAGCCTTGATTTTGGATAAGGATTTAATTACTTTTGCAGGATTACCGTGTGATATTATTTTGGGTTTGTTATCAAAATCTATCAAGGTTACTATACTTACTTTGGGAAGGCCTTGTAAAAAAGTTTTTACAGCAGAACTAGCTTTTTTCATTGAGCCTTTCATTGAACCAGACGAGTCTATCAGGATGACTATTTGTGGAGGGGTGCTTATTCTTTCTATTTTTAGGACTTTTGTTTTTAAGCCTGCTTCAACAATTTCTAATTCCTTAGTCTTTGGTTCTATTTTCGTTTTATTTAAGTTTATTAGCGAAAAATCTAAAAAACCTAGATTGTTTTTTTGACCAATTTTTATAATCTCTAGTTTTAACCCATCGTTTTCGTTAAAAGTATTGGTTAAAGAAGCTGGCCAGTTTACTTCCGTAAGATGGCCCGGAAAAACAGGTATGAGGTGGGCTTTCAAAAAATGGATAAGAGTATCTTGTTGTTGTTTTTGGAATGGATATACTTGGAGTTGCCAGTATCCTGAAGGAAGCCAAAATATTATGTTTCCTTGAGGAGTAAGTTCTCCTGTATAGTTGTTTTGGATAGGAAGATTTTTATGGTTGTACTCAACTCCTTGCTCTGGAAATACCTTGGCATTTCCATAAGGGACATTTTTTAGGATAATTCCTCCTATTTTATCTTCTCTTTTGGTGGGGATAATTTTTCCTTCTTCTTTTATCTTAAATTTAATTTTAAGTTTTTCGTTTCCATAATTATTGCTTACAGACCAAAGTTGTAGCCCTGGAGATATAGGTAAATCTAGGATGTAGTTAATTCCCTCTTTTCCGTTTATTTTTCTGCTATAGTTGATTTTTTCTTTTAATTTTCCTCTTCTAATATAACCTTCAGCTTCTATATCAACAGTTCCTTTGTGGTTTAATATCTCTGCCTCCATGCTTAAGTATCGTTCCTTTGGGTAGTTAAGATAAAAATAAATTTTATTTCCGTTTGATGGAGTATTTATGGTAAATTCATCACCCACATTGAAAATTTTTTGTTGTAGTAAAATTAAAGGTTCTTCATCTTGAGAGTTAAATATAAAGTATAAAATTGTATTTTTTTCTTTTTTCCATCCTTTAAGTTTATGTTCTGAAATATGGCTGATGGTAAACCCATGTTCTTTTAGGACTGTTTGAAGTTTGTTTATATTGATTTTATTGCAAGATTTAATTCTCCAAAAATTTCCATAAATAGGTTTATTTTTTATTTCTATATAATCAGAACGAGAAATAATTGCTTGTTGGCAAAATCCTTGTTGTATCCAAAAGGATTGCATAGGCAGATTAGTTGCTAGGCTTAATTTAGACCAAAATATACAACATAGGGCAAATAAGAAGTATTTCTTAAGCATTGTTTACTCCTTTTTGAGAAGCGTATTTTGATTAAAAGATACCATATGCCTCTTTATGGTGAATAACTACAACTTGCTAATAAAAGATTTAATAATTTAATTATGCTTTGGTAATAAAACTGAGTATTTGACTTTTTTGGTTGAGTCTTAAAACCTAACACTTAACAAATATGCTATGTTTTGGCAATAGAGATGTTCTTGCAAAAGCTCTTTTTTGTGAATATTGATAAAATTTAAACAAGAGAATCTTTATTAATTTCAAATAGTTATAAGAAAGTTGTCTTGTCGAAAAAAACACAATTTTTAACTTTTTGCGATTGCGTCTTAACAATCTATTTTTCCTCAACAAAGGTCGAAGAGTCCTAATTTTTGCCCCTAAGCTAAGCTGATTGTCTTTTTCTGGTTTTTATTTTATTCTCTTAATTATGGACAAGGCAAACAGAATCAAAGAGATTTTACCTTGGTTAGAGCAGGCAATAACCAACTGTAAGTTGTGCCCTCGAGCTTGTAAGGTGAATAGGGCCAAAGGTGAGCTTGGGTTTTGTAGGACCGGAGTGCAGGCCCAGGTGGCCAGTTTTGATCTACACTTTGGCGAGGAAAAAATTTTGGTAGGTGAAGGCGGATCTGGCACTATTTTTTTTGCTCACTGCAATTTGGGTTGTGTTTTTTGTCAAAACTACGAAATCAGCGCTAATGACGTTGAATTTCCAGAAGCAACAGCTGATCAACTAGCCATGATTATGCTGGATTTACAAAATAGAGGGGCGGAAAACATCAATTTGGTCACGCCGTCACACGTAGTTTTAGCCATTTGCCAGGCCTTGGAACTGGCCTTGACCCAAGGTCTTAGCCTGCCAGTGGTTTACAACACTAGTTCTTATGATAGTCCTCAAGTTATTGCTAAATTGGAAGGCATCGTAGATATTTATTTGGCTGATCTTAAGTTTTTCTTCCCTGAGTACGCCCAAAAATATGCCCAGGCCAAAGATTATCCACAGATCGTCAAAGACAATATCTTGCGTATGTACGCACAGGTTGGTGGAATCAAGCTGGGTTCAAGGAAAGTAGCCCAAAAGGGTTTGATGATCAGGCACTTGATCTTGCCAGGTAACCTTGGCCAAACCCAAGAGTGGCTGGAATTTTTACACGCCAATAAACTTCACGACGTCTATTTAAACCTGATGGATCAGTATCATCCAGCTTACAAGGCCTTTTCCTATCCTGAACTCCAGGCAAACGTTGATTACAATACCCTGGAATTTTATCTTAACATGGCTAAAAAAATGGGGTTTAAATACATAGATCAACCTAAAAGCAGGTTGTTTAGACTACTTGCATGGTAAAGGAGGAATTGGGTGAGTATTTTGATTAAAGGAGTGCGCCTAGAGCAAGAACAAGTAGATGTGTTTATAGAAGATAGCTGGATCAAAGCAGTTGGTCCCAACCTTAACTTTTCAGCCCAAAAAATTATTGACGGCCAGAACAAAGCAATTTGTCCAAGTTTAGCCAACGTCCATACCCACGCAGCTATGACTTTGCTTCGAGGCTATGCTGATGACTTAGAGCTACACACTTGGCTCAATGACTATATCTGGCCTTTTGAACAAAAGCTGGGGTTCAAAGACATATATATTGGCACCAAACTGGCCTGTTTGGAGATGATCAAAACCGGCACCACTTTTTTTTGTGATATGTATTGGCATCCTTTGGCTGCAAGGCAAGCTGTAGAAGAAATGGGCATAAGGGCGGCCATTTCTTCAGTTTTTGTTGACTTTGGAAGTGCATCTAAGGCCAAAGAATTTAAGCGCAAAATAGAAGAATTTTTTGCCCAAAATCAAAATGGCGAATTGGTTCAATTTGTTTTGGGCCCCCATGCCATTTATACGGTCTCCAAAGAGTCTTTGATTTGGCTAAAAGAATTTGCCCTTGCCAATGATTTGCTGATCCACATTCATCTGGCTGAAACCCAAAAAGAAGTGGAAGACTGTCAAAAAGAACATGGCTTAACTCCAGTAAGATACCTTGACTCCCTAGGCTTTTTTGAAGCTAAGGTTCTGGCTGCGCACGTGGTCTGGGTAGATGAAGAAGAGCTAGAAATTTTACAAAAACAGCAGGTCAAGATCGCCCACGTGCCTGTTTCCAATCTCAAACTGGCCTCTGGGATCGCTCCGGTAGATAGATTTGTCCAAAAACAAATGAATTTGGGGTTGGGCACAGACGGATGTGCCTCCAACAACAACCTCAATCTTTTTGAAGAGATTAAACTAGCTGCACTTTTGGCCAAGGTCAGGGCCAAGGATCCAGCTTTGCTTAAGGCCAAGGAGGCCTTTGATCTTGCTGCCAGAAATGGTTTTGACTTTTTTGGGATCAAGGCAGGAGAGATCATGCCTGGATTCAAAGCGGATCTTTTGCTCGTTGACCTGTTGGATCTGAGTATGCTCCCGGATCACGACTTTTATTCCAACCTGGTTTACGCAAGTCAGGGTAGGTGCATAGACACAGTGATTTGTAATGGCAAGGTTTTAATGGAAAACAAAAAAGTCCCTGGCGAAGAAGACATTTTGGCCCAGGCCAAAATGTGCGTCAGCGAAATTTTAAAAAGGATTTAGTTCTATGCTTTTAATTTATACTGGTGAGGGTAAGGGAAAAACCAGTGCGGCCGTAGGTCAGGCCGTACGCGCTTATGGGCATGGTTATTCCGTAGTTTTTGTCCAATTTATCAAAAGCAACGTCCAAACCGGAGAGCAAAAAGTGCTCCGGCAATTACTTGGGGATAATTTTTTTATAGGTGGTCTTGGTTTTTGCCGCCATTCTGAAGAAAAGCAAATACATAAAGCCAGGGCTCTAGCTACCCTGGAATTTGTTTTGACCAAAATGGATCAAGAACTGTTTATGCTGGTAGCTGACGAGATCCTCTATGCCCTGGCTGCAGATCTATTAACCAGAACAGAAATAGAAAAAATTTTGCACAAGGCCAGAAAAAACAATGTCCATCTAGTTTTTACAGGCAGAGGTCTTCCTGATTTTTTAAAGAAAGAGGCAGATCTTATCTCAGAGATAAATCCCATCAAACACCCCTTTACCAAAGGGATAAAGGCCCAAAAGGGCATAGAATATTAAGACCATACCCCTGCCAGTTCAAAGTTGCAAGCAGGACATTTACCTTGTTTGATTTTATTTTGAGTTATGGCAAATCCTTGGCGCTGGATAAGTAACTGGCCGCACTCTGGACAAAAAGTGTTTTCTTCTTGGACCCCAGGCACATTGCCCAAGTAAACGTAGTTTAATCCCAGGGACTTAGCAATCTGGTAAGCCTTTTTTAGGGTAGAAACAGGCGTAGGTGGAAGGTAGTTTAATTGATAACAGGGATAAAATCTAGAAACGTGCCAGGGGGTGTCTTTACCTAAGTGGTTGACTATAAAATTGGTGATAGAGGTCAGTTCTTGTTCACTGTCGTTTAAACCGGGAATAATTAAGGTCGTAATTTCTAACCACCAACCCATTTTTTTTATTTTTTCTAAATTTTTTAAAACTGGTTTTAACTTAGCTCCGCAGTAGTTCTGGTAAAAATCGTTGTTAAAACTTTTGAGATCAATATTGGCTGCGTCTATTACCTGACTAAGTAAGTCCAAGGTTTTTGGACTTTGATAACCATTGCTAACTATAATGTTTTTTAATTGATGCTCTTGGGCCAGTTTGGCCGTAGAAAAAAGCAGTTCAATAAATATGGTTGGCTCAGAATAGGTATAAGAAATACTGCTTGCTTGATAACTTTGGGCAGATTGGACGATTTGTTCTGGGTATAAACGTTTACCCTGAATAGGAAGTCCTTGTTTGGGGGAATGGGCCAGGGTGTAGTTTTGACAAAACTTGCAGGCAAAGTTACAGCCCATGGTCCCTAAAGAAAGAGTGGGCGTGGCGGGCAAAAAGTGAAATAACGGCTTTTTTTCTACGGGATCCAAGGCCACGGCTGCCACTTTTTCTTCAACTAACGTATGTAACACTCCGTTTATATTTACGCGTACCCCACACTTTCCTTTTTCTTCGTTTTCTAGTTCACAAAAATGGGCGCAGAGATCACAGCGTACCCTTTGCCTGTCTTTTTTAGTCCAAAGAATGGCTAGCGTACTCATCCATTTCTCCTTGTGATATTTTTTCTAACCTAAAAGGTGTTAGATTAAAGTAAGCCAAACCTTAGTTTGAGTTATATCTCTCTTATTTAGATGTCAATTAGCCTTGTCTAAATATCTCTTTAATCTTAATCTAAAACCTTGCTATTTGTTTGGTTTTTCAATAAGGCACAAAAGATGTGCATATTTTTTTAGCAGGTAGTTTGTCCATGAGCTAACTTTATAAAAACAAGAGGTTAAGGATTTGAGCAAGATAAAAAAATTAAATATGTCTAGGTTGTTTGTCTGGGGAATTTTGGGTTTGGCCCTTATTCTGTGGAGCGGATGGATTTTTTGGGGAGATAGTGCTACGTCCAAGGCTGACGTAGTTTGCACCCTGGATCAAGTCAAAATGTCCCGCCCCAACGTTGTTTCAACCAAGGCTAAAAATCAAAAACTTCAGGTTATAGAAAAAAGAGTAAAGCCTGGCCAGACCGTTAGCAGTATGTTGTCAGGTTATCTTACTCCGCAACAAATTTATCTTTTGACCAGAAGCGCTCAATCTATTTATCCTTTGAGTAGACTGCGCACAGGCAGGTTATATCGCCTTTTTTTAAAACAGGATAGGCTGGTTCAGTTTGAATATGAAATAGATGACTTAACTTGTTTGCAGGTCAAAATAGATGGAGATAAGTTTAATGTAACCAAGTTTCCAATTAAATACCAGATCAAACAGGTGGTTGTCTCAGGAACCATTGAAAACAATCTTTTTGAGGCTATAGCCAAAACAGGTGAACAACCTATTTTGGCCATAAAAATGGCTGATATTTTGGGCTGGGATATAGATTTTATCCGTGATCTTCAGCCAGGAGATAGTTTCACTTTAGTTGTAGAAAAACGTTTTCGTCAGGGCCAGTTTGCAGGTTATGGACGGATTTTGGCGGTCAAGTTTATCAATCAAGGCAAAGAATTTTATGGTTTTTTGTACAAAAATGGAGACCGATTAGATTATTTTGACCTCCAGGGAAGATCCTTGCGCAAACAGTTTCTTAAGGCGCCTCTTGCCTTTACCCGCATCTCTTCTCGGTTTAGCTATCATCGTTATCATCCCATATTACATGTTGTTAGGCCGCATCTGGGTGTAGATTATGCAGCTCCTAAGGGCACTCCCATTAAATCCATTGCTGATGGGGTTATTGTTGCCATCGGTAGGAACCGAGAGGCAGGCAAGTATATTAAAATTCGTCACAAAAATGGTTATGAAAGCATTTACAACCACATGTGCAGGTTTGCCCGCGGTATGCGTCGGGGCAAAAAAGTAGAGCAGGGCGAGGTGATCGGATATGTTGGACAGACAGGTCTGGCTACAGGTCCACACTTGGATCTTAGAGTCAAAAGATTTGGCAAGTATATAAATCCTCTTAAATTAAATTCTAAAGGAGGAGAACCTTTGGCTAAATCTAAGTTGCCTCAATTCCAAAAAAATATTGCTCAATATCTGCCTATGTTATCACAAGCATCTTGTCAGAAGGATTTAGATAAAAGAAATTTTTAACCATTAATAATCCAAAGGAAAAATGTAGATGCGAGGATTATTTTTTTTCCCTTATGCCCTGCTTAGTTTATTTATTTTTATTTTAGGACTGTTTTTATTATTTTTCTTCGTAAAAATAGGCCTAATTGCTCTAGCATTTTCCAAGCTTGGCTTAAGTGGTTGGCAAGTTTTTTGGTTGCTGGTTTTAACTTTTTTGGGAAGCGGGATAAACATCCCTTTGGTTAGAAGAAGGATAAAAGTCTTAAATTTAGATAATGAATTTAGATTTAACGATCCATTTTTTCGCCATATTCGACCATATCCCTTAGACGTCTGGGAAGGCGGGGAGCAGGTTATTGCTTTAAACGTAGGTGGTGCATTAATTCCTATTTTGCTTTCTCTTTATTTTATTTCTCAAATTGGAGTAAGCCTTAGTTTGGGTTTTTGTTTTTTAATTGTTACCTTGGTATGTTTTAAGTTGGCCAGGCCTATTCCTGGGATTGGTTTGGGGATCCCTTTTTTGATCCCACCTCTGGTTACGGCCCTGGTCACTTGGACCTTGGCTCCCAAAGAAATTGCTCCTCAGGTTGCCTATATTTCAGGCACCTTGGGTACTTTGTTGGGTGCAGACGTCCTGCACCTTTTAAAATTGGACGAACAAGATAAAATTTTAAGCCCGGTTATTTCCATTGGTGGAGCAGGGACCTTTGATGGAATTTTTTTGTGTGGGGTAATTGCCGTTCTTTTGGCTTGAGTTTAAAACAAGCAGGTTAATATTTATGGAGCTTATTTACAAATCAGCATCGCCAGTACTTAGTCTGAATCAAAAAAAGTTGGTTCCAGTAAAAAATTTCTGGAACGATCAGAGGCCTGTTTTGGCTCAAGAAATTGGTGTAGGTAGTTTTTGTAATGAGCAGCTCCTAGAAGATAAACTATATTTTGGGGATAGTGCTTATTTTGTTTTTTCTGATTTTAAGGTTTTGCCCCAGATTCAAGTGATCAAAAATGGTTATTCTCTGGCTGTAATCACCCTAAGCGATAAAGGCTATCGGGGCGAGCGTCAGGATACCAGCGGACCCAAAATTGAGGAAATGCTTCCCAAGGTAGTAAAGATAACCTGGAGTCAAAGATACGTAATTTCAGACGATCCTCTTTGCTTAAAACACCTTTTTGCCCGTTTGATTTATTTTTTGGGTGTGGATTTAATCATTACTACGGGTGGAACTGGGGTCTATATGCGAGACATAACCCCTGAAATCACCTTGCAGTTTTTAGACAAGCGTTTACCTGGTTTTGAACAAGCAATGCTTATCAAATCTTTAGCTAAAACACCGCACGCAGTTATTTCCCGGGCCGTGTGCGGACTTGCTCAAAACACTCTGGTAATCAATTTACCCGGCAGTATAAAAGCCGTTCAGGAAAATTTAGATGCGGTTTTGCCGGCCCTAAATCATTGTTTGGCCAAAATCCATGGCGACCCAACCGACTGCGCCTAAACAATTTTTTCAAACCGAATCCAACTTCCTTCGCTCCGTTACAGTTAAAATTTGCTTAATTCGTCTCGTTTTGCTTACTCTTTTTTTTGGTTTGATTCTTGGAGTATGGTCAAATCTGATTAGCTTTGGCCATTACTTTCTGGATTATAACCGTTACGTGATTTTAACTTTGGTCTTAGGCTATGGTATTAGCCTTTACTATCTTTTGTTTTGGTCTAGATTTGAATCTATCCGTTTTCTTCTGCTTTCTCAACTTTTTTTTGACACTTGTTTATCTTTGTTGATTATCTTTATTACTGGAGGACTTAAAAGTGATTGGTATTTTTTAGTGGTAATAATTATTTTTTTATACGGCAGAATGCTGGGAATCAAGTGGAGTTTTATTGTTAGCATTATTTATATTTGTTTTTATTCCTGTTTATTATGGTTGCAATACAAATATTTTTTTTGGTGGAATAAGCAAGAGTTTTCCTTTCCTGCTCTTTTATTTTCGTACGTTTTACTCTGTTTAGCTATTGCTTTGACCAATCTCTTAATTTTTTTGCATAAAAGCCGAGAAAAAACATTAACCGACGAACTCATCTCTCAAGAAATAGCTTTGGCTAGAGCCAGGGCCTTGCAAAAAGAAATTTTAGAGGTGGTTGACGTTCTTTTATTTGTTTTAAAGGAAGATGGCACCATTCTCTTTGCTAACGACAAGGCCGCCCAATTTTTGGGCAGAAAAAGGGCGGTTTTTGTGCTTAATAAAAAACTATCTTTGTTTTCTCCTCAGTTAAATAAATACTTTCAAACCCACAAAACTACTTTGCACACCTTTAAGTGCACGTTTGATCAATCTGTTTTTTTGGGAAATATATCTTTTTTGTCTGCCCATCAGAGCTATGTCTTTTACCTTAAAGACATTACTGAGGAAGAGCAGTGGCAAAAAAAAATGTTTCAAATGAAAAAAATGGCCAGTATAGGTGAGTTGGCAACGGGCATTGCCCACGAAATTAAAAATCCTCTGGCCGGGATCAAAGGAGCGCTTCAGCTTTTGCACTTAGAAGACGATCCCGTGATTAAAAAACGTTTGTTTGAGATTGTTTTTAGAGACATTAACAGATTAGACGGGCTGGTCAAAAACTTTTTAACCTTTGCTAAGCCTGTGCAAGGACAAAAAGAAGAGGTAAAGGTTAAATCACTTTTAGCAGAAATTTTATTAGTGGGACAAACTGCCTTTCAAGAGGTAGAAATAAAAATAGATCCTAGCGCGGATAATTTAAGATTTTATTGGAACCGAGATCAATTAAAGCAAGTGCTTTTAAACTTACTTTTAAATGCACGTGATGCCGCCTTGCAAGGAGGTAAAAAAATTTTTATTAAGGGAAAGATTGAAGCTGATTATCAATTGCTTTTTATCGAAGATACAGGGTCTGGCCTTGATCTCAGTTTAAAGGATAAAGTTTTTGAGCCTTTTTTTACCACCAAAGCCAAAGGAACAGGCCTTGGTCTGGCTATTTCTTTGCGTTTGGCAGGTTTAAATGATAGCGAATTGTACTTCGATTTTGAATATAAAAACGGCTCTCGGGTCGTTTTAAAGACCAAAGTAAATAAAATTCAGGACTAATATGAACAAATTTGTCGCAGACTTACACATCCATTCTCCTTTTTCCAGGGCCACGAGCAAAAAATTAGATCCTTATTTTTTGGCAGCTTGGGCGGAAATAAAAGGAATAAGCGTGTTGGGTACAGGCGATTTTACCCATCCCCAGTGGTTGGAGCAATTAGAACAAACCCTGGAACCAGTTAAGGATGGATTGTTTAAATTAAAAGAAAACGTTGACTTAAACGCACTCAAACTAAGTCCTATCCCGTTAAAACTACGAGGAAAGGTTTATTTTATTCTTAGTGCTGAAATTAGTTCCATTTATAAAAAAAATGGTAAGGTTAGAAAGATTCACAACCTTATTTACGTGCCCAGCCTGGACAAGGCCAAAGAATTGAACAAACGTTTGGCTAAAATTGGCAATTTACATTCAGACGGCAGACCTATTTTGGGTTTGGATGCCAAGCATTTATTGGAGATGGTTTTGGAACTGGATAGTCGAGCACACTTAATTCCTGCCCACATTTGGACCCCTTGGTTTTCTTTGTTTGGCTCCAAGTCTGGATTTGACGCCATTGAAGAATGTTTTGAAGATCTTAGTCAATACATATTTGCCTTAGAAACAGGGCTATCTTCTGACCCTGAGATGAATTGGATGTGGAGCAAGTTGGATCGGTTTGCTCTTGTGTCCAATTCTGATGCCCACTCTGGCGAAAATTTGGCCAGAGAGGCCAATTTGTTTCAAGGAGAAATCAGTTATGACGGTATGTTTTACGCCTTAAAACGAGAAGGACTTGGGCATAAATTCCTTGGAACCATTGAGTTTTATCCTGAAGAAGGCAAGTATCACTTAGATGGACACAGAAAGTGCAACGTGGTTTTTACGCCCAAACAGACCTTGGCTCATCAGGGGATATGTCCGGTTTGTGGCAAAAAACTTACCGTAGGAGTCTTACACCGGGTTTTGGCCCTGGCCGACCGTGAACAACCAATTCAACCCAAACACAGTCCTGGATATCTTTCTTTAATACCCTTAAAAGAAATTTTGGCTGAGATTTTGCAAGTAGGGGCCAAAACCAAAAAGGTAAATCAAGTCTATTTTGAGCTTATTTCACGTTTTGGTTCAGAGTTAGACATTTTAATTAACGTTCCTGAACAGGAACTTGGCAAAATTCAGCCAGGACTAGATCTTGCTTTGGCTAGAATGCGGCAGGGCAAGGTGTTTAAAAAACCTGGTTTTGATGGTGAGTATGGTAAAATTTCTTTGTTTACACCCAAAGAAATCAAAGAATTAACTCAGGGTAAATTTTTTTTGAGTTCAGATCTAACTCAGATTGAAGAGTACGTTCGTCAAACCAGATTAGATAAGCCTGTTTTTAAATCTACACCCACTTCCACCCTTAACCCTGAACAAAAAAAGGCTATAGCTGAACTGGGGCCAGTTCTGGTTATCGCAGGGCCTGGCACGGGTAAAACCTTTACTCTTATTGCCCGAATTCAGCACTTGCTTAAACAAGGCGTAAATCCAAGACACGTTTTGACTGTAACTTTTACTCGCAAGGCAGCCCAGGAGCTCAAAGAACGCCTTTATTTGCTTTTAGGCGAACAAAACAGTTTGCCTACGGCAGATACCCTGCACGCCTTAGCTTATGAATATTGGCAACAGGTTCACGGAGAAAAACCTCTCTTGGTGGACGAAGAAGGGGCCAGGCAGGTCTTTAGTTTGGCCAACCCTCAGCTCAAGGGAAAATCCTTAAAACAGGCCTGGGAAAAATTAAGCCTGGCCCGGGAAGCACAAAAAAAGATAACTTCTCAAGAGTACGTAGCTTATTTTGAATTAAAAAAAGACTTAAACGTAGTTGATTATTTGGATCTTTTGGAGTTTTGGTTGGCTGAAATCAAGACCGGTAGCTTTATAAATCCCTACTTACACGTTTTGGTAGATGAAGTTCAGGATCTATCTCCTTTGCAGTTGGAGTTGGTCACTGCCCTCAGTTCTCAAGAAGGCAAAGGATTTTTTGCCATTGGTGACCCTAATCAGTCTATTTATGGATTTAGAGGTAGTGTTCAAGACGTAACTGTTTATCTCAAGGGGCATTATCCCCTATTAAAAACTATTACCTTGACCCAGAATTATCGTTCTGGACAAAAAATTTTAGACGTAAGTGCCAACCTTTTTCCAGTTCAGTTAAGGTCCCAAAAACCAATTCAGGCTCAAATTACTATGTTTGAGGCCCCTACAGGGGAGTACGAAGCCCATTGGATTGCTAAGCAGGTAAAGTCGTTGGTTGGTGGCAGTTCTCATTTGGAGGCGGATAAACAAGAAAGCAACCTGCCGTTAAGTGAAATTGGGATATTGGTTAGATTTAAACAGCTTATTCCACCTCTTAAAAAGGCCCTGGAAAATTATGGCATACCTTGTGGCGGGCAAGAGGAAGATAGTTTTTTTCGAGAACCCAGGGTAGAGATTATTTTGCAAGAAGTAGAAAAGATGCTTGGACTTAGACCCAAGGAAAAGTCCCTTATTCCAGAGCAAATTTTGGCTGCAGGGCCAAAACAGATCGAGTATTTTTTACAAGATATCCCTCCTTTTGATCCCCTGTTTTGGCAAAGTAACTCCTTTAAAGAATTAGAAAAACTCTATCAACAAGAACAGAGCTGGATTGGGGTTTTAAATTGGATCAGATTAGAAGAAGATTCTCTTTGGCTGAGCTCAAGGGCTCAACAGGTAAAAATTATCACTTTACACGCAAGTAAAGGTTTGGAGTTTGAAGCAGTGTTTTTGCCTTGTTTGGAAGACGGAATCTTGCCCTTTCGGGGAATAAATCAGCTTATGCAACCCCAGGGAGAAGATCACTACGACCTGGAAGAAGAAAAACGCCTCTTTTACGTAGGTATAACTAGGGCTAAACGGTATTTGTTTTTTAGCCTTGCCAAGCAAAGGACTGTTTATGGCAAACGCTTGCATCTGCCCAAATCCAGGTTTTTACAACTCTTAGATTTTAATCTGATCACGTCCAAAAAAGCCATACCCAAAGTCAGAACCAAGTCAAAACAAGGAACTTTAATTTAAGGGTAGGTGTTGTCAAGGTTGATGCTATATTTGGTCCGTAAAAAGTGGCATCTTTAGCTGGTTTCAAAACAAATGGTCGTCTATTGGAGGAAAAATGGATAAAGTATTGAGGTTAAGTGCACCTTCTTATGTTATTCCCGGTAATATTTACGACAACTGTATGTTTTTAAAACAATACGTATCAGGGATCAGCCTTGCTTTTTTTGAAGCAAAGGTCTGTTTGGGATATACAGAAAAAGACTTACCTCTTACGCTCAAAGATATGGAGGATATAAGGTATCACCTTCATCTACCCTTGGATCTGGATTGGACGAAACCTGAACTTGCCGCCAAGATTTGTTGGGAGTTGTGGCAGAAAACAAGTTTTCTAAAACCTTGGGCTGGAGTGCTCCATCCTGAACAGTCTAGAAATAAGGTAAAGTCTTTTCTTCAAACTTGGATTGATCTGGGCGGCAAACCAGAGCAAATTCTTTTGGAAAATATCAAGGACATTGACCTAAGCCAGTTGTGGGACGTTGTGGTGGAAACTAACGTAGGGATTTGTTTGGATACTGGGCATTTGTTTGCCTATGGACAGGAAAATATTTTGGCTTTACCCGGCTTTTGGGAAAAGATAGATTTGGTGCATTTTTACGGACAAGAAAAGGGCAGAACTCACTACGGATTAGAATACTTATCCAATCAGGGATGGGATTTTTTTAAAGAAGTTTTAAATAAACTAAAAGACGGTGCTGAAATTGTTTTGGAGTTATTTGCCAAGGATAGTTTTTTATCTTCTTATCAAATACTTAAAAGTAAAAAGAGAGAGTTGGGGGTAAATTTTGTTTGAGTTAGTTTTGGGTGGATTTAAAAGCGGCAAGTCTAGATTTGCTTTGAGTTTATTTGGCCAAGAACAAGGGGCCATCATAGTTAGTGGCAAGGGATTGGATTTTGAGTTTAAAAAACGCATTCTCAGGCACA
>Ga0256840_1001819_pt1 | contig 19370 bp, 16 predicted proteins | sample 355202metaG_FD_185969 | JGI IMG/M metagenome (GOLD analysis project Ga0256840, IMG submission 185969) | Hydrothermal vent microbial communities from Mid Atlantic Ridge, Atlantic Ocean - 355-202 | ecosystem: Environmental > Aquatic > Marine > Hydrothermal vents | place: Atlantic Ocean: Mid...
GGGCAAAAGATGTCCAAGAGTTACGACAATGCCATTGATATTTTTATGGAAACTGAGAAAAAACTTCAAAAAAGATGTAATAAAATTATCAGCTCCTCTACCCCTCTGGGGGAACCTTTAGAGTATAAAGGGTGCAATATTTATAACTTGGCTTCCCTCTTTTTAGATGACAATAGAAAAACTGAACTTCAAGCCCGTTACAAAACAGGCGAAGAGGGTTATGGTCACTTTAAAAAGTACCTCAAAGAGCTTATCTGGGGTGAGTTTGAAGAGGCAAGAGAGAAACGTAATTATTACCTAGAAAACCCAGATATGGTTAAAGAGATACTCCATGAAGGAGCAAAGAAAATGCAAACAATTTCAAACGCTAAAATGGCCATTGTTCGTGATGCTGTAGGAATCTATTAATCCCATATTTACCTTTCCATCATTTGCTGTACCTCCTGCATCACTGATGGAACCATAACCACCACTTCAACAACCTATTTACACGCTTATACTAAGCATTTACTCTAATGTTACATACAACTTTTTACTTTTAAGTTTCTCCAAAGTCTTAACAATATAAAATAATAATTAACTATATATGTTTAGAATAGTTAATTAAATCGATTTATCTTTCATAGGGAGCGTCATTCATGACATATTTAATACTATTTTTACTCATAGCAGCATTTTTGGGTGGCGTTATAGGTTGGCTTTTTAGAGGAAGTTGTAAAAAAGTTCTTGATTCTACAAACAATAAATGGAGTCAAAAACTAATGAAAAATAATAGTAGATGGAATGAAAAAATAGAAAAAGTAAAAAGAGATTATGCTAAAAGCATATCAAACTTAAATCAAGAACACCTCTTTATTAAGAACCTACTGTATAAAAAAGAGACAAAACAAACTATAGAAAAAGCCAATTGGAAAAAAGAGAGGGAGAAGCTTATTAAAAATAATGACAATAATCTAATACACTTAAATAGAGAGCTGAGTATTATGAGAAAAAAGATAAACATAATACAAATAGAAATAAAAATAAAAGAGAAGCAACTCTTAAACACAAATATTGACAATTAAAATATAAAAAAAGGAGCCAGTTACAACCAAATATCAGCAATATTTCTCAATCCAGCCACATTATCTGATGCAAATATTTTTAATTTAGCTTCATTCTCTTTGGCTCTTAAATCATAACGAGCTTCTAAATACTCAACAATGGCCTCACCAGAGTGAATTAATATCGGTTTCCCATTAAAATAGTTCTGAAGGCTCTCACCAATAAGAGGGAAATGTGTACACCCCAATATAATTGCTTTAGGTTCTTCTATATTAGAAAAGTAATAATCCATCGTAGCCTCTAAAATCTCACCATTAAAAATACCTTCCTCTACCAAAGGAACAAAAAGACCTGTCTGTAGTGCTGTAATCTTGGTATGTCCCAATTTTTCAAGGGCATCTTCATAACGTTTAGAGGTAATGGTTGCACGGGTTGCGATGATTAAGACATTATCATCTTTATGTAAGTTACTGTTTTCAAGTGCCAGTACTCCTGGTTCAATAACCCCTAAAACAGGATAGTTACTTTGAGCATTCATTTCAGGTAAGGCATAAGCAGAGACGGTATTACAAGCTGTAATGAGTAGATCAATATCAAAATTGTTAAAAAATTCTAAAGCTTCAAGAGAGTAACGAATAATGGTGTTTTTATCTTTAGGACCATAAGGAACACGAGCTGTGTCCCCATAATAGATAACCTCATCAAAAAGGTTATGTGCAAGTAGACTTTTTACAACGCTGAATCCACCAGCTCCAGAGTCAAAAACACCTATTTTCATCTTTTTAGTAAGATCACCCGTTCATAATCGCTAAAAACTCTTCATTGGTCTTTGTTTTTGTCATTTTAGAGAACAAGAACTTCAATCCTTCTACATCTTCCATGCCTTGCATGGCATTTCTAATCGCCCATACTTTTTGCATGACTTCAGGATCAACCATAAGCTCTTCTTTTCTAGTTCCTGATTTGGTAACATCAATAGCAGGGTAGATTCTTCTCTCTGAAACATAACGATTAAGAACAACTTCTGAGTTACCTGTACCTTTAAACTCTTCAAAAATAACTTCATCCATACGACTTCCCGTATCTATAAGAGCTGTTGCAATAATAGTAAGAGAACCACCCTCTTCAATATTTCTAGCAGCACCAAAGAATCTTTTTGGCTTATGTAGAGCATTGGCATCAACACCACCTGAAAGAACTTTTCCTGAACTCGGAGTTACAGTGTTATACGCACGGGCAAGTCTTGTAATAGAGTCCAGTAAAATAACAACATCTTTTCCACTCTCTACACGTCTTTTTGCTTTTTCTATAACCATTTCGGCAGTTCTTACATGGTTTTGTGCAGGCAAATCAAAAGTTGAAGAGTAAACTTCACCTTTAACGCTTCGTTGCATATCTGTTACCTCTTCAGGTCGTTCATCAACCAAAAGAACCATCAGTGATACATCTGGTGTATTATGAGAAACACCATGAGCCAACTCTTTAAGAAGTTCTGTTTTACCTGTTCTTGGAGGGGCAACAATTAATGCTCTTTGACCTTTACCAATAGGTGTAAACAAGTCAAGTACACGACCAGTTAACTTCAATGGATTGTATTCAAGTTTAAGTTGTTCTGTTGCATATAGAGGAGTAAGGTTATCAAAAAGAGGTCTCTTTTTAGACTCTTCAGGTGGCAAATAGTTAATCGCTTCTATTTTAAGCAGTGCATAATATTTTTCTTGTTCTTTAGGTTGCCTAACCTGACCTGTAACGATATCACCATTTCTAAGTGCAAAACGCTTAATTTGGGTTCCACTTACATAGGTATCATTAGAAGAGTTGGCAAAGTTTCCATCTTCTGAACGTAAGAAACCATACCCATCATTCATCACCTCTAAAATACCGGTGAAGAGAATAAATCCACCCTGAGATACTTGAGATTTTAAAATTTCAAAAATTAAATCTTTTCGTTTAAATTCATTGGGATTTTCAACTTTAACTTTATGAGCAATCGTCACCAACTCCTCTAAAGGCTTTGATTGTAACTCTTCAACTTTGTATCCATTAACGGGTACATGCGTTCTTGTATGATTTCTTTTACTGTTATTTTTTTTCTGATGTTGTTCGCTCATAAGTCCTCTTGAAAGCTATATTGGAGTGTTTGTAGTATTTACTGTAGTTGCAATATTATAATCACTTTTTCGTTAAGTTATGATGATATCGCCATAAATAGCAGTGGAACATAGGTAAATTAGTGTTCCCATGAAGCAATACTATCAAATAATTAATACCAAATAGGTATAATTCTTAAAAAAAAGAGGAATCATGACAAAACTCTATGTAACAGATTTAGACCATACTTTTTTACACAGCACCCAAACTGTAAGTAGCTTCTCTAAAGAGATTTGGAATGAGAAATCTCATGATGCCATACTCTCTGTTGCCACAGCTAGAAGTTTTTCTAAAACCAATCAATTTTTAGATGGACTACACCTGAAAGCACCTCTTATTTTACTCGATGGAGCCATGGTGGCAACCACAGAGAAAAAACTCATAGGTTTAAATACTTTAGGAAAAGATATTGGAGATGCCATCATTGAGGAGAGCAAACTGTTTGATATCTACCCTTACGTCATTGCGTTAGCTGACCATCAAACACTCAATGAGACCTTTACCATTCCCCCTCAACTGAACCACTATCAAGAGCGTCTCATAAAAGAGTCTTATACCTTAGATAAACGTTTAGAGTATGTTAAAAAGATTCAAGGGGAAAACGATACACTCAAGCTTGTTTATATGGGTGAGGAGCGTATACTGCGTCCTTTAGCTGAACATCTTGCCAAAGTTTTTGCGAATGCCATCGAGGTAAAATTGGCTCCTGAAAACTACATGAAATGCTACTTTTTAACCATTCTTCACCCTCTTAGTGACAAAGCCCATGCACTTTTAAAAGTGCATGAATACTTAAACATTGATAGTGCAGAGACAACAGTATTTGGAGACAGTTTAAATGATATAGGTATGTTCAAATTGGCAGGCACAGCAGTTGCTGTAGAAAATGCACTTGCAGAGGTCAAAAAAGAGGCTGATATTGTATTAAAAGAGACCAATGATGAAGATGCCGTTGCTAAGTATCTACAACAAAATATCAAATCTCAGTTTATATTCAAGAATTTGACATATTAAAACTAATTTTATCTTTTTTACACAAAAATAAATAACTCTACTTCTTAACTTTATTAAAAATCTATTAATCTTAAATATTAAATTAATAATTTCATAAAAATAATATATTTCTAATCTTATTCCTATATAATGAACTATCAATCAATATATGAAAAAAGGAGAAGTATGAAATGGGATACCTTAGGTGATATTACCGTCTTAATTGCAGATGATGATGCTTTTAATAGACAACTGGTAGTTTCACTTTTAGACAAAATTCCTACCATGAGTTTTTTTGAAGCTGAAGATGGTGCCGAAGCCTTAGATATTTTAGAAAAAAAACACGTTGATATGCTCTTACTCGATTTACACATGCCAAAAATGGATGGGTATGAGACCATCAAGATAATAAAAAAAGAACCTAAATATGGTTTTCTACCTATTGCTATTATTACAACCGATGAGCAAGAGATGAACAAACTTTATGCTTTAGGAGCAGATGATTTTATATCAAAACCCTTTAGATTGACCGAGTTAGAGGCAAGAATTTATGCTCATATTGAAAAAAAACAGTATCGACAAAAATACCATCAACTCTCTCAACAAGAGATACAACAGCAACTGGTTGACTCCAAAGAAGAGGATAAACAATCAGAAAATATAGAGAATATAAAAAGTATAGACAAAACTGAAGAGAGTGACAAAACAGTAAACCTGGAGCAAGAGAGCTACAGCTTAGAAGCCATTGAGAACTCTCAAAAAGAGATTTTTTACAATATGGCAAAATTAGTAACTCAAAAAGATAACAGTAATGACCTTAAGGTTGTTTCTACTCTAGCCAAAGCCCTTGCTCTACTCATTGGGTACGATAAAAAAAGAGCAAATAATATCTACCATGCTTGTATGATTAAAGAGATTGGTACGCTATCACAGAGAGAAAACACACCATCACGTTATCACTATTCCCAAAAAGAGAAAGAGCTTTATTATCAATCTTTAGTTGCAGGATATCGACTACTTAATAACTCTATAGAGACAGAGTTTATTAAAATATCCAAAAAAGTCATTGCCCAACATAAAGAGTGTTTTAATGGATCAGGATTTCCCCAACAACGACAAGCTAAAGAGATTCATAATGTAGCCTATATTGTTGCCATGGCAGAAACCTTTAATGCACTGCTTTCACAAAGCAGTTATCTCAATCAAAAAATACACACTTCCCAAGAGACTTATGAGATTTTCAAAACCCAAAGTGGTCAACGTTTTCACCCTCAAATAACCAAACTGTTTTTAAAACACTTTGACTACTTTATTCAATTAAGAGAAAAAATCATGAAACAAATTTTACAAAAGGAGCATTTAAAAACATGAAAAGCGTTATACTACATGCCTACTCAATTGGCGATTTAACAAAAAAAATAAATAAGAATTTAAATAAAGATTTTAAACCCTCATTGGCTTTTGTCTATACTTCTCCAAGGTATAACATTAGAAAATTGGTGGTGGAGTTAAACATCTACCCATTTTTAGTATTTGGCTCTACGACCGTAGGCGAGATATTTGCCAATAAAGAGCTTGGGGTCCATGAAGAAGAAGAAAGCATCGTCTGTATGTTGCTAGATATTGACCCTACTGCCCTAAGCTTAAGACTCGTACAAGTTGAAGATGACAAATACCATGAAGCAGGAGAACAGGTCGGTATCTGGGCAAAAAAACAGTTTTTGGACCCTGCTCTTATTACCGTAACCTCTGGATTAGATTTTGACAATGATGCCTATACACAAGGTATTGTCTCAGAAGGCATAGGGTATGCCTTTGGTGGAGCTGCAGGAGATGACTTAATACTCAAGGACACCTTTGTCTTCTCAAAAGAGAACTTCTCTAACCATGGAATCATCGCACTGGCTATTGATAGAGATAAGGTTAATATTTTAGGTGCTAGAGCCTTTGGTTGGACAGGTATTGGAAAAGAGAGAATTGTGACCAAAGCCAATAAAAATATCGTCTATGAGATAGATGGTAAACGGGCCATTGATTTCTATAAAAGCTATCTCAACATTAGCAGTGATGATATGCCTCAAGTGGGTATTGAGTACCCTCTTGAAGTCCATATGCGAAATGGTCAAGTGGTCTATAGAGCTGTATTGGACATTGATGAAGAACAAGGAGCATTAATCTTTGCAGGACATGTGGAAGAGAAATCAAAAGTACGTCTCTCATCAGCCAAAGGCAGAGTGATTATTGACCATGTTAAAGAGAGTATCGAAAACGTATTGGCTGAAAATAAAGATTTCCAACCTGAAGTAGCATTGCTCTTTCCTTGTTGTTCAAGAAAACAGGTGCTAGGAGAGTTAGCCATTAAAGAGATAGAAGCTGTCTATTCTACTGCCAAAGTACCTCTTGTTGGTTTCTTTGCTTATGGTGAGATTGGTGCTTTCCCTGGTGGATATGGTTTCCATAATGAAACATTTGTAACAGCACTATTAAGTGAAAAGGAGAAATAGATATGTTAATAGAAAATATAATCAATTCAATTAATGCAGCACCCAGTTTTGACAATAAAGAAGCAACCATTAAAAGAGTTGAACGTCTACAAGAAGAAGTGACCAAATTAAATAAAAAATACAACAAAGCCAATGCAGATAGATTGACAGTTTCACACCTTCTTTCAGAGGTTAATGAAGAGTTAGAAGAGTCTTTAAGTAATGAAAAACGTTTTATTGCATCAGTGAGTCATGAGCTAAGAACCCCTTTGACTGCTATTTTAGGTTACAGTGAACTACTTGACGATACAGCACTCAATAACAAACAAAAAAGATACTTAGACAGCATGGTACAGAGTTCAAATCACCTACTCTCATTGGTAAGTGACCTACTTGATGTTGCTAAAATAGGTGACAACCGTATAGAACTCTCCCCTAGAGAGATGGACTTAGATGATGTACTGAATGATTGTGCCAACCTTATCCGTTCAAAGATTGCCAAAGATGTTGACTTTATTATTGATATCCCCATGTTGGAGTACAAAGTCAAAGCAGATGACAAGAGACTAAAACAGATTTTTATTAACCTGCTCTCTAATGCTGCTAAGTTCACAAAAAAAGGTTCAATTCGTTTTTATCTTCAACACATAGAAGAGCTTAAAAACAATAAGTTAAAAGTAGTTGTCAATGTTGACGATACCGGAGATGGTATACCCGATGAGGTAGCCAAAACCCTATTTGACCCTTTTCAATCAACCGACAAAACGCAGGGTACAGGACTGGGACTCTATATCTCTCAACAAATCGCAGGCATGATGGATGGTGAAATCACCGTTGAGTCACAAAAAGAGATAGGTAGTAGTTTTAAAGTTACAATTATTGTTGAACAATCCACCAAAAAAGAGATTGGTAAAGCACTCAAAAATGCCAACATCATGATGTTTTCAAATAGAGATAAATTTGTCGAAAATGTTTCAAAAGAGTTTATGAATCTTCATGTTAATTTCCAAAACCATGATGTTATCAATGGAGACATCACCTCATCGTTGGTGCAGATGGTTGCGAGTGGACGATTTTATGATATTGCTATATTTGATGTTGATATATTTAAAAACCATACCACAGACATTGCAGGAACACTCAAAGCGATTAACCCACATATTAAACTCATCGCCTTAGCAGGAGAAGATAACGATAAAAATCTCTCAGAATTTGAGATGGTTGTCAATAAACCTGTACCTTATCAACGATTTATTAAATATACCGAAGAGGTTTATGCCAAAGAGTTCTTTGATAATAATGAAGAGGTAGATTACTCTAAATTAGATATTCTAATTGTTGAAGATGTTGAGCTAAACAGAGAGTATGAAAAAGAGATGTTGGACAATTTCTTCTCTATTGCTTGTGATACAGCAGAAAATGGTGCCATTGCCGTAGAGAAAGCCAAAAATAGAAACTATGATGCCATCTTAATGGATATGCGTATGCCTGTTATGGATGGACTTGAGGCGACTAGAAAAATTAGAGAATTTGATAAACAAATCCCTATTATCTGCATGAGTGCCAATGTCTACAAAGAAGACAAACTCGCAGCCCAAGAATCAGGGATGAATGACTTTATTGAAAAACCATTGGAACGTGCTGACATAGAGAGTAAACTATTAAAACTTATCAATAACGAGTTTCAAGAGAAAGAGACCATCGCAATTAAAAAAGAGTTAACCCCCACTCCAATACCTATGGATAGTGGCTTGGCGATGAAAGAGATGGCATTGAGACATCTAAAAAATAATTTCAATGATGATATATCCAACAAACTGTTCACAAAAGCAATTGGCAGTGTCAAGGAGTATGTTAAAAGAATTAAACACAGTTTTAAAGAAAAAGATACCAAAGCACTGATAGAAGATTTTCATGCCCTTAAAGGTGTCTTAGCCAATATCGGATTAAAAGAGTTGGCAAACAGTGCAGGAGAGCTTCAAAAAACTGCTGAAAAGGGTGACTTTATGGCTCTAGTAGAACCTAAAAATAAACTCTTAAATTACACCGAACTGCTTCTAAAAGAGGAGAAATAGTAGATGAAAGAACTTGAAGAATTTGACTCTGTTACTATTTTAAGTGTGGATGATGATGGGTTCAATCAAGAACTGGCATCAGCCATTTTTATAGAGTATGATAATATTAAAGTGATACAAGCAGGTCATGGAAAAGAAGCGATTTCTATACTTGAAAAAGAGCCTGTTGATATTATTTTACTTGATCTCATTATGCCTGAGATGAATGGTATAGAGACACTAACATATCTAAAAGAGAGTAATGAGTATAAAGATATTCCTGTCATTGTCGTCACCTCTAAAGAGGGTGAAAAAAAAGCAACCTATCAACTAGGAGCCAATGATTTCATCTCTAAACCTTACAGTCCAGAGGAGATGAAACTAAGAGTCTTTAATCATTTACGTGTTAAAGTTTTTTCTGACCTTCTTTATGATATTCAAGATGATTCATCCAACAAAGATGCCTCCTCTGACAATCAACTATGTCACCTTAAAAAAGCCATAGAGATAGCCATTGGTTCTCAAAAAAAACTCTTAGAGAAACTGGGCAATATGGCACATGAAAATAGCCAAAGAGATGAGAATGCCTCTAAAAGAATGGGAGAATACGCCAAAGTTATGGCAAAACTTTGTGGACTCAACTCAAAAGAGATAGACAACCTCTACTACAGTATGTCAATTTATGATATAGGTCTGCTAAGACTCTCTAAAAAAGAGCGAAAAAACCCTCAGACAAAGGCCTTTAAAGAGTACCCCACATTAGGATTGTCCGTACTTGATGATTTGGAAGAGACCACACTGATTAAAATGGCAAAAGAGGTGATACTCTATCATCAAGAAAACTGGGATGGGAGTGGTTATCCTGAAGCACTCAAAGGGAAATCTATTCCTCTCTATGCACAGATAGCCTCTATTGTTCACTTTTATGATGAGTTAACCATCTCAAAAGTCTATGCTCCAGAGGTAATCTCATCAGAAGAGGCGTTAGATATTATAAAAAGAGAGAGTGGGGTTAAATTTGACCCCTCACTACTCACACTTTTTGTTGAAAACTTTGAGCTGTTTAGAGACATTAAAAATAGGTTGAGCTAGATGACTATAGATATCAATAAAAAATATAACCTAACAAAAGATGCCGTTCTTCTCATTGAAAAAGGACATCATAAAATATATTGGGTAGGAACAACCTCTTCTCAAGCCCTAAGAAGTAACATCTACCTTATAAAAGATAAGAAAGAAGGCATTATTATTGATTGTGGGAGTAGAGGTGAATTTCAAGAGACACTCAATCGGATCAAACAAATTATGCCCGTTGCTTATGTCACCAAAGTTTTTGCCAACCATCAAGACCCTGATGTTACAGGAGCTATGGTTGATTGGCTGGAGTTAAATCCTAACATAGAGATTATCGCTTCACCCAATACACATACCTTGATTAAACACTATATGAGTGAAGGAGAAGAGTACAGATATTTTAATACCGAAAGAAATCCCTCTTTGACGCTTGATTCAGGTGCTGTTCTAGAGTTTATTCCCTCACCATTTATGCACTCACCTGGTGCAGTAACCATCTATGACCGGTATACCAAAACGCTCTTTTCAGGAGACATATGGGCAGCCATTAGCTTAGAGTGGAAACTTATACTTGAAGATGACTTTTCTGAACATATTGAACACATGGACTTTTTTCATCAAGGGTATATTGCCTCAAACAAAGCAGCTCGAAACTTTTTAATTAATTTTAAGGAGAAAAAGGTCAACAATATTATGCCTCAACATGGAAGTATTATTCTTCAAGACAATGTAAATGATGCATTCTCTTACCTTAAAAACTTAAAGTGTGGGATTGACCATTTTAAAGATATTAGTGATGAGGAGCTAAGCTTTATTAAAAGTTAATTTTGTACCCTACCCCATATTGATTTTTAATCAACTCTTTTGGGATTTTTTTACGCAAATTTTTAACCAAAGTACGAATAGATGAGTTGGTAATGGTTTTATCAAACTCATCACCCCAGACATAGAAGAAAATCTCATCATCACTACAAGGAACTCCCCCTTTTTCAACAAGAAGTTCAAAAAGTTTAGACTCTCTTTTCGTCAATAGAACCGATTTATCATCACAAAAAAGTGTTTTACTTTTACCATCCCATAATGAATTACATGGCAAATGAACGTTATGTCCTCCATCTATTTTCTTAGAAACCTTCAAAAGTGCTTTCATTAAGTCAGCTCTACTTACAGGTTTTATAAGATAAGAAGAAAAGTTTAACTCAACAACTTCTAAAAGAATCTCTCTATCAGAATGGGCTGTTAGTCCAATTATAGAGATATCCGGATCTATTAATCTTATCTCTTTTGAGAGGTTAATTCCGTTGAGCTTAGGAATGAGTAAATCCATAATAATTAAATGAGGCTTCTCTTTTTTATAAACTTCAAAAGCTTCCTCACCATCACGTGCAATATGTAATGCTTGACAACAATCTTCTAAAAAGTAGGCATATTTCTCAATAATTGATTCTTCATCTTCGACATACAAAATGGTTAAGTTTTTTAAAGTTTTCAATGTTGTTTAATCCCATATAAGTTTATGACTTTGTGTCTAATCATGACAGAACAATGTGAAATAAAAGTGATATTTTAAATATTTAAACTAAAAATATATTAAAATATATTTTTTTCTCTTATATGTTTCATATTTAAAGGAACCCTAATTTCACAATTGACACCCTGATTTTTATTAATAATTTTTACAGAGCCATGCATGCTCTCTTCAATAATCATTTTTAAAATATACAACCCCAGACCTGTTCCTTGGGATTCATATTTGGTTGTAAAGTAGGGGTTAAAGGCATCTCTCAAAATTTCTTCTGAGATGCCTCCCCCATTGTCTTCGATATTAATAGAGATCATATCGTCAACTTTTTCAATATCTATAGATATAATAGCTGAAATATTATTCTGTTTAGATGCATCAATTGCATTATTAATAACAATTAAGAGTGCTTGAATCAGTTCAGATCGATATCCAAACATCTGTATATTAATATCTTGACTATATAAAAAGGATACTTCTTCCTCAAAAGAGATAACTGCCAACCTTTGACTGCTCCTAATAACATCCAACATCGAAAACTCTTCTAACTCTTTTTTATGTGAAAAGAGGTTCATAAAGTCATGAATGGTTTTTGAGAGATAGGAGGTAACCTCTTCTATTCCATTTAAATGTTCCGTAAATCGCTCTTCATTTAACTTCTCTTTTCTGTAATCCACATACAAATTAAGAACAATCCCATTAATTTCACTCAGAGGCTGTCTCCACTGATGCGCAATGCTCGATATCATCTCTCCCATGGATGCCAACTTGTTTTGCTCCACCAATAAAATTTGTTGTTCGGCTTGTTCTCTCTGGATCACTCTAATTTTATATGCCAAAACAAATGAAAAACATAAAACCTCAAAGAGCATTAGAAACTGAAAAATATAATCTGAAGGGATATCTGTCTCAATAATATTTAAATAGACAAGAGGGAGTAGAAATCCAGCAAATGAGACAACTGTCCATACCCAAGAGTAAATTCGTGCAATAGTCTCTTTTTTTACATAAGCTAAGTAATAAGTAACAGAAATAACAAGCATTACATATAAAGGTACCAATGTAAAAAAAAGGTTAAACAGCAGTTGAGCATAGACAAACTCTTGAGCTTCTAACACAAAAATGTTAATAACCGTTGCTACTACAAAATAGGCTATAAAGATATTTAATAGACTATTTATCTTTGATAACTGCTCTTTTAAATTTAAAATTGATTGTACAAAAAGGGTCATTGAGACAAAAAAAGCTCCAGAACTGATATAAAATATCCATGTAAACTCAGGAAAATAACGTTGAGAAAATCCAAAAAGACCTGCAAAATAGACCGTTAACCAAAAGGTATAGAAAACATAATATAAATAGGCTCGAAACTTTAAAAGAAAATAGAGAAAAAGATTATAAAACATAATCATCAACATTCCACCAAAAAAAATACCTTCAACAATATTATAACTCTGATAAAAATCAATCAAATACTCTTTGCTTACCAAAGAGAAGTCGATATCTATTTTATTATAATTTCTAATTTTAAAATAGACAGTCGCCTCTTCATGAGGTGCTAAAGATAGAGGGAAAATCATATGATTGGTATTAAACTCACGCTCCTTATTTTTAGCAATCACTCCATCTTCAATATACTCTACAACTTTTCCATTTTTAAGTAGAAAAAACTCAATATGATAGGTAAATTGATTTTCAGATTGAAGATAATAGTTTTTTGTCTCAGAACTCCTGTTTTTCACTTCTAGTTTTGCCCAATAAGATTTATCTCTATTTTCGAAAGTATTAAAAGAGCTTTTGTCTACTTCCCACTTTTTATCTTCTAACATTTCATATGTTTCATTCATATCGCTGGCCAGTGCATAACGCATGTAGGGTTTACTTTTATAGATCTCGTCTGAACCTAGCTCTAGTGTCCCTGAAAAAAGAAAGGTACTCAAAAAGAGCCATAAAAAAAAATTACGCATTGGTATTCATCTGTTGATTAACACTCTCTAAACGCTCAGGGGTTCCAATATCATGCCAAACTCCAGAAAAATACTCTGTTGTCAACATATTCTTCGCTATGGCTTTAAAAAGTAGAGGAGCCAAACTTTGTTTCCCATAATTTACATCTTTAAACATTTTTTTTGAATAGTAACCTATTCCTGAAAAAGTATACTTCTCTTGTGTTCCATCTAAACAGAAGTCACCTTGTAAATTATGTTCAGGGTTAGCTATCAGTACCAAATGTGCCAAACTATTTTGAGTAAGTGTAAAACTACTATCAAAAGAGAAGTCTGTCCAAACATCACCATTGACCACCAAAAAGGTATCACTAAGCAAAGGAAGTGCTTTAATAATGCCACCTGCTGTCTCTAACGCACCTTCATTTTGCTCATCTGAAAAGCTAATATGAACACCATAGCGTGAACCATCCCCCAAATAGTCAATAATCTGTTGACCCAAGTAGGCAACATTAATAACAATATTAATAAATCCAGCAGATTTTAAACGTTCTATATGCCAAACAATTAGAGGTTTGCCTCCCACTTTAAGTAGTGGTTTTGGCGTGTGGTTGGTAAGAGGTCGCATTCTTGAACCCAAGCCTGCTGCGAGTATCATTGCTGTCATATTCTCTCTTTTTTATTAAAAATGACATAATTATATTATTTTTTATTCATTATCCCTAATCTATTGGTCTATTTTATCTAAAATTTTCTCTAAGGGTTTAAACTCCTCATATCTGGCGATATTTTCTCGTATATAACTCAACGTCATCGGAATATCATCAACATAAGCTGGCTTATCATCTCTAATTTTAAGACGGGCAAAAATACCCAAGATTTTAATATGCCGTTGCATCGCCATAAAATCAAACCAACGAATAAACTCTTCGTCACTCACCTCTTTAATGCCTTTTAAGATTTTAAATTCTAACACCAACTCTACTATTTTTTCTCTATCAAACTTAATATAGACATCATTTAAAAGAGAAGCTAAATCATACGTTACAGCTCCAATACGGGCATCTTGATAGTCAAGTACCCAAACCTTACCTTTTCCACCAAGCATAATGTTACGAGAGTGAAAATCACGGTGCACAAAATAACCTTGAGGTTGAGCCATTACCTCATCTTTAATAAGATTTAAAACAGAATTCAAACGCTGTTGCTCTTCACTATCAAGTTTCACACCCAGATGCTTTTCTAAAAACCACTCTTGCATAAGATTCATCTCAAACATTAAAAACTCTGCATCATACAAATCCAAACCTGTCGTCTCTGCCTTTTGCATTTTTATAATCTCATAAATGGCTTTTGTATAGAGAAGTTTACAACTCATTTCACTCAACATATTAGAAAGATGAACATCCCCCAAGTCCTCAAGCAATAAATACCCTTTTGACAAATCTTGGGCATAAACACGTGGTATCTGAACCTTGCTCTTAAGCAATCGTACACTCACATCAATAAAGGGATAAATGCTATCAATCTGCATAGAAGAGTCCATAACAATGTACTCTTTCTCTTTTATAAAAAGACGATAATATTTTCTAAAACTTGCATCAGCAGAGACCACTTCTAATTTATACTCTTTATATCCTAAACTCTCTATCCATGCTTCAATTTGCTGCATAGACTCCTCCTAAAATTGTATTATTTTTTGCACCTGTTACACTTTTCAACTCAATACTTTCTCTTTTTAATCTTTTAAACGCAAACCATGCAAATATCATCGCCTCTAGATTATCGGCACTAATATTGTAGTCGTCCGTTATTTTCACTTTGACTATTGGTAGTAACTTTTGTAATTCACTCATTAAAAAAACATTGCTAGCTCCACCACCACAGAGCAATAACTCTTTAATATCAAATTTTTTAACTTCATTGGCAATAGAGTGAACAGTTAACGCCAACAATGTAGCTTGAATATCTTCATGAGGTATTTTACCCAATGAATCCAAATATTTTATTAAAAAATTCTTATTAAAATATTCACGTCCTGTACTTTTAGGATATTTTAAGCTAAAGTAGTTGTCATTTAACATATTATTTAACAATTCTCTATTCACCATGCCCGATTTTGCCCACTTTCCATCTTTATCATAGGGAAAGTTTTTATGTTCAAAGATCCACATATCCATTAGGACATTACCACAACCCGTATCGTACCCTATAAGTTCTGGTTCTAAAATCGTGATATTTGACATACCACCTATGTTAACAACGGCACATTTTTTAATGTGAGAAAAAAGAAAATGATGAAAAGCAGGAGCAAAAGGAGCCCCTTGCCCACCCTGTGCCACATCTTTTGATCTAAAGTCTGCCACCACATCGATACCTGTCTGCACAGCCAACAAAGAAGGATTGCCCAACTGCATCGAAAAAGGATATGTACCATTAGATTCATGCCAAAGCGTTTGACCATGGGAGCCTATGGCTACAATATCTTCTGCTTTTAAATTTTCATTTTTTAATAAAAGGTTAACTGCTTTTGAAAACTCTAAAGCCAAACGATGGTCAATTTCACCTATCTGTTTAATGGTTGTTAGATCATTAATTATCGAAAGTATCTCCTCTTTTAATGCTTTATCAAAAGGGATAAAAAGCGAAGCTTCCAAATGACAAGAATCATTAGAAATTTGGCACAAAGCCACATCTACACCATCTAAGGAAGTACCTGACATAATACCGATATATCGCTGTTTATTATATTGTTTTTTGGTCACGCTCTTCCTTCCCCATCATCATAATAAAAAACGAGACCAAAGTTCCTACTATCATCATCACAGCAAAGTCAACTTTCAAATCTATTATATGACCCAGTATATAAGGTTGTAAAATCAATACCGTTAAAAAACCACCTATCAAAGCAAAAAGTACCGTTTTTTCATTTCCCCTGTTGGTAAAAATAGCTGCTCCATAAACCCCAAGCAGTGAAGCATAGGCAAATGCCATAACACCAAGAGCAAAATTCAATAAAGGTAGCTCTGTAAACTGTTGCCAATAGAAGCTAAGCATCGCCATTCCACAAAGTAAAATGGCAAAGGTTACAACCATAAAACGCCCTGCTTTTAAAAAGTGTGCCTCATCTTTATCTTTTGAAGCCAACCATGGTCGATAGATATCTTCTACAGCCACCGAAGACATAGCTGATAAAACAGAATTGGTAGAAGATAAGGCTGCAGCAATGGCTCCAACTGTTACCAAACCTCTTAACCCTTCTGGCATCTCATTTAAAATATAAAGCATAAAAATGGTCACACTCTGTCCATCTACATTTTGGTCAACACAGGCAGAGGTTATACCTGACATTTCAGTGTGTTGGTAAAAGAGGTAAAGCAGAAGACCTATGACTAAAAACAGAATCGCCACAGGAATGGTAAAAAGTACAGCGTAAATAAGAGACTTCTCACCCTCTTTTTGATTTTTACAGGTAAGCACCCTTTGTGTCATATCTTGGTCAAGTCCATACGCTGCAATGTTAAGTAAAAACCAACCTGTTAAGAGTGTCCAAATGGTAAATCCACCCGAAAAAGAAAAATCTACAAGCTTTAATTTGTTGTTATCGTTAAGTGTGGTTACGATGGTTGAGAAGTCTGTATTTAAACTATAGTAGAGATAAATAAGCACAGCTATTCCTGCTCCTATATAGGTAATGGCTTGAATAATATCTGACAATATAACCGATTTTACACCACCAAAATAGGTATAAGCCAAAGCCCCTATCATCAAAATGGCTATAGAGATGGCAATATGTACAGGTAATATATCTGAAAATAGTATCATTGAGATTGCTAAAGCACCGATATAGAGTCTTGCTCCCGAAGCAAAAAGACGACCAACCAAAAACATAATCCCTGCATAACGTTTTGAAGTTTCCCCATAACGATGCTCAAGATACTCATAAACGGTTATGGCATTAACGGCATAAAATTTTGGTACCAAAACCTTAGCTACAAATATGACAGCCAAAAAAGCAGAAACATAAAAACCCAAAAAGGTCAAATCATGTTTATAAGAGTATTCGGGTCCACCTAAAAAAGTAGCTGCCGACTGAGAAGTAGCCAAAACCGAAATAGCCACAGCCAACATGGGCATGGCATTTCCACCAGTGAAATAATCACGTGAAGTTTTTATTTTTGTCTGGCTCAATATAACGGAAGTTAAAATCAGTATTAGAAAATATGAAGCGAAAATCATCCAGTCAAGTGAAGAAAAATTTGATTGCATTTCCTGCCTTATTATAAATTTTTTTTGCTATTATAACAAAAAAACAACCCGATGCAATAGCATATAAATAACTCTACTAAATATTGTTATTTAGGGTTTTAAACGATGTTATATTAGCTATAAAATCTTATTTTTTTCATAATTTATTCTTAAAAAAGTTACAAGCTAATAGCCTTATAGATATAATATCTTTATAAGATTAATAAAAACTCAAGGATGTCAAGTGAGGTCTCTGCTCATTGCAAGTATTTTCTTTCATACTATTTTAAATGCGTCAACCAATGAACCGGTTATAACACATAAAGTCAAATGTAACATGACGGTGCAATATAAGAAAAAGCCTAAAAAAGTAGACAATATTAGTGATTTTTTTACAGAAGGAATGTTTTATGGAAGAATCCGAATAAACAACTTTGGATTTGAAGATGAAGAAAATAATAAAGAGTATTTTATTGCAGGCATTGGTGGAAGCTTAATTTATAAAACAGCTTATTTAGAAGGAATAGGGGTTACTACTGGACTCTACAGCTCCCAAAATATAGGAGATACTGACCAAAATCTAGCAGATGATTACAGAGCCGGAAAAGATGTACTTAATCGCTATGAATTGGCAACCAACAACAATTATGGAATGATCTCCCTTGCACAAATTTATGTAGAGTATAAAATTCATAAAAATCAACTAAAAATAGGACGTTTTCCTCTTGAAACAGCTCTCTTAAAAAGTAACGACACTAAAATGATTCCCAATACATTTGAGGGTCTCTATTTTAAGACACGTTCTATTCCAGAAACAACCATTCAAACTGCCTATATCGTAAAACAAAAGCTAAGGGACCATACAGACTTTCACCATGTTTTTGCCTATGGAGATGGAGAAGATGACCCTTACTCTAAATGGACACAAAATGATGACGGTGGTATGCACCGAGGTATCACCATAAGTAAACTTGCCGACAGAGGTATTGACGATAGAATTATGCTTGTAGAAGCGAGAAACAGAAGTATTGAGAACATGGTACTTAAAGCAAGTTACACCCACCTACCTGAACTGCTCTCCTCTATTATTTTAGATAGCACCTACAGTATGGAATTTGATGCGTTAAAAGTTATACCATCCCTACGCTATATGCAACAGTTTGATTTGGGTGCAGGAGAGATTGGTGGAGCTAACCTGAGAAACAACACCGTAGCCTATAACAATTCAGAGAGTTTAAAAGCCTCTCTTATAGCAGGACGTATCGATGTTATCAAAGAAGCAGCAACTTTACGTTTGGGCTATTCTAAAGTAGCTGACAAAAGTGATATTGTTGCTCCATGGCGTGGATTTCCAACAGCAGGATATACCAGAGCGATGTCACAAACCAATTGGTATGCCAATACAGAAGCCTATATGATACGTCTCGATTACGACTTCGCAAAAACAGATTTCTGGCCAGGATGGCGAGCCATGATGCGTTATGCCATTAATGATTTTGATGACAATAAAGCAGGAGTGCAAGCCGATAATCGTGTCTTAACTTTTGATATCGTAAAACGCTTTAAATCCATACCAAACTTTCATACAAAACTGCGTACTGCATTTGTAAACGGTGATACCCATACCATTGCTGGAGACAACTCTATCAAAAAAGACCCTTCATATAACGAAGTACGTTTAGAACTAAACTACCTCTTTTAGAGTTTTCTGCTATAATTCGTACTAGGTATGATAGGTAGTTGCTGGTGGCATTTATGTCACGAGAGGAAAGTCCGTGCTACACATGAAACAGAACTCCATCTAACGGATGGCCAGAGTAATCTGAGGGCAAGTGCAACAGAGAGAAGTCAGCCA
>Ga0256840_1001820_pt1 | contig 19368 bp, 19 predicted proteins | sample 355202metaG_FD_185969 | JGI IMG/M metagenome (GOLD analysis project Ga0256840, IMG submission 185969) | Hydrothermal vent microbial communities from Mid Atlantic Ridge, Atlantic Ocean - 355-202 | ecosystem: Environmental > Aquatic > Marine > Hydrothermal vents | place: Atlantic Ocean: Mid...
TCTCAACCTCGATTAGTGGTGGCTCCCTCCTGTCGCAGAGGCCTGCCTTGGCCAGGGGACAGCGGGGATGGAAGCGGCAGCCTTTCGGCGGGTTTACCGGACTTGGTGGCTCCCCCCTGACCTCCATCCTCTTCTTTGTCCTGGCCAGCTCCGGATCGGGCACAGGAATCGCAGAGAGAAGCATCTGTGTGTAGGGATGAAGCGGGTTTTCAAATATCCTCTTGGCCGGTCCGACTTCAACAAGCTTACCCAGGTACATGACGCCCATTCTGTGACTCATATACTTGACGACGCCGAGGTCGTGGCTTATGAATAGGTACGAGAAGCCGTATTCCTTCTGCAGCCCCTTGAGGGTGTTCAGGATGTTCGCCTGCACCGAAACATCGAGAGCCGATGTTGGCTCATCGAGAACCACGAAGTCCGGCTTGAGGGCAAGGATCTTGGCCAGAGCTATCCTCTGCCTTTGACCGCCCGAGAACTCGTGGGGATAACGGTAAAGGTGCATCTCGTTGAGCCCAACGCTTTCGAGGAGCTTTATCACGAACTCCTCGGGGTCATCGACAGTTATGCCGTGGAATTTAACCGGCTCCATTATGGTGCTGAAGACAGTCTGACGCGGGTCAAGTGAGGAGTAAGGGTCCTGGAACATTATCTGGGCATGTTTCCTGAACCACAGCAGGTCCTTGCCCTTGAGCTTCGTGACGTCCTTTCCCCCGAACAGCACGCTACCCGACGTTGGCTGTATCAGCCTCAGTATCGTCCTGCCGGTGGTGGTTTTTCCGCAACCGCTTTCGCCAACGAGGCCAAAAGTCTCACCAGGGTATATCTCAAAACTAACACCGTCGACCGCCTTCACCCATGCGATCGTTCTTAAGAGGCTTTTGACCGGGAAGTATTTCTTAAGGTTTTCAACTTTGAGCACTGGTTCCATAATCCTCACCTCAATACCTGTGGCAGGCTACAAAGTGGTTCGGTTCGATCTCTTTCAGCACTGGCACCGTCTCCCTGCATACCTGGGTTGCGAATGGGCACCTTGGATGGAAGCGACAGCCAGATGGAGGTGTTATCAGGTTCGGAACAGTTCCCGGAATGCTCTCAAGAGTTTCTATCTCTCCCAGAGGATTCGGCACGGCCTTCAAAAGTGCGGCTGTGTAGGGGTGCAAGGGGTTGTGGAAGATCTGGTCAACCGTCCCTATCTCAACGACCTTGCCCGCGTACATGACGACGACGCGCTGGGCGGTCTCCGCAACGACACCGAGGTTGTGGGTTATAAGCAGGACGGTCGCGTTGTACTTCCTCTTCAGCTCATTGAGCAGATCAAGTATCTGAGCCTGAACCGTAACGTCTAGCGCCGTCGTTGGTTCATCGGCTATGAGGAGGCGAGGGTTGTTGGCTATTCCAGCTCCTATGACAACACGCTGCTTCATTCCTCCACTCAGCTCGTGGGGGTAGTTCTTTACCCTACTTTCCGGGTCCGGAAGCATGACCTCACGGAGAACATTAACCGCTTTAGCAATGCCCTCCTTGATGTTCTTCACCTTGTTGTGAACCTCCATGGCCTCCCCAACCTGGTATCCAACGGTATAGAGGGGATCGAGCGAGGAGTGGGGATCCTGGAATATGTAGGCTATCTCGTTTCCCCGGATCTCCCTTATCCCCTCCTCCCCAATCTTGAGGAGGTCAACAGTTGAGCCGTCCGCTCTGTGGTAGACGACCTGCCCGTTCACTATCCTGCCCGGGCTCTCTATAAGACGGGTTATCGACCTTGAGGTCACGCTCTTTCCACAGCCGGTTTCACCCACGAGGGCGAGGGTTTCACCACGGTATATGTCAAAGGACACGTCCTCTATTGCCTTGACTATACCGGCGTAGGTGTAGAAGTACACGCTGAGGTTTTTGATCTCAACCAGGGGTTCAGGCATTACTCTCACCACCCGCGGCACCTTTCTTCTTCACCTTAAACTCCATGCTGCGTCTCGTCCTCGGATCGAGGATGTCCCTGAGTCCATCGCCGAGGAGGTTCCACCCCAGTACCACGGTGACTATGACGATACCGGGGAACGCCACAAGCCACCACGCCTGTGGGAAGTACTGAGCGCCCTGGTTGATCAAGTTACCCCAGTCAGGGATTGGTGGAACAGCTCCTAGCCCCAGGAAGCTCAGACCAGCCTCCGTCAGGATCACCCCGCCGAAGTCCATCGTTATCATGACCAGTATCGGCCCGATTATATTGGGCAGTATGTGCCTGAACATTATTGTTCTAGAGGGCAGACCTATGGCCCTAGCAGCCTCAACGTACAGGTTCTCCCTCTCCGTCAGCGTTGAACCGCGGGTTATTCTTGTGTACCCTGGCCACCAAACGATTATAAGGGCGACGAAGACCGCCAGTAGCTTTCCGAGGTTGTTAACGTCCCTTGGTTGCAGTGCGAACAGTTTGAGGACCAGGGTCTGGGCGAAGGCATGGTAATTCAGGAAGTTCTGAATTCTCCCCGGTAGGACAGCCGATAGTGCGATGGCCAGTATCAAACCGGGGAATGCCAGGAACATGTCCGTTATACGCATTATTATCTCATCGACGGCACCGCCGTGGTAGCCCGCTATCAGACCCAGCATTATACCGAACGTTGGTCCTATCATGATAATGAAGATGTCCAGCACCAGGGCGGTTCTGGCCCCCGCCAGGAGGACACTAAGAAGATCCCTACCAAAGAGGTCCGAACCGATCGAGTAGTGCACAGTTGTGGTATAATGTATAACGTGCCAGTTCTTGACCATGGTAACGTTCAGGAAAACGTTCGTGCCTGGGGGAGCGAGTTTTGACGTGGAGTTGTACATGACAGGGAAGAAGTCGTAGGGCCAAGACGCGAGGTACGGTCCCACAATGCCAAAGAATATATACACCACGACTATTACCAGGCCCAGAAGCGCCGGAGGGGACCGGTTAAGGGCGTAGGCCATCAACTTCCATTCCTGTATCTTGGACTGGTTTCTCCTTCTCCAGTCTTTCTTAAACAGATTTATAAACACGGCCAGACCATCTATGAGCTTGTCGCTTATCCGGTCAAGTATGGACATCTCGTACTCTTCCCTCTCCTCGTATGATTCTTTCGGTTCCTTTGTGTCATCTCCCATTTGAACCACCTCAGAACCTCACCCTTGGGTCAACCAGCGCGTAGAGTATGTCCGCCACCAGATTGGCCGTTACGAAGACTATTGCGTACAGGAAGGTGACACCGATGAGCGCGGGGAAGTCCAGGTACATCACCGACTGAAGGGCGTAGAGGCCTATTCCCGGGAGGTTGAATATCGTCTCGGTTATTGGGGTCCCAGCAAGCAGCCCTCCGAACTGGAGAGCCAGGATGGTTATGACAGGAACCAGGGCGTTTTTGAGGACGTGCCTGTAGAGCCTGCCCTTCGGGACACCCTTCGCCTTGAGGAAGAGGGTACTGTCTCTGCTGTACGCCTCAAGGAAAGAGTTCCGGGTGAACCTCATCAGAACCCCTGCGGCAGCTATTCCAAGGGTGAAACCTGGAAGCCAGTAACGCCTGACCTGCTCCGCGAAGTTGCCCCAGTTGAGGGTCAAGATGGAGTCTATTACAGGAATGTGAGTTATCTGATGATGGGGAGCGGGCGGTATTCCCGCGAGCGTCGTTAGATTCCAGTGGATGAAGAAAACCCAGATGAAGAGGTAAGCCATGACGTAGATTGGCGTTGAGATAAACACCAGGGCCAGGATTCTAAGGACCATATCCGTTATCGAGTTGCGCTTGAGCGCCGAGATTATACCCAAGGGGAGCCCTATGAGCACCACGAAGAAGAAAGCGAACAGTGCCAGCTGAAAAGTCACTATAAAGCGGTTGCCGATGTTGGTGAACACCGGCACCTGGTTCAGGGGGTCAAGAAGGCTGTTTGTAAAAAGCCCCTTGATCAGAAACAGGTACTGGTCGTACCAGGGCTGATTTAAGTGATACTCCGCTTTTATGAGCTCCACAGCGGATTGAGTGGCCTTTTCGCCCCCCGCCCACGCCCTCACAGGGTTAGCGGGGATGACGTACGCGATTATAAAAACTATGAAGGTGACTCCTATTAACGTAGGGATAAAGGTAAGACTCCTTCTTACCAAGAACTTTCCTAAGCCCGCCATTTATATCCCCCTTTCACGTTTTCGGTGTTAACGGCAATCACAAACACGTAAAAACATGGAAAAAAGAAAGATCAGCTACCTATAACTTTGTAGTTCAGGCTGTCGAACACCACCGCGCTCTGCAGGAAGGGTCCGATGTAGTCATCTGGGTCAAGGAAGTCCGGCGCCCATCCAACTATGTACACCTGGAAATCACCGCTGCCTGTCTTGGACAGGAGAGTCGGCCAGGATAGTGGCGTTACCGATACCTTGAAGCCGAGTTGTCCCCAGCTGTTCTGAAGCAACGACGCCAGCTGCTGGCGCTGGGTGTTTCCGCTGTTGTAGTAGATGGTTATGGTGTACTTCGTCGGGTCTATACCTGACTTCTTGAGGAGGTTAAGAGCGTTCTGCAGGTTGTACGAGTATTTGGTCATGTTGTACTCGGTGTAGCCCAGCCAGTCAATCGGTATTGGACCGTAGTTCGGAACCATGTATCCGTTGTAAACCGACTTGTACACCTGCTGGTACGGAACGGCCCAGGCAAGTGCCTGTCTGACGAGTTTGTTGTTCATCGGCTCCTTCTGGGCGTTAAGAACAATGAATACCATGTCCGGGGTGATGAAGGATTCAATCTTTGACTTGAATCCCTGGAGCTGGAGGTTCTCAACGGCGTTGAGCCTCGTCAGGGGGACGGCAACTATATCGGCGGTGCCCTTCTGGAAGAGGCTTATACGCGTGTTGGCATCGTTGGAGAGTATGTAGATGACCGTCTTGGTCGTCACCAAGTTCGGGTTCTTCTGCTCGATCTGGCTCCACATGGTGGCGTTCCAATAGTGCGGGTTCCTCTGGAGAACCAGATAGCTGTTCTGCTTTGCCTCCTTGATGTAGAATGGGCCTGTGAAAACGCCTATCATGTTGTCCTGCAGCATCTTGTGTATCGGGTCATTGGAACCTTTCTGGACGTAGTTGTTCCATGCGTCCGGCTTCTTACCCCAGTCCGCCGCCTTCATGGCTGCGTCGTACTTGTCGCCGAGCATGTACTTGGCCGGGATGACCATGAGGTACGGGTCGGCAAGGACGCTGAGGATACCTCCATACGGGTGCGGGAGGACGAGTTTGTAGACACCCGCGGTCTGTCCGCTGTACCCGAAGAAGCTGAGGAGCTCCTGTATGGACGTTACGTCCTTGGTCTTGCCGTTGAAATCTGCAATGACGCCGCCGTTCTTGAGAACCTGCTCGAACTCCTGATCGCTCATTGCGTAGCTGGCGCTCAGGTTGGTGTACGTGCTCAGCATCCAGCTGACGGAATAGCCGCCCCTGAGGACGCGCCAGAACTCGAACTCAACGTCGGTGGCGTTAACCGGGTAGAGGGTACCCGTCTTCGGGTCGTAGGCCTTGACACCACCCCTTATGACGAAGTACCAGACGGTCCCGTCCTTGTTGTGGGCCCACGCAACGGCAAGATCCGGCGCAATCTTGGTGGTCTCGTTCTTCCAGTAGGTAACCAGCGAATCGCCGACGTTGTGGTAGATTTCCCACCCGAAGGTCTCGTAATCAAACGCCGGATCAAAGGACCTCGGCCATCCAAAGGTGGCTATGGACATGACACCAGGCTGGTTGTTGTAGCTCCCGATACCGGTGCTGACGGTCGGAGCGTTCTTATCCTCCATAACAAGGTCCCAGCGCGGGGCCAGGACCGGATTGTAGTACCAGTTGTGGACCCAGTTCCACGAAACACGGGCAGCTTTGTTGTCACCCAGGATAATCTCAGGAAGTCCCCTGTTGGCGAGAACCTCAAGGGCGTTGTAAAGGCCAGCCCTAACGTTAGGATCGGTCACTTTCCTCGCAACCTGAATCAGGGCATCCATATCCGGGTCGCGTAGGAACGCCGGATTTATCTCACCGAATCCCTGGGATTCGTTCATAAGCTGTTTGATGGTCTTGGTCTTTGCGGTGTTCTCTTTGTAGGAGACTATTATAACAGGCTTGTTGGGAAGGCTTCCAACCTTGGCACCAGTCCCCTCAGGACCGACCACAACAACGTAGTGCCCCGTCCCGATAACACGGGCCGCCGAAAGGTGAGATTCGATATACTTAACCGCCTCGGACGGCGAGGCCGTGGTTGTGGTGCTGGGGCTTGAAGTTGCACTTGCGGTGCTAGAACTAGAGCTTGTCGTTGAGGGGGTTGTTGTGGTCCCACCCCCCCCGATACAGCCACTGGCAACTACGGCAAGGGCCATAAGGCCCACCAAAAACAGAGCTCCTAAAACACGCTTGTTCATATAACCCCACCCCTAACACGTAATGGGCATTGAAATCTTAGACGTATCAATAATAAGCATTTCGGTTCAATGTGCTATAAACGTTCATCTATGTACAGACAATAGACGTTTAGATCCACGAACCGTGCACGTCCACCGTATCGTACCACCGAAACGCAATGATGCCGGTATACTCCGTCTCTCAGATAACCCAGCCAACAGGCGGAAAGCCCGTTCCAAAAAGGATACACGAAATCCACAGATATTCTCTCCAGCTGGCAGGGACTTAGCTATAATCCAAGAGGGGAGAGGTGTCAGAAGCGTCTGCGAAAAGCTTAAATGAGATAGCCGCTAAATAGAAATGTAAAGGCTTTCCCGGGTGATGAAAAATGGTCAGGTCGTATGTTTTGTTGACAGTTGAGATTGGAAAGGTCGAGAGCGTCATAGAGGCGCTCAAGCAGATCCCAGGCGTTACCAAGGCCGACGCCGTTACGGGCCCGTACGATGCAATCGTACATATAGAGGCCAACGACCTTGGGGAACTCACCAGAAAGATACTCCACGATATACACAACATAGACGGTGTTATTGATACAACGACCGCTATAGTCGTTGAGATGGAAGAAGAGTGAGCTACCTCTTTTTCCTCTTGGATTTGGGTTTCTTAGCCTTGGCTCTGGTATCCCTGATCTCTTTGATCTTCTGGGCAATCATCTTAAGACTCTTGGTTTTTGGGTGCCGGCTCTCCACTCGGAGCATCCCGCGGGTTTGGTACTCCTCTTCAAGACCCGCGAGTCGGGGGTTAAGCTTCGTGGGCTCCGATTCCAGGATCTTCATTCCAAGGCTCTCCGCCGCCTCGACGATCTCGGACAGTCTGGGCCCATTAACTGATATTCCTCTGCTCACGGCCCGCCCATAACGCCTGCTAAGCCTTGAATCGAGCTCATTGGGCCATATCACGAACTTCTTCATCTCCTCCACCTAAAAGATTTAAAAGCCGGCGGTTAAAAACCCTTTTGGTGAGTGCCTTGAACGTATCCTCATTCGGGACCTATCTCCTCGGAAGGGCCAGGAGGGGAGACATGATCATCTTGGAGTACCCTTCAACCTATCCCATGGAGCGTTTCTCATGGGGTGTTCTGATTCCCGCCCTGATGGGCAAGAGAAATGTCGTTGTTGTGGATTTCTTTGGTATCGGGGACGTGATGTTCAGAAACTACGTCCGGGGCATAAGTGGAGGAGAGTACTCCAAGACCCTGGAGATGATAAAGGAGCTCAAAGTAATCAAAGTGGGGCCGGGGGGAGGAAGCTGCGGCGAGGTAATAGATGAGATCGTCCCGACCTATGAGCCCCAGAGCGCACTCAAAAGCTACCACAGTGTCATAAACAGACTCGTGAACTCACCTACCAAACCGGATTACATGGTGACGTTCGGCCTGGCCATGTACCTGCGCTTTGGGGGAGACGGAGCTATCAGATCACTCTTAACAGGACTGAGCACACTACCCGTGGAGGACTGGGCGTGGGTGCACCTTGTAAACCGGAATGCACTGCCGGATGAAACGATGGCAATCATTGAGGAAGTTTCATCCATGATCTTTGAACTGTCGGGGGATGAAGTCACCGTGAAAAAAGGAGGTGAGGTCTTTGCCGCTGATGGGCGAGATGGTTCTACTGATAGACCCGCGGGGAAAACGCTACCTCGTGAGGGTTGAGGAGAGGGAGTTTCACACTGACCTGGGAATTCTAAAGCTTGGGGAACTCACTGCGAAGGACTACGGCGAGAGCATAAAAACGCACAAAGGGAAGGAGTTCAGGATCCTGCGTCCCACCGTGAGGGACTACATCGAGAAGATGAAACGCGGGCCGCAGATAGTTCATCCCAAGGACGCTGGCCTAATCATAGCCTACGCCGGCATCTCTCCCGGCGATACGGTGGTAGAGGCCGGCGTTGGGAGCGGCGCGCTCACGATATTCCTCGCCAACGCCGTTGGACCAAACGGAAGGGTCATCAGCTACGAACTGCGTGAGGACTTTGCCAGAATCGCCCAAAGGAACATCGAGGGGATAGGCTTCGATGACAGAGTAACCATAAAGCTCAAGGACATCTACGAAGGCATAGAGGAAGAGTACGCCGACCACATAGTCCTCGACCTGCCCCAGCCAGAGAATGTCCTTCCCCACGCTGTTGAGGTTCTCAGACCCGGCGGCTACTTCGTGGCCTACACCCCATGCGCCAATCAAGTTCACCGGTTCTTCCAGGCGTTTCAGGAGTACCGGGAGCACTTCTACAAACCGAGGGTCGTCGAGGTCTTAGTAAGAGAGCAAGAAGTAAAGAAGGAATGCATAAGACCCAGAACAACAATGCTGGCCCACACGGGCTACATAACGTTTCTCAGGAAGCTGTAACCTCTTTTTCGTCTCCATCCATGTAAGTCATATAAGCTAGGGCGCCGAACAGAAGCAGACCGCCGACCGCCTGTACAGAGGGATCACCCGGCAGTTTCCTAAGCTCGGGGAAACGCCCGTAGAAGAGTGGCCAGAACAGGGCCACACTGCTCAGCACGATGGAAGCGTAGTAAACCACGGTTCGCATTTTCCTTCACCTCATTAATCCACAGCCAAGCAATTCTTAACATTTTTCATGGTCCGCCGAGTACCAAACCTTTAGTTACCAACATATTTATAAGCACTCAAGGTTGCAAACCTTCAGATGACCAAGTTTGAACCTGCGTACGGAGGTGTTCATTGTGCCATACAAGATAATTGAAAAGAAAGAGCTCTCCATGAGGAACATACTGTACAAGGTCCACGCGCCCCACGTGGCCAAGAAGGTCCAGCCGGGACAGTTTGTCATAGTCAGGGCCTTCAAGAACGGGGAGAGGATTCCCCTAACACCCGTCATGTGGGACAGGGATGAAGGCTGGATCGTGCTCGTGACGTTCATCAGGGGAAGGACCACCATGAGGATGGCCAACGAGCTGAAACCGGGCGATGAGATGCTGAACATCGCCGGCCCGCTCGGAAACCCGGCCGAGATGGAGAAGTTCGGGAAGATACTGGCCATCGGTGCCTACACCGGAATAGTCGAGGTTTACCCGATAGCCAGGGCCTGGCAGGAACTCGGGAACGATGTGACAACGCTCCACGTCACCTTCGAGCCGATGGTCGTCCTCAAGGACGAGCTGGAGAAGGCCGTCGGCAGGCACATCCTTGAGACCGTCCCGATAGACCCGAACCTCGACTTCCCGACCAACATGAAGAACGTCACCAGGAGGCTCGTCGAGAAGGTGCGCGAGATGCTTGAGAAGGAAGAGTACGACACGGTCTTCATGGTCGGCCCCGCCGGGGACCAGAGGGCCGTTTTCAACGTGGTCAAGGAGTTCGGTATTCCCATGAAGTCCGACCTCCACCCGATAATGGTGGACGGAACCGGAATGTGCGGCGCCTGCCGTGTCACCGTCGGCGGCGAGGTTAAGTTCGCCTGCATAGACGGGCCGGAGTTCGACGCGTACCAGGTGAACTGGGACGAACTCATAGCGAGGAGCGGCTACTACACGGATATGGAGCAGAGGGCCATGCAGGGGTACATGAAGGCCCTCCAGGGGGGTGAGCAGTAATGGCGGTTAGAAGGAGGATCATCAGGGAGAGGATTCCGACGCCGGAGAGGCCGGCCCAGGAGAGGGTCAAGAGCTTCGTTGAAGTCAACCTCGGCTACACGTTTGAACTCGCCACAAAAGAGGCCGAACGCTGCCTCCAGTGTCCCTACGACTACGCACCCTGTATAAAGGGTTGCCCCGTCCACATCAACATCCCGGGCTTCATAAGTAAGCTCGTCCAGTACCGCGACGACCCTGACAAGGCCGTTAAAGAAGCCTTAAACGTCATCTGGGCCTGCAACTCTCTGCCAGCAACCACCGGCCGTGTCTGCCCGCAGGAGGACCAGTGTGAGATGAACTGTGTCATGGGTAAGGTCGGTGACAAGATAAACATCGGAAAGCTCGAACGCTTCGTGGCCGACTACGCCCGCGAAAAAGGCATAGACGAGGAGCTCCTCTTTGAGATAATCCCTAAGATCGAGAAGAAAGGCCAGAGTGTGGCCATCATCGGAGCCGGACCGGCAGGACTCACCGCCGCCGGAGAGCTTGCAAAGCTCGGCTACGACGTTACCATCTACGAGGCCCTTCATGAGGCGGGCGGAGTGCTCATGTACGGCATCCCAGAGTTCAGACTGCCCAAGGATATAGTCGAGAAGGAGATCGACAAGCTCCTGAAGCTCGGCGTTAAGATACTCACCGACCACATAGTTGGGAGGACCGTCACCGTCGAGGAGCTCCTGGAAGAGTACGACGCCGTCTTCATAGGCTCCGGCGCAGGAACCCCGAGGCTCATCAACGCGCCCGGCATAAACCTCAACGGAATCTACACGGCAAACGAGTTCCTCACGCGCGTTAACCTCATGAAGGCCTACCTCTTCCCGGAGTACGACACACCCGTCAAGGTCGGCAAGAAGGTCGTCGTCATCGGTGCCGGAAACACCGCCATGGACGCCGCAAGGAGCGCGAGGCGCTTCGGTGCCGAAGTCACCATCGCCTACCGCCGCGGCCCGGAGGACGTATCCGCCAGAGTCGAGGAGGTCCACCACGCCAAGGAAGAGGGAGTAAAGTTCAAGTTCTTCCTCAACCCCGTGGAGTTCATCGGGGATGAAAAGGGTAACCTCAAAGCCATTAAGTTCGAGAAGATGAAGGCCCTCGACGAGCGCGACAAACGGGGAAAAAGAAAGATCATCGGAACAGGGGAATACGTGACAATAGAGGCCGAGACGGTAGTCATAGCCATCGGAAAGCACCCGAACAGACTCATCGTTAACACGCCCGGCTTAAAGGTAGAGCGCGGAAGGATAATCGTTGATGACAACCTCATGACCAGTATCCCGGGAGTCTTCGCCGGCGGAGACGCAATAAGGGGTGAGGCAACCGTTATCCTAGCCATGGGCGACGGGAGGATGGCCGCAAAGGCCATACACGAGTACCTCACAAAGAAGAGGGAAGACAACGTCTGATGCCCTTTGCACTTATTTTATATTAGTTATTTTGAATTCTGTATTTTGAACACAGAGTAAAAGAACAAGAATCAGCGGATTATCTCATAGCTGTAGGTCAACTTGGCCCCGCTCAACTTCACGTGCGCGGAGGCGGAGCAGTACTTGTCCTGGCTGAGCTCTATGGCCCGTCTAACCTTCTCCTCAGAGACATCGCCGTGTACCCTGTAATGGATGTGGATCCTCTTGTAAATCCTGGGATGTTCATCACGCCTCTCGCCGCTTATCTCCACTTCCAGCCCCGATATCTGCTCCCGCATCTTCTGCAGTATCATGACAACGTCGTACGCGGTGCAACCGGCGACGCTCAAAAGCAGGAGCTTCATGGGGCTTATACCCCCCTCCCCAAGGATAACAGAGCATTTGTCCTCCTCAATCCTCCCAACGAACTGCATATCTTTAAACCATTCCACCCTACCCCTGACCTCTCCTGTCATTCTAACCCCCTGACATACTCAAGAAAAGGGTTTAAATGAGTTTTGAAAACTTAACACATGTACCTCAGGCCCTTTGACCCCTGGAAGTCAAGGCTCTGCACATGTCCCTCCAAGTATACCCTCAACGTCTACACCGGCTGCGATCACGCCTGCGTTTATTGCTACATCACCTCATACATTCCCAAGGCATTCCACGTGAGGACCAAGGATGGTCTACTGCCGGCGTTGGAGAGGGAATTGAGGAGGCTGGATAAAAGGTACATCGTGGCGCTGTCCTATTCGTCGGATCCATACCCGACGATAGAGCGGGAGCTGGGCATAACCAGGGAGGTTCTTGAGCTGTTAAAGCGCTACAACGCCCGCTGTCTTCTCCTGACCAAATCCGACATCTTCGAGAGGGACCTCGACCTCCTGGGCGAAATGAAGTGCGCCGTTGGAATAACGGTAACCACCGTAGATGAAAAGAAGTCGAGGCTTCTTGAGCCAAACGCCCCATCACCCATGGAGAGAATCCAAGCACTGAAGAAAGCGAGAGAGGCAGGCATTCCAGTCTACGCACGGATAGATCCGATAATCCCGTTCTACACCTGGGAAGATTTTGGGGTGACCCTCAGCGCCCTGAAGTTCGTCAGCCATATAACGGTATCAACGCTGAAGCTGAGGAGGGACATCAGAAAAAGGATGGAGGCCAAGTTCCCGGAGCTCATGGAGAAGCTAAACCCCCTCTACGAAAAGGGAGACCGGATGGGAGAATACAGGTACCTTCCCAGGGAGCTGCGATTTCAGATTCTGAATGAGGCAGAGAGAATGATAAAGAACGCCGGGATTACGTTTGGCTCATGTCGGGAGGGGTATCATTCGTATCCGAGCTGTGACGGTTCCCATTTAGTTCCTCCCTGACCTCCGCCTCGATCTCTCTCCGGCTGAGCTCCAGTTTCTCGGAGCGATAATCCCGGGCTGCCCGGACGAACGCCTCAAAAAGAACATCCATCTCGGGGAGGTACTCGGCCTGCCACTGAAGTCCGATCACGAAGTTTCCCTCCCCCTCAATGGCCTCGGTGAGGCCGTCATCTGCGTACGCGACCGGCTTCAGCCCATCCCCAACACGCTTCACGGCCTGATGGTGGAAGCTGTTGACGCGCATGAACACCTCGTTGGTACCCCCTATATCCAGAACCTCCTTGAGGAGCTCGTAGAGCATTGAGCTGGTCTTTATTCTAAGTCCATGAACGCGCTGGCGTGGATCCATGCTATCAGGATCCCAGTCGTGCTTTATAGCCTTCGGAATCTCCCTGACGTCCTGATAGAGGGTTCCGCCGAGTGCGACGTTTATCACCTGCATCCCCCTGCCGATCCCGAGAAGGGGAATCCCCTCCTCCACGGCCAGCCTAACGAGTCGAATCTCAAACTCATCCCTGGCGACGTCAACGTATTTTATCGACTCAGAGGGGTCCTCCCCGTAGGCCCTGGGGTGCACATCCGGCCCCTCTATGAGAAGAATGCCGTCCACGTGTTTCAGAACGTCCTCGGGACTGCCATTAACACCGAAGACGGAGGGCAAACCGCCCGCAGAGATGACGTTGCGGAGATGGGTACTATCAAGAAAGAGTCTCCCGGTGGAGTAGTCCATTCTGCCAACGATCCCAATTAAAGGCCGCACCTTGACCACCCATCAAAAGTCGGATGGAAGCATAAAAAGCTTTCCAAGCAACGTACGTTGAAAGGATAACAAAAGGGAAAGGGGCCTTCAGGTCCTTAGGGCCTTTATCTCCGCCTCAAGAACTTCCGCAAGCCGCTTAATCCCCTCGCGTATCTTCTCCTCCGGCACGTAGGTGAAGTTGAGCCTCATCGCGTTCTTGACATCGCGGTGGACGAAGAACGCTTCACCAGGCACGTAAGCAACGCCCTTTGAGACGGCCTTCTCCATGAGGAGTTTCGTGTCTATCCCCTCCGGGAGGGTTGCCCAGACGAACATTCCACCCTCTGGCTTCGTCCATCTGACCCCCTCAGGCATGTACTCCTCAAGAGCCTCAAGCATGGCGTCCCTTCTCGGTTTGTAGAAGTTCACTATCTCCGGGATGTGCCTGTCGAGGTGCCCTTCCTCAACGTACTTCCAGGCGATAGCCTGCCCGAGTGTGTTGGTGCACAGGTCAATGCTCTGCTTGGCTATCTCCATCTTCCGTATAAGATGTGGATGAGCCGCAATCCATCCTATCCTCATCCCAGGGGCCAGTATCTTGGAGAAGGTCCCGAGGTAGATCACCCTGCCCTCCTCATCGAAGTGCTTGATCGGCGGAACCGGTTCACCAGAGTACCTGAGCTCACTGTAGGGACCATCCTCAACCAAGATGAAGTCGTACTCACTGGCGAGCTCTATCAGCTTCTTCCTTCTCTTGAGAGCCATCGTGACACCCGCAGGGTTCTGGAAGGTGGAAACGGTATAGACGAGCTTTACCCTCTTCCCCTTCCGTTCGAGCTCCTCCAGCTTCTCCTCAAGGGCGTCAACGCGCATGCCTTCATCATCCATGGGAACGCCCATCATCTCGGGGTCGTAGTAGTTGAAGGCCTGTATAGCGGCCAGGTAAGTCGGGGCCTCGACGAGTATTACGTCACCTGGGTTTATGAACGTCCTGCCGATAAGGTCCAGGGCCTGCTGAGAACCGGCGACGATCATTATCTCGACCTTGCTCATTGGAATCCCGTAGCGTTTCTCCATCCACCGAGCAAGGGCGAGGCGAAGGGGTGTAAAACCCTTGGTGGTGCCGTACTGGAGGGCCTTGTCGGCGTGGTTCTCCAGAACGTCAACGGCGATCCCCTTGATGACGTCCACTGGAAAGGTCTCAGGGGCGGGGAGGCCCCCTGCGAGGCTTATAACGTCGGAGGATTCGACGAGCTTCAAAAGTTCCCTAACCTCAGACGCCTTCATGCCCAGTGCCTTTTCTGAGAAGAACGACTCAAAGTTCAATGATCCCGAACCCAGCTTTTTCATCAGCTTTTCCTCCACTTCTATCCCCCCATTAAAATGAACACTTCTGAACACGTCCTCAATTCTATACATCATTAGGATGGCGGCGATTGGTTATAAATCTTTCTGCAATAAGCGTTAGCCGCCTTTACTTTTGTAAAGAAAGCCGTGTGAAGCTCAAATGAACATCAAGGCTCTTTATAATGCACCAGTGACCATAAAAACATCTATAAACCCTCCCGCCATAACGGGTTATTACGTGGAGGTGTTAGTGATGACTGTAGTGAGAGAGGTCCTCGAGATAGCGGAGGAGATCCGGAACATGAAGATAAGGGGAGCGGGGAAGATAGCGCGCTCCGCCGCCTATGCCCTCCAGATCCAGGCGGAGAAGAGCAGTGCCACGAACACGGACGAATTCTGGAAGGATATGAAGGCGGCGGCCAAGGTGCTGTACGAGACAAGGCCCACCGCGGTCTCCCTCCCGAACGCCCTTCGATACGTCATGCACAGGGGCAAGGTTGCCTACGCGAGCAGCGCCTCCCTGGACCAGTTGAGGTTCGTGGTTGTAAACGCCGCCAAGGAATTCATCCACAACTCAGAAAAGTCTCTTGAAAGGATCGGCGACTATGGAGCAAAGCGCGTCGAAAACGGAGACGTTATAATGACTCACTGCCACAGCAAAGCGGCTATAAGCGTTATGAAGCGAGCCTGGGACATGGGAAAGGGGATAAAGGTCATAGTAACAGAGACAAGACCCCGGTGGCAGGGGAAGATCACGGCGAAGGAGCTGGCCGATTACGGCATACCCGTCATATACGTTGTGGACTCGGCGGCGAGACACTACATGAAGATGACCGACAAGGTCGTCATGGGCGCGGACAGCATAACGGTTAACGGCGCAGTGATAAACAAGATTGGAACCGCTTTGATAGCCCTCACCGCCAAGGAGCACAGGATATGGACCATGATAGCGGCCGAAACCTACAAGTTCCACCCCGAGACGATGCTCGGTCAGCTCGTTGAGATAGAGATGCGCGACCCGACCGAGGTCATTCCCAAGGAGGAGCTCGAGACCTGGCCGAAGAACATCGAGGTCTGGAATCCAGCGTTCGACGTCACTCCCCCCGAATACGTTGACGTTATTATAACCGAGCGCGGGATAATACCCCCATCGGCGGCAATAGACATTCTGAAAGAGGAATTTGGTTGGGCGCTTAAGTACAGGGAGCCCTGGGAGGACTGAACCCCTTCTCCCACCCCTTTTTCTAAAGGTAGGCCTTAAAAAGGGGTATGTCTTTTATACCAGCAGAGCAAAAAACCAAAGGGTGGTAACTATGAAAGCGTACATCGCTGAAAACGTCGGGGGCATTTACGCCTTTGACGAGGACGGTAACCTCATCAAGCACCTGGAGTTCTCAGGGGTTCCCGAGGCGAGCCTTGAAGGGCTCCTCAAAGGAGAGCCCGTGGAAGAGCTACTCTCATTCTTGGATGAGCTGAGCGCAAATGGATACGATGAGTTCGTTGTTGAGAGCCCCGAATTGGGGCGGAAGCTGAAGGAGCTGGGGTACAATGCGGTCGGTGAGTTTCCGAACCCCGCGGGGGAGAACCTCAGAAGGTCTCCAGCCGAGTTCCTTGGAGAAGACTGGTTCGAGAGATACTTCAAAGCCGGTGTGGCGCTCACCAGGATGCGCATTCAGGAACAGAGTGGCGCGAGGGACAAGATGGTCATCCAAGCCATAGAAGCACTTGATGATATAGATAAGGTGAACAACCTACTGATATCACGCCTCAGGGAGTGGTATGGCCTCCATTTCCCCGAACTCGACGAGATTCTCCCGAAGCACGAGCAGTACGTGACGTTTGTCAAGAGCATGGGCGACCGAAACAACGCAACAAAGGAAAGGCTCATGGGGCTGGGCTTCAATGAAGCGAAGGCTGAAAAGATCGCTAACGCGGCCAGAAACTCAATGGGTGCTTCGCTGGGTAAATTCGATATGGCCATAATCCAGAGGCTGGCCAGCGAGGTAGACGACCTCTACAGTCTCAGGAGGGGGATAGAAGACTACCTCGAGACCGCTATGGATGACGTAGCCCCCAACATGAAGGGACTCGTGGGGGCGAAGCTGGCTGCAAGGCTGATAAGCCTCGCGGGAGGGCTGAAGGAGCTGGCGATGATGCCTGCATCAACCATACAGGTTCTTGGAGCCGAGAAAGCCCTGTTCAGACACCTCAGAAGTGGTGCAAAGCCGCCCAAACATGGGATCATCTTCCAGTATCCAGCCATAAACCGCTCACCGTGGTGGCAGCGGGGCAAAATCGCTAGGGCTCTGGCTGGGAAGCTCGCAATAGCGGCACGCGTAGACTACTTCTCCGGTGAGTACATCGCGGAGGAATTGAAGAAGGAAGTAGAAACCAGAATTGAAGAAATAAAGGGCAAATACCCCAACCCACCAAAGAAAAAGACAAAGCCCACAAAGGGCACGAAGAAGGAGAAGAGAAGGTTCTTTAAGAGCGAGAAAAAGGGCAAAGGGCCTAAAGGTAGGAAAGAAAAGGGCAGGAGTAAGAAGGGCGAGAAGAATGGGAAAAAGAAAAATGAGAAAGGCAGGAAGAGGTGAGGTAAATGAGGATCAAAGCCCACAAGTTTCCCGGCGTTTACATATTCGTGGACGAGGACGGGAGTGAGAGAATAGCCACCAAGAACCTCGTGCCCGGTCAGAAAGTCTACGGCGAGAGGTTAATACGGTCGGAGGGGGAGGAATACCGTATCTGGAACCCGAACAGGTCCAAACTCGGTGCGGCGATACTCAAAGGACTCAAGAACTTTCCAATAAAGCCCGGCTCATCAGTCTTATACCTCGGAATCGCCAGCGGAACAACTGCTTCCCATGTTAGCGACATCGTCGGCTGGGAAGGCAGAATCTTCGGAATAGAATTTTCGCCGAGGGTTTTAAGGGAGCTCGTGCCGCTGGTTGAGGAAAGGAGGAACATAATCCCGATTCTCGGCGATGCAACAAAACCGGAGGAGTACAGGGCGCTGGTCACAAAGGTCGATGTCATATTCGAAGATGTAGCACAGCCCACTCAGGCGAAAATCCTTATAGACAATGCGAGGGCATACCTCAGGAGCGGCGGTTATGGAATGATTTCCGTGAAGAGCAGGAGCATTGACGTGACGAAGGAGCCAGAGCAGGTCTTCAGGGAGGTTGAGAAAGAACTCGGCGAGTATTTCGAAGTCCTCGAACGGCTTTCCCTTGAGCCCTACGAGAAGGATCATGCGCTGTTCGTGGTCAGGAAGCCCTGATCATTAGTTTTTTTAATTAAGGGTTTTTAATTAAGCGCCGGAGGTGTTCCCGGTGATTCCGCTGCTGGTGGTGCTGACGCCTTTTCTTCTTATCATCTTATTCGTGGCTGTGAAGATGAAGCACTACCTCGACGAATATATTCCCCGGAGGGTCATTGTGAGGCATGAAGGAGATGGGACTGTTCTTTTTGTTGAGACAAAGAAGAAAAACATCAGGATCACTGTTAAGGACTTCAGAAGGGCACAGCCCAATGAGGTGCTTGAGGTCAGGGTCAACGGGCTTGCCTTTGGCCGGTACAGGCTGGGAGAATACAGGGGTGCATACGGGTATGTGGAATCCTACGCCATCTCGAATTCCGGCCTGCTCATAGAGGATGCGGATGGAAAAAGGTACTATCTAGCTTTTGACAATATTCATGAAGCTGTGGACGCCATGATGGACGATAACAAAAAGGAGAAGGTTATAGAGGTACGGCGCTTCCATCACTCCAAATAAAAATCAGTCCCTGCCCTTCGGCAGGTGGGGGATTATCCAGCTTATAAAACTGTCCATGCTCCTCGTCTGTATGTAGAGAGTTCCCGTGCCGTGGAATTCCGCCACCAATCCTTCCCCGCTGAAGAGCGTGCTCTTAAGTCCTCCAACACGCCTTACCTTGAAGTCCAGTCCCTCAGTGAAGGCCACCATGTGTCCGGTATCTATAACAAAATGCTCGTTGTGGAGTTCCTTCCTGTATATCGCCCCGAAGCTTGAGAGAAATACCATACCCTTCCCACTCATCTTGAGGAGGAAAAGGCCTTCCCTTCCGAAGAAAGTCTTTGCCCCTCCCCACTTGGTATCTATGCGTATCCCCTCACTGCTGGCCAGAAAAGCCCCGCTCTGGGCATAGAGGGTTCCGTCGATTTCTAGCCCCTCTATATCTCCGGGATAGGACGGTGCGAGCCCCAGAGTCCCAGGCCCGCGGAACGTGTTGATGAAAAAGCTCTCTCCCCCGAGCATTGAACGCTTTAAAGCGCCAAAAACGCCTCCCTTGGCTTTTGTCTCCATCTTTATGGTGGGGCTCATGTGCACCATGGCTCCGGCCTCCGCCTGAATGGCCTCCCCCTGGGAGAGCTCCACCTCAAGCAGAGAAAAGCTCGGCCTGTGGTTTATCGTGTATCTCAAAAACATCACCTCACAGAG
>Ga0256840_1001821_pt1 | contig 19360 bp, 21 predicted proteins | sample 355202metaG_FD_185969 | JGI IMG/M metagenome (GOLD analysis project Ga0256840, IMG submission 185969) | Hydrothermal vent microbial communities from Mid Atlantic Ridge, Atlantic Ocean - 355-202 | ecosystem: Environmental > Aquatic > Marine > Hydrothermal vents | place: Atlantic Ocean: Mid...
GATTGCTTTGACTGCCACCAAGAGTTGTTATGGTTTCGGCTGTCATGGCCTCAGCAATGGCAATACAAGCAATCATCGCACCACAGTAAGATTCAAAAATATCCGAACCCATACCAGCAACATCACCGACATTATCACCCACATTATCAGCAATCACGCCAGGATTACGTGGGTCATCTTCTGGAATACCTGCTTCAATTTTTCCAACTAAATCCGCGCCAACATCAGCCGACTTAGTAAAAATGCCACCACCAACACGTGAGAACAAAGCCACAGAGGATGCACCCATACCAAATCCATGAATCGCATGAACGTGTGCAGGGTCACTGCCAAACATATAATATAAAGCTCCCAATCCAACAAGTCCCATAGCCGCAACCGTTAGACCCATGATTGAACCACCGTAAAAGGCAACCGATAAGGCAGCTGCTGCCCCTTTTTCATTGGCAGCAACCGTTGTGCGGACATTGGCTTTGGTGGCAGAAAACATGCCAAAATAACCTGCAATGCCTGAACAAACCGCTCCTAGTAAGAATGAAAATGGTGTCTGCCATGTTCCAAATCCCGCATAAAGTGCAATAAATAAAATAACAACAAAACCAACTAAAATGGTGTATTCACGTTTCATAAAGACCATGGCGCCGTTGTGAATATCATCGGCAATTTCTTTAACTTTACCAGAACCTGACGGCATTTTTGACAACATAGCGAAAATCAAAACCGCAATGACAAGACCAATAACTCCTAGAATTATAGGAATAAGCTCTAAACTCATATGTAACTCCTCTTTTTTGTTTAACTAAAATGGAATATTTGGGCAACAACTCTCATACCCAAAAAATTGCCAATTATTGTAAGCTTTTTCATATCATTTATCAATGCTTAACTTTTGTCTTTTATCGCAAGAGAATTGACAATCATCAAGTCACAATCACATACTTTTTGTTCTAATGACTGTCATTGATAAAACACGGTAAAAAAGTTATGAAAAAATTTGATGTTGCCATCGTTGGTGCAGGTCCTGCTGGACTGAGCTTTGCCAATTCACTTTCTCAATCTAACTTAACGATTGCGCTGATAGAATCACAAGAAGAGGAATCGATTAAAAACCCAGCACCTGATGGACGAGAGATTGCTTTGACGCATTTATCCCTTAAATTGATGAAACAACTGGATATATGGCAAAAAATTCCTGAACAAAACATCTCATTTATCAAAAAAGCCGATGTTTTTGATGGAGATTCCGATTATTCACTTGAGTTTGACACATCTAAATCAGACATTGAGGAACTGGGTTATATGATACCAAATTTCAGCATTCGCAAAGCCTGTTTTGACGCCATCCAAGGAAAATCAAACATCACTACATTTTATGGTAACAAAGTTGAATCTATTATTGCTGGAGACAAAAACAGTATTGTTGTTTTAGAAAATGGAGAAAAAATTCGCGCAAAACTTGTTGTTGGTGCCGATTCTCGCTTTTCTGCCACCCGTAGAATGATGGGAATATCAGCCGATATGCACGATTTTGGACGCAGCGCCCTTGTTTGTCGCATGAGCCATGAGTTATCGCATAATGATACTGCCAGCGAATGCTTCCATTACGAACGTACTTTAGCAGTTTTACCGTTAAATAATAACGTATCATCCATTGTCATCACATTGAAATCACCCGATGCCGCTCAGGTACTTGCCATGACAAATGAAGAATTCAATGAAGATGTTGCCGAACGCTTTGGTCACAAATTGGGCAAAATGAAATTACTCGACAAGCGCCACAATTATCCATTGGTTGCCACCTATGCCAATAAATTCTTCGCTAAACGCTTTGCATTGATTGGAGACGCTGCCGTTGGCATGCATCCTGTCACCGCCCATGGATTTAATTTAGGTTTGCGCTCAGCGGATACATTAAGCAAACTCATCATCAACGCTCATAACAATGGCGAAGGTATTGCTTCCGAATTTTTATTGCGTCGTTATAACCGCAAACACCGCAATATTTCACGCCCTTTATACCTTGGCACGAATGGCATCGTCGGACTTTTCACCAACGATAAACCATTAGCAAAAATAGTGAGAAAAGGACTCTTGCGATTCGGCAACCGATTTCCACCAATAAAGAAATTTATTACGCATCAACTAACAGAAGAAAACAACTCATCGTTACTTAAAAGTTTACTTCCTTAAATAAGAATAACTTAATGGAGCCCCTTGCGGGCTCCTTTTTCACTTGACCAACAATCTCTAACTTTCCATATATCGTAAGGTGGGCTTGCCCACCATCAGTGTTTCAGATGTTTAGATAACTATTGAGTATTAAATTTGGTGGGCAAGCCCACCTTACAAATTTTTCCTTACATATCTGCCCCATTAAACTTTCTAATCACCAATTCATCCAATAATTGAGGGTATTCAAGCAAATTGGCATTAATTGCCACTCTGTCTAAACCACAATCAGGCAATCCAATGTAATGGGTTACACATCCACATACCGAACAATGGTGAAAACCTATCATTTTATCACCCCAGATATATTCCGTAGTCGGTGTTTTTTCCTTAATAGACACCTCACTCGAAGTGAAATAAATCCACTTAACACCATAACGGCGACAAATAGAGCAGTTGCAGATTGTATAAGTATCTGGCAATTCTGCAAAAGACAACTCAACGTCGCCACAATGGCATTTGGCTTTATGCATTATTTATAATCCCATGCAATATTTGATAACAGCTTACATTTCTTACACTGAAAACTGAACAAATCAAATAAAGGCTTCTGCCTAAACCACTTTTCACCACAACTCGGGCATTTTCGGTTTAACTCCAGTTGTGCCGATTGAGCAGAACCTTTATACAAGTAATAATAAGTTGCCTTTTGAGTTAATTCCTCAATCTTTTGACAAATAGCCAAGCCATCACGCGATAAAGGCGAGTTAAACTTCATCATTTGATTCATTCCAAAACGCTCCCCAATTCGACATCCCATTTGCAAACTATCACAAGATTGGTAGTTGTTTTGCCAAGCCAAAATATCATAATAACCGTGTTTATTGGTTTTTGGGAGTTTATAAAGAGGAATAATTCCAAAACAGTCGCCACACCTTAAGGGCGACTCAATCGCAATAAACGTCGTGAAAAGAATGTAACTGCCACAATCCTTGCAGTCACATAAATCAATACTCTCAGGATGAACACCTAAATTTTCAACAATAGGAACTCTCAAACCAACTTCTTTGAGGTTTTTATATTTTTCTCGTGTATATGCGTTACTGTAGTTTACTTCCAAAGAATCGGTATCAGGTGTATTTACAAAAATTTTAAAACTGTCTGTACTTTCTGCAATTGGTGATTGATTCTCTAATATTTGACCATTTTGAACCCAACAACCAAGCAAAGTATAAATCAAATCTACTTGTTGCTCCCTTTTATCTTTATCAAGAATCGTAAATTGCATCTTTTGAGTATGCATTATATTAATTGCCTTTTAAACGCTCAAGCAACTTCGATGCCAGTTTATCTACACCTTTACCCAACAACGAACGTTTAACCGTTAGTATATCTTCAATTTCATCACTTTCCCAAGTGTTAGATTTATAGCGTTTATCATTGATAACGACTTTATCCACGCCAAATCTTGGAATTTTTAAACTGCCATTGTTTTTCGTGCGTTTGTGCACGATATTGTCTCCTTGGTAAATCACGATTGAGGCAAAAGGCAAAGAATGTCCATCTTCGGCAACAAAGGTAATGCTGCGTGTTTTATAATGGTTGAATGCGAAGAAAATCACCACAAAAACAACAATCATAATGGGAAAATATTTTTCAATGCCAGCTTCGCTTTGGTTTTGATGATTATATTCTGAGGTATTTTCATTCTTTTTATGACGCTTATACCTTTTGGCACGCCCCAAAGAAAAATCGGAAACAAATAACAGCATGATAAATTCAATTAAATAAGCAAAACCATTAATAATCACAACAAAAAAAGTAGAAAATCCTTCAAGGATTAATCCCACAAAAGAAAATATTAGGGCTATTAATTCATCTATTATCATAATCTCATCATATCACATAAATTAAAGTTGTCAAAACCACCTTTGATAAAATTTATTTAGGTTTAAATAACCCTGATGAGTTTATAACTTTGATGAATAAATCATCGTCTTTGCGAGGAGCATAAGCGACGCGGCAATCTCTTAAGAATCGTGGTTGACTTGACAGATTGCCACGTCGTCCCTCCTCGCAATGACAACTCTATTGATGTGTCTTTTGATGAAAAACAAAAGTTTTAAAGGGCTGGTGAAACTAAACCTACTGGGCTGATGAGTTTATAACGGCGATGAATAAATCGTCATTGCGAGGAGCATAAGCGACGCGGCAATCTCTTAAAAATCGTGGTAGACTTGACAGATTGCCACGTCGTTCCTCCTCGCAATGACAATATTATTGTTGTGCCTTTTTGATGAAAAACAAAAGTTTAAAAGGTTTGGTGAAACTAAACCTACTGGACTGATGAGTTTATAACGGCGATGAATAAATCGTCATTGCGAGGAGCATAGGCGACGCGGCAATCTCTTAAAAATCGTGGTAGACTTGACAGATTGCCACGTCGTTCCTCCTCGCAATGACAACTCTATTGTTGTGCCTTTTTGATGAAAACAAAAGAGTATATAACAATTTAAAACTTATTTACCATCCAAAAAGTTCTTGAGCATTTGGTGGCCGTGTTCGGTCAAGATGCTTTCGGGGTGGAATTGTACACCTGAAATTTCGTATTGTTTGTGTTTAAAACCCATGATTTCATCGAAATTTCCTTGTTCATCTTCTGTCCATGCGGTAATTTCTAAGCAATCGGGCAAGCTGTCTTTTTCAACCACTAAAGAATGATAACGGGTCACTGTTACGGGATTTTCTATTCCTGTAAAAACATCGTTACCTTGGTGGTAAACTTTTGAAGTTTTGCCGTGCATGATTCGTTTGGCACCGATAACTTTGCCGCCAAAAACTTGTCCAACCGATTGATGCCCTAAACACACACCCAATAATGGCGTGTTGCCTGCGCAAGCTTTTATCATTTCCATGGAGATTCCTGCTAAATCGGGATTGCAAGGACCTGGTGAAATAACCACTTGGCTTGGATTAAGAGCCATTGCCTCTTTGGTTGTTAATTCGTCATTTCTGATGACTTTAACTTCACAACCCAATTCTCCAAAATATTGCACCAAGTTGTAAGTGAATGAATCGTAATTATCAATCATTAATAACATTATAAATCTCCACTTGTGGCAATTGATACCGCGTTAAAAACCGCTTTGCCTTTGTTCAAGGTTTCTTCCCATTCTTTACTTGGGTTACTGTCTGCCACCAATCCAGCACCTGCTTGGATGTGTAATTGCTCGTCTTTTATGACCGCTGTTCGAATAGCAATTGCCCAATCCATGTCATCGTGCCAGCCCCAATAGCCAACAGCTCCTGCGTAAACATTTCGCTTTACTGGTTCTAGCTCGGCAATGACTTCCATGGCACGTACTTTGGCTGCACCTGACAAGGTTCCGGCTGGAAATACCGCTTTAATAACATCAATATTGTCTTTGTCAGGCTGCAATTTCCCTTGAACTTCAGAAACGATATGCATCACATGCGAGTATTTTTCGATGACCATTTTATCCACTAATTCGACCGTTCCTGTTTGTGCTACTCGACCAATATCGTTGCGACCAAGGTCAATGAGCATTAAATGTTCTGCCAATTCTTTTGGGTCGTTTAATAGTTCTTTGGCTAATGCTTCGTCCTCTTGTTCTGTTTTACCACGCACACGCGTGCCTGCAATTGGGCGCAGTGTCACAGTATCGCCTTCTTTGCGTACCAATACTTCTGGGGATGAACCCACCACTTGATAATCTTCAAAATCCATAAAATACATATACGGACTTGGATTGGATGCTCGTAGTGCCCGATAAACATCCAATGGTCGCGCATTAAAATGAGTGCTCATGCGTTGAGAAAGCACCACTTGCATGATGTCGCCAGATTTGACTAAGTCTTTGCATTTAACCACAGCTTGCTCAAATTCATCTTGAGTAAAGGACATTTTAACGTCTGATTTATTGATTATATTTTGGTTAATGGTTTCAGCGTAACCTGTTGATCCACTTCGTAATCTATGGGTTAATTCATCCAATCTTTTCATGCCTTTGGCATAAGCCATGTCCTCATCAGGGTTGGCGTGTATAATTATCCAAACCTTACCTGCTAAATTATCAAAAACAGCAATTTCCTCAGCCACCATGAGATTAACATCGGGAATATTTAACTCATCGGTTGGTGCTTTGCCTTTGAGTTTGTCTTCAATATGTTCTATTATTTCATAGCCTAAATAACCGACCAATCCACCATTAAATGCAGGTAATTCCTCAATTTTTGGCACTTTGTATTCGTCCTTAATCACACGCAGTTCATCTAACACATTATCGCAGGAATAGCTTTCTTCAATCTCGCCCAGTACGTATTTGGTTATTTGGTTATCACGCGCGACGTAATTTATGTCAGCAGATAAGCCAATTATCGAATAGCGTCCCCAACGCGAACCACCAACAACCGACTCCAACAAAAAGGTGTTTTTACCATTGGCCAACTTAAGCCAAGCACTTAAAGGCGTATCTAGATCTGCTGAAACACAGCGATACATAGGGATGCGATTAAAGCCTTGTTCGGTAAATTTATTGTATTGTTGTTCGGTTAACATGTTCTTGGTTTCTTTTATTATTACTAAGTTTAAAAGTTTATTTTATGTGTAATTACTCGATATGCTAATTATTTTTAAATAATTGCTAAATAAAAATATTATCTCTTCATTAAATAATGAGATAATACCTTTTTTACCATTATAAAAAAGTACATACATGACGAATCAGAAAAAACTGTTTATCACCTCCGCCCTTCCCTATGCAAATGGCAACCTTCATTTAGGTCATATGCTTGAGCATACACAATCTGATATTTTTGCGCGAGTTAATCGAATGTTGGGACGGCAAGTGCGTTATTTATGTGCTGAAGATGCACACGGTGCGCCAATTATGCTGCGTGCAGAAAAAGAAGGCATTAGTCCTGAAGAATTTGTAGAAGGCACGCGCAAAGAACATTGGCAGGTTTTACAGGGTTTTAATATTTCTTATGACCATTTCCACACCACCCATTCGCCTGAGAATCAAGCGATGGTCAACCGTATTTATAATGGTTTAAAAGAAAATGGTCATATTGACACCAAAGTGGTAGAACAATTGTTTGATCCTGAAAAGAAAATGTTTTTGGCTGACCGCTTTATCAAAGGCGAATGCCCAAAATGTGGAGCGGCTGACCAATACGGCGATAATTGTGAGGTTTGTGCTGCCACATATAATGCTACCGAAGTCATTAATCCACGTTCGACAATTTCTGGTGCTACTCCCATCATTAAAGAATCTTTGCATTATTTTGTGAACCTTAAAAACTTTGAAGAAATGCTCAAAGATTGGATGAACAAAGGGGCATTGCAAGATCAAGTGATAAACAAACTCAAAGAATGGTTTGATATGGGTTTACAATCGTGGGATATTTCGCGTGATGCGCCCTATTTTGGCTTTAAAATTCCTGACACTGAGGATAAATATTTTTATGTATGGCTGGATGCGCCTGTGGGTTATTTGGGTTGTTTAAAATACGTTTGTGAAAAAAATGGCGAAGATTTAGAAGAGTGGATAGCACCTGATGCCAATACCGAAATGGTGCATTTTGTTGGTAAGGATATTTTGTATTTTCACAGTTTGTTTTGGCCTGCGATGTTATATGGCTCTGGTATCAAAGTGCCTGATGCAGTCTATGTGCATGGTTTTGTCACAGTTAATGGTGCTAAAATGTCAAAATCGCGTGGTACTTTTATCAACGCATCAACTTATTTAAAATACCTTAAGCCTGATTATTTACGTTATTACTATGCCTCCAAATTGAATGACAAAATTGTCGATAGTGATTTAAACATGGAAGACTTTGTCACTAAGGTTAATTCTGACTTAGTGGGTAAGATTGTCAATATTGCTTCGCGTTGTGCTGGGTTTATCAAAAAGAAATTTGACAACAATTTATCAGCTGAACTGCATAATCCAGAGTTGTACCAAAAATTTGTTGAATCATCGGAGGAAATTGCCAATCTTTTTGTCAAACGCCAGTATTCCAAAGCCATTAAAATTATTATGACTTTAGCCGATGAAGCCAATGTGTATATTTCGGACATGGCTCCGTGGCAAGCGATTAAACAAGAGCATAAACAACAAGAAGTGCATCAAGTGTGTTCAACAGGGATTAATTTATTCCGTATATTAATCTCGTGGTTATCACCAGTCGTGCCTGATACCGCAGATAAAGCCGCTGAATTTTTGAATATTGATTTTAATGATTGGCATGCCGTTAAACAACCGTTGTTAAACCACGAAATCAATAAATTCAAACCACTTATCACACGCATGGAAAGTGAAAGCATCGAAAAAATGATGGAAGATTCAAAAGAAGATTTAAAATCATTAGAACCAGAAGTTCAAATCACCGGACCCTTGGCAGATGATCCAATTGCTGATGAAATCACCTTTGATGATTTTGCCAAAATCGATTTACGCATTGCTAAAATAATTGATGCACAGCATGTCAAAGGTGCAGATAAATTATTGCAATTAACCCTTGATTTAGGCGGTTTAACTAAAAACGTCTTTGCTGGCATAAAATCAGCCTATGCACCTGAAGATTTAATTGGCAAACACACGGTTATGGTTGCCAACCTAGCTCCACGTAAAATGCGTTTTGGATTATCCGAAGGCATGGTTTTGGCAGCAGGTCCAGGAGGTGAAGACTTGTATATTTTGGAACCGCATGCTGGTGCATCACCTGGCATGCGCGTTAAATAACACATATTAAAACATGATTCATCAAACAACACTCTAGGAATTAAAACCATGAAAAAACTACTTATTTTATTGCTCGTTCTCTTTCTTATTGCAACGAGTTTAACTGTTTCTGCTAAACGCTTAATCGAAGACTATGGAGACTTTAAACCTGTTGCCAATACTTCTTTTAAAACACCAAAAAAAGTCAAGGCTGTATTTGATGTCTATACTTCAAACCAGGACAATGAAGAACTCAACCGTGGCATCAATACCGTGGCACGATTTTTAAACATGCACATTGATGCTGGTGTTAAGAAAAAGAACATCAAAGCCGCTTTAGTCATACATGGAAAAGCCGGTAAAGATATTTTAACTAATAGTGCATACGACAAGCGCTACATCAGCGACAACCCAAATGCAGAACTATTAAAAAAACTTCACGATGTTGGTGTGCAAATCATTGTTTGCGGTCAAACTGTTGAATTTCGTGGTTATAAACGCGATGAAATTTTAGACTTTGTTGATGTGTCATTATCTGCCATTACTGCATTAATTAGCCTGCAATCACAAGGCTATCAATTAATTACTTTCAATTAACATGAACGAATTAGAAGATAAAATAATTGAAATCGAAACCAAACTCGCCTTTGCTGAAGAATCCATTGAACAACTCAATGACGTCATTGTTTCGCAACAAAAAGTATTGGATAAATTAACAAGGCAAATACAGTTATTGGATAAGAAAATAGAAGATGAATCACAGCATTGGCAACAAACTAATCCAGTTGATGAGACACCGCCGCATTATTGAGTTTCTTTGCCTTTCGCCTTGTTTTAAAGAAATTCTGCAATAATTGCGCACACTCTTGCTCTAAAACACCACCGAGTGTCTCTACTTGGTGGTTGTGGTAGGGTTTATCAAAACAATTTTCGCAAGTCCCTGCCATGCCAGTTTTCTTGTCGTAAGCACCAAATACCACCTGTTTAATTCGTGCATGAACGATTGCACCCACACACATCATACAAGGTTCAAGTGTGACGTATAATGTGGTTTCAACTAAACGGTAATTATTAAGGCTTTTTCCTGTATTTTTTATGGCTTGAATTTCAGCATGCGCCGATGCATCACTTTGGCTAATGACTTGATTGTAACCCCTGCCGATAATTTGATTTTCTTTAACAATAATCGCGCCAACAGGCACTTCACCAATTAATTCAGCTTGTTTAGCGCAGTCTATAGCTTGCGACATCCAGTATTCATGACTGGGCACGGTTCTTTCTCCACACATAAATTGCGATAGATAATATAATCAATGGAATTAACAACAAAAAAACCACACTTAAAACAACTAACTGCGTTTGACTTAACACCAATTGAGTGTTTTTATTTATCTGTACAGGAATATTAATGCGATTATCGTGGTATAACAACCAATCAACGATGCGATCAATCATGCTTTTATTGGCAACAGAATTTAGGTATTGATTGCTGATGAAATCACTGTCTCCAACAACGACTAGTCGACTGTTAGGCAACTGTTGAGCCACAGCGATGGTAGTGTTGTTTTGAGCTGATATAAATGGCGTTGCATCATCAAGAACAATTTCCTTAGCCTGAGCAATAAAAATCGGTTGATTAAAATTCTCAGTAATGGCATGTATAGGAAAATCTGATAAATAGCTGCTGTCTTTACCCTCAGAAATAATTATTTCATTGCCTGAAAAAACGCCCAGAGCCAGCTCTAACTGAACTTGATTGCTATTGATGTCATCGAACCATAAAATACTGACTCCTGATTCCATTAACCCAATAAGATATTCGACTAGTGGGCTTTTTAATACATCAACTGGATTTGCCAATACTAATAATTTCACATTATCGGGCAAGACTAGGCTTTTATCCAATGGCATACGAGCAATATTAAATCCACTTTTTTTCAAATGAATCAATAACTGAGATAAACCTGTATCGGACTCATCTCCAATGGTTTTCATGCCATAACGTTCAGCGAAAACCACCCATTCATCGCTTTGATTTTGCAACCTTAACAGTGCATTGCTAATGGCTGATTCGGATAATTCGGTTATATTTATCCTTTTTAATTGGCTACCATCCTGATAAGAAAGCACCATTTCTCCTTGCATGGTGATGGAGTTTTCTTTCACCTCACTTGGGTGTTGGCTGGGATCAAGAAACTCAATAAGCATGAATTTATTTACCTTTTTATAAGGCAAAAGAAAACTTTTGATTTTAGTGGCAATTACTGAATTTTCACGACTGAAAATGGTAAATTTTACTGGCTTTTGTTGTTTAATTTGTTGGAGTAAATGCACAGTTTTAGCGGATAATCCCGATGATTTATCAATCACGAAAACACTGTTTTGTTTTTCAAGCACAACAAAGACAATCATTAGCAATAAAGCAAATGCCAACACTACAGAATACATTTTTAGAATACGAAAACTCATAAAACATACCTCTTATGCATTACCCTTACCCTAATGACCAACAAAAACAAGGCTATTCCAAAAATAAAATAAGCCAATGAAGCGATGGGGATTTGGTTTTTACTGAATTGAAAAAAATGATAAAAGGGAGAAATTATTTGCAAATAATTTTTACCCCACTCGGCACCTAATCCGCTTTGAGTTACTAATAACAAAGCCATCAATACCATCAACGAAAGTAAAATGGCAAAACCAGAATTGCCAAGAAAACTCGAAATCATCATCGTTAAAGCAACCATCCAAAACATCAAAAACAGCAAACCAAAACACATCACCACAATTGGCATCCACGGACTGCTGCTGATAAGGGTTAAACTAACGACTGCTAATAAAGCCGGCAATATAAAAAGAAAACAAACCATTATTAATGCCAGGTATTTTTGCCAAATAATTTTAAATTCTGATTGTTGTGCCAAATGCATTAACGACCAGCCGTTATGGTGACTTAAACGGGCATAGCTCAAACCTCCAATTATCGAAGTAATAAAAAGCAAAATCTTCGCTTGAGATGAAATAAATGGCGTCAAAATCCCTTGAGTAATTGTCGGCGCATCACTCATGCCTGCAAATTTTACTTGCAAAGCAGTAAATAATTCAATAGAAAGCAAAAATGACCAAGCACTTAAAAAGGCAACCAAACACAGTATCAACCAAATAATTGGAGAACGTAAATAGTACTTTATTTCAGATTGAAACAAACTCATAACAGCAATCCTTTGCGGGTATGCTGCAAGTAGAGTTCTTCCAAATCTGTGCCATCTTGCAGGATCACATCATCCAGTAGTTTGCCTTGTTGCATAATCAGCACACGGTCACTGACCATTTGTGCTTCTGCTAAATAATGGGTCGACATAACAACAACTATCTCTTGCTTGAGTTTTTGAATGATATGGCGAAAATCAATTATAAGGTGTGGATCCAAGCCATTTAAGGGCTCATCCATAATTAACAATTTGGGCTTATTAATCAAGGCTGCCGCTAAATTAAGGCGCTGTTTATAACCCAAAGACAAACCTTTGCACCGTTTATTGACAACTTCTTGAAGCTGGCATTGTTCGATTAACTCATCGTTGAATACAACTTTTTTAAGAGTAGCAATTAATTGCAACTGCTCTTTTACTGTTAACTCAGGCATGAGTAAGGGAGTCTCGGGCATGTAACCAATTAATTGCAAATAAGCTTGGCGTTGCAACTGACTATTTTTTCCCATAAATTCAACCGCCCCATCAGTCGCAAATAGGCTCGCAGACATTATTTTTAACAAGGTTGATTTACCTGCGCCATTGGGTCCCAATACAGTAATCGCCTGCATTGACGACACATCAAAGCTCACCTGATCTAAAATGAGGTGATTATTGAAAGCAAACGAAATATTTTTAACGGTTAATTTGGTATTTTCCATACGCTTAAGTACGCGATTAGTTCTCGACTCATGGAGTAAAAGATATTATAGTATCGCTTTTAATATAAATAACCATAAATTTATGAATATTTTAACGTTTTTACAGCAAGGCATACTCAATTTTTCCCTACTTCAACTTATTATCACCTTATTAATCGTCACCCAAATCACCATTTTAGCCGTTACACTGTATTTACACCGCGATCAAACGCATCGTGGATTGCAATTGCACCCAATTATTCGTCATTTCTTTCGGTTGCAGTTATGGCTAACAACAGGCATGCTCACCAAAGATTGGGTTGCCATTCACCGCAAACATCACGCCAAATGCGAAACACAAGACGATCCACATTCTCCACAGTACTATGGCATCAAAACTGTCCTTTATTCTGGTGTCGAACTCTATACCAAAGAACGTAAAAACAAAGAAACCCTAGACAAATACGGCAAAGGCACGCCCAATGACTGGCTTGAACGGAATATTTATACGCGTTTTCATTTTTTAGGCATTTTTATTATGCTGCTAATAGATGTGGCATTATTTGGTGCCATTGGCATCACCTTTTGGGCAATACAAATCGTTTGGATACCGTTCTTTGCAGCTGGTGTGATTAATGGTTTGGCTCATTGGTACGGTTACCGCAATTATTCTACCGAAGATTGTTCCACCAATATTTCACGTTTTGGTGTCGTTATAGGTGGAGAGGAATTACACAATAACCACCACGCTTTTCCCTCTTCATGTAAGTTTGCTCATAAAAAAGGAGAATACGATTTGGGCTGGTATGTAATCAAGGCATTAAACTCTGTTGGACTGGCTAAAATCAAGAAAACAGTGCCAGAACTGGAGCAATCTAATAATAAAAACTTGGATTTAGAAGCCGTTAAGGCCATGCTAACACACAAAGTGAATTTACTGCAAGTCTATGTAAAAGACGTTATAAAACCCGCTATTTCGCAAGAGTATGATTTGCGCAGTAAGCAAATTAAACAATCTTCTGATAAGTTTTTAAACTCCATGTCTATTGATTGGCGTTTTTTAGATGATGAAGCTAAAGATTTGTTTAAACAATACATCCAAACTTCACCAACAATCGAAACCATCATTAAATACCGCGATGAATTAAAAAGCATTTGGGAATCCAATGGCAAAACTTCCGAGCAAATGATTGAAGCCATAAGAATTTGGTGTCAAAAGGCTGAAAAAAGTGGCGTAAAGGTATTGCAAGATTACGCTCTAAAACTGCAGACTTATCGCCTAAAAGGAGTTTAATTTGTTATCCAAGTTGTATAAAGTCCTACTTTTATTAGGGCTTATCACTGCATCGCTTTCATCTCACGCTTGGAATGCCGCAGGACATCATTTAATGGCGGCTATTTCTTGGGACTTAATGACGTCAAAACAACAAAATTATTGGGTTGATATTCTCAAACACCACCCTCGGTATAAACAAGACTTTAAACAAAACATTCCCAAACAAGTCAAACGAAACCCTCAGTATCTTAATGAGTGGATATTTAGGCAAGCGGCAAGATGGTCGGATTTACCCAGAAACTTTCACTCAGGTTTAAAAGAAAAATACCACCGTGGCTCGTGGCACTACATCAATTACCCTTTGTATTTAGATAAAAAAATCAACACAAAATTCTTAAATCTTAACACCAATTTCAATGGCAAACTGCATAAGCATTTAAATGTTATTCAAGCACTCAAAGGAAACCTTGCTATTTTATCAAAACAAGGAACAACCAAAAGGCAAAAAGCCATCGCTTTGTGTTGGGTTTTGCATTTGGTTGGCGATTCTCATCAGCCTTTGCACAGCACGGCACTGTTTGACAAATATTATTTCCCAAAAGGAGATCGGGGCGGGAATTTAATCCAAATCAAAGGGCAAGGACGGGTGAAAAACTTGCATTGGTATTGGGATTCTCGATTAGACAACACAACTTCTTTTAGAATAATTGATTTGAAGGCCAAAAAACTCACAAATAAACTTGGTAAGCAAGCAAGTAACCAACAAAGACAAGCCATTAATAAGTGGTCAAAAAAAGCCAACAAATTAGCAACCAAGTACGCCTACACGAAAAAAGTCCTCAAAGCGCATAAACAAGCCAAAAGAAAAGGACAAAAACAACCAACCATTTTAATCAACACAGACTACGACAAAAATGCACGCAAAATTGCAGAAAAACAAATCACAGATGCAGCATACCAATTGGTTTATCTGTTATCTTCTTTGTCGCCTTCTTGAGCTAATAACAAACAAAACAATGCCAGAAATTGCAGTAACTAAGGCAATGAGTGAGAATATTTTAATCAACCAATTACCAAAATCATCGCGTGTTTGGTAATCCATTGTGTGTAACATCCATAAAAAATCAAAAATTCGCCACGAGTTATAGCGAACAGCCGTTAACGTGCCTAATTTCGTTGAAACATAAAACGTCGGCGACTCAGGGTAATCGTAGGTAATTGCCCACGCAGGCATTGGTTTTTCACGGTATTCGTGGTGTGAATCAGTTTGGTTAATCAGCTCAACCGAGGCTATAGGAGCATCAAAATCCTTTGCCTTATTGGCAATATCAATGGCATTTTTCTGACTTAGTTCTGGCATTAATTTGCCAGAATCTCCATCAACCAAAGACGTTTTTATGGCATTATGAGTCGTTAAATAATTTATTCGGTATACCGGTTTTGATAAAATCTGAATAACCCGAATTGAATTAAGTGATTTAAAGTCAGTTAAAACAGTCAATGCTTTTTGCACTGAAACCTTTGGACTTCGGAGGCTCTCTTGCACAGATTTCCGCAAATGATCTCCATGGATTTTATCAATATCATTCCAAGTAAACCATATTCCACCAAGAGTCCAAGCCAAAAGCTGCAACGCAACGATTAAACCAATGTAGCGATGAGCCTTTCTAATGAACAATTTAATCTTCAATTTCACCCCAAACAGTTTGATTATTTTTCCATAAACCAATAACATATTTTCTATATAGTTCTGCTACAGGTCTATCTCCCAAGGTATCAATAAATTTTAACATCTCCTTGGGGTGTATTACATTGTAAGTAACATCCATAGCATATTCAAATAATTTTGAAAATGTTTGAGAATAGATAAATTGCTCTTCATTCTCTTTTAAATAATCAACAGTACTAGATTTTTGATCTTGTGACATGTCTTTTGTTGCAACAATTTGATTCCAAACAGAGTCGCTATACGAACCAAGAATATCTAATTGAGCATGTTGAGCATAAAGATTAAATTCATCAGGAGAACAAAACTGATTGCGAGCCACATCTTTTCGTTCAGAGTGATTCGAGATAAACCAGTTATCGGCTTCATATTGCCACCTCTTCCAACCAATATTTGTAGCAAGATTCCAAGTTTCCATGTAAACTAATCCACCAGGTTTAAGAATTCGGTTAAATTCTCGCATATAATTAAATAAATCTTCTTTATCCAAATGACAAAACACTGCTACAGTATAAATTTTATCGACACTATTACTTTTGATACAAGAAAGGTCATTGCGCTTAAGTGCATAAAGTTCAATGTTATCAAACTCTTGCATACGATCTTTGGCAACTGATAACATGTTTTCAGAAATATCTGTACCAATCCATTTTTCACAATGTGGAGCAAGTAATTTACCAATACGAGCAACGCCACAACCCATTTCTAAAACGGTATCGTTTTTGTTGATATTCAAAGCGGCTAACATTTGATTAGCAGTCCACTTACCATTACTCATTAACGTAGCTTCATCTGTACTTCCATCGACCGCAATCGCTCCAGATTTTAGAGAGTTCACACGATTATTCCACGTATCTTTATAGTTATTTAATTCCATAATTAATCAGGTTTGTAATATATTTTAATAAATAGGCAGATTAACAGATAATTTAATGAGTTACAAACATTTTAAATTATGCTTATGTAAGAATATGTATAAACTGGAAACAGTTCTTAGTGAAATATTTTTTTCACATAAACTACCCTTGTATCTTGACAAAGGTAGTTTATATATTGTGTTTTTTAAGGATTGGTCCATTTAGCGACATAGACCTTACTTATATTTAAAGTTGACCATTACAAACCCACTTTGTTGACTGCGCATCAAATTTGGAGAACTTATGCCCAGTTGTAATGGTCAAGTTTTATCGGAGACATTTTTAGCCACATTTACTTAATTCGTTAAATTTCTGATTTGGAGTTAAATAATCAATGGCTGAATTTAACCTTTTGTAATTGTAGAAATAGATATAACTCTCAACTTCTGCAATTACAGCGTCATGATTAATGAACCTCAAATGGTTTAATCGTTCTGTTTTTAAATTTCTAAAAAATCTTTCCATAACAGCATTGTCCCAACAATTACCTCTGCGACTCATGCTTCGTGTGATATTTAAATTTTCACAATACACCGCAAACATGTTTGCGGTGTATTGTGTGCCTTGGTCAGAGTGAAACAATAACTTGCTTGTATCTGGCTGTTTTCTGCTAATAGCATTGCTTAATGCCTCTTTTGCTAACGAAGCATCGGGTGATTTTGACAAAGCCCAGCCGACTATTTCTTTTGTTCCTAAATCCAGTACGCTTGCCAAATAACTCCAGCCTTGGTGGTTGCGAATATAAGTGATGTCACCAACCCAATGAGTGTTTGGTTTTGATTGCTTAAACTGCCTATTAAGTACGTTTTCAATCTTTATATTGCAAATGCCACCATTGGGGTAATAATGTTTCTTCTTAGGTCTAATAGCCACTATTTTTGCTTGTTTCATCATACTGGCTGTTTTATGAATGCCAATATTGATGCCTTCAAGTTTTAGTTGTTGTTGCATGCGTCTTTTGCCATATGTGTATTTAGTGTCGATGGCTGTTTTCTTGAGAATTGAAATAATTTTTTTCTTCTCCCCAGCAAGTGGCTTTTGTTTAACATGATCAAAATAGGTACTTTGATTTAACTCGAAAACATCACACATTTCGTTGATTGTATAATCTGAATTTGCCATCTTTAGTTCTTTTATCTTCATTGCTTTTAATCTTCTCGTATAAAGATGGCTGCAGCCTTTTTTAAGATTTCACTATCCCTTTTTGCTCGCCATAATTGCTTCTTAAGACTTTGAATCTCTTGTTGCTCACTGGTTAATGCTTTTTTACCTTCGGGGGTAATACCTGATAATTCATCAAGATATTGTTTCTTCCAGCGTGAAACGGCGGTAGAACCAGCTCCTGAAATTTCAACAATTTGTTGGTTTGTATAACCTTCATTAACCATTAATTTGGCATAATCTAAGCTTTGTTCAACTGTGAATGACAGCCGTTGTTTTCTTTTTTTTGACATTTTTGTTACCTCGTTGTGTCTATTATAAGGCTAAAAAAGTCTCCGAGTTTATTAGACCATTACAGTATTCTCTGGTGCTTTATAATCGTATAGTTTTATATCAAAACTAATACTATTTTCCACTCCAGAATTTATGACTTAAAACAATATGTGCACGGTAAAAGTCTTCGCAGCTTGCATTACACAAAGCAACATTGGAAGATTGCGAACAATGAGGGCATTCTTTAAAAGCAGAAAATCCCATAATCCCCTGAGAACCTGGTTCAACTACTGCCAGTGATTGCCCTGGAGGACCTGAGTTATATGGCACACCTTCGAATTGAGCAAAAGAGCTTTCATTATTGACATGCAAAACCCAATAACTGTCACTAGAATCTCCACCATTTGCTGAATAAGCATTGCTTTGAGTATAAACAGTGGGTCCTTCACAGGCATAACTGTTTGTGACCTGTGGAAAATCAAATAAACATCGATCCAGTGTAATGGGTTGATTTACAGTGCCCGTTTGAAAATCGTTGAAATCTGTGCGAACTTGAGCCATCACAAAGCTTTCATCGTAAAATTTCGCCTACACAGGAAAAAAGCCGAATGTGAGTAGAAAAATAAGAAAAGTCTTTTGCATTAGTAAATTATTCTCTGGTCAATTTTTGTTATTACCCGAATCCCGATAGTGAATCGCAATAAAGAGTGCAAGCACTTGATGTACAAAAGGAATTGACAAAAACTAAATCCACCTGATTGGTGATTAAGCTTTTTGACAATTTCTTAGGTGCATTAAGGGATTGTGCTCTCATTGTGATTTCTATATCGGGATTTGGGTATTAACTCAAGTATAAATCAAGCAGCGTTAAATTTAGGTTAAATAATTTAATTAATCCAAATCCACATGACCTGATTTAAGCTATTAAAATCCACCGCTTAAATTTAGACCTTACTTTTTGAGGATGAGGAACGTGTACAACAGTTGTAAAAAAAAACAGCTATTTCATTTAATTGTTCACTTTACCAAGACTATTGTTTCGAAAAATTAGATAATTCGCTTAACTCATAATTTAATAACTGTATAGTTTCACAACGTTATTGTTAAATAATTGCCACACTCATTGTGGAGCGTAGCGGAACAATGAGTGTGGCAGGCTTTTAAAAACTCGCCTTGTTAGATAAAATTCAATCAACTAACAGG
>Ga0256840_1001822_pt1 | contig 19358 bp, 14 predicted proteins | sample 355202metaG_FD_185969 | JGI IMG/M metagenome (GOLD analysis project Ga0256840, IMG submission 185969) | Hydrothermal vent microbial communities from Mid Atlantic Ridge, Atlantic Ocean - 355-202 | ecosystem: Environmental > Aquatic > Marine > Hydrothermal vents | place: Atlantic Ocean: Mid...
GCCTCTTGACTCACTTCAATTAAACCTGAAGCAACAGCTACTCTGGTTGTTGCCTCCTTGTCGGAGACATCTACCATTTTAGGTTTGTTGTTCTCATCTAAATGCGTTAAATTCATACTTAACCTTTCTCTAATAAAATAAAATAAAATATTATTTAATCTTTTAACATAAATTAACTTTCAATTTGTTATAATAAACAAAAAAATGTTCTAGTCAATAACAAAATGGAGAGATAAAGTATGAAATATTTTTTGTTGGTAGCTATTATAGCCTTATCCGGCTGTAGTTCAAAGGATGATTATATTCTTTTAAATAAAGCCACCCCCGTAGCATCTAAAAAAACTACTACAATAGTAGAAAATATAGACTTTGAATATAAAATTCAACCACACGATCGACTCTCTGTAATTGTCTATAAGCATCCAGAACTAAGTTCTGTGAATCCTAATGCTGGACAAAAGGAACGAGGGTTACTTGTTGATTTTAAAGGGGATATTCGACTGCCTTTAATAAAAAAAGTACATTTACTAGGTCTTACTCAATCTCAAGCAGAAGATAAGCTGTCTCAAGCTTATGCACTGTATCTAAAAAAACCTAGTATTCATGTTGAGGTTATCAATAAGAGAGCCTATGTGATAGGTGAGGTAAATAAACCTGGTGAAATTACATTGCAGAATGAACAGCAACCATTACTTCAAATTTTAGCACTAGCAGGAGATTTAACGGATCAAGCAAATAGAAAATCTATTGTTCTTATGAGAACAATAGGTTCTTCTAAAGTTATTTCTCAAATTATTAACTTGACCGATGCACGGTCTATTATCTCTGCAAATTTAATGGTGAAGCCAAATGATATTATTTATGTTATGCCAAATACTATGAAAGCTTTCAATAATAAGGTTAATGAAATATCTCCAATCTTTCGTCTTATTAGTAATATTTTACAGCCATTTGTTAATATTAAATTTTTATCTAATTAAATAAGTAGCTATTATGAAGAGAGAAAAAACACAAGAATTAAGTATTAAAGAAATTTTAAATATTTTAAGTGACTATAAATGGTCTATTATTGTTATTACAATGGTAATAACAATGCTAAGTTATCTCACTACTTATTTTAAACCTTCTATTTATGTTTCAAGTGCAACGATTAAAGTCAAAGGTAGAGAGAAAAGTAATTCGAATGATGTTATTAACAATACATTAAATACCCAAAGTACAAAAGATGTTCATGAAGAGATTACATTATTAAAGACTTATAAGATAAACAAAGCATCTTTAGAAAAAATAAACTATAGCATACAATATTTTAAGAATGTAGCTTATAAAACAGTTGAAATTTATAATAAAGAGAGTCCAATAGAGATTAATAATGTAAAAATTTTAGATAGTTCAATTTTAGGGAAGCATATAACACTTATTCCACATAAAACAGGCTATGATTTAGTTTATAAAAAATCATACAAAATAAAAATTAAACAGAAATTGTTTAACACAAAAGAGTTTGAATTTAAAGCACTTAAAAATTTAAAATTTGATAAAATAATTCGTACTCCTTATTTTGTACTCTCTGTTCAAAAAAAATCTAAAATCATTAATCCTATAGAGTTTAGTTTGCAAGGAGAGGAAGAACAGAACAAAAGAGATATTTTTGAGAGTATTATTCGTAACAGACTAATGATTAAACAGTTAGAAAAAGACACTTCGTTGATTCAAATTAATTTTGAAGACACTATTCCTAAACGAGCAAACTTATATATTAATTCATTGATTGAAAATTTTATTAACTATAGCATTGAGAATAAGAATACTCAAAACAAGAAAACACTTCAATTTATTACAAAAGAACTAAAGAATATAAAAAAAGAGCTAAAATTTTCTGAAGAAAAATTAGAACTACACCAAATAAATTATAATATTGCAAATCCTTCTTCCCAAGCAAATTTATATATTAGAAAATTAAGTGATATTGATATTGAGATATCAGAAAATAAATTAAAACAGCAACTCATTGCTAGCTTAATAGATTTTGTACAAAATAACTATAATATGTCATCTGTAGCACCTTCTATCGAAAAACTAAAGGATAGAAGTACCTTAAGATTAATTGCACAACTTCAAGATAGCCAACTAGAAGAAGAGAAATTAGCTGAGGAGTACACCAATGAATACCCAAAACTTAAAACATTAAGAAAAACAATAGCTATCACGATAGAAAGAATTGAAAATAATTTAAAAACCTTACAAAAAAATATTGACTATCAAAATCTAAATTTAGTACAGCGTAAAAGTAAATATGAACAAAAGATGAACGCACTACCAGCTAAAGAGAGAGAGTTTGTTAATATTAAAAGAAATTATGAAGTTAAATCTAAAATGTATGAATATCTTCTGAAAAAACAGGCTGAAAATAAAATTATTCAATTGGCAACATTCTCAAATTATCAAGTTATTGATAAGGCTTATAGTTCATATGTTCCAATTAGACCAAAACGTTTTCTATCAGTGGTATTAGGTTTTATGCTTGGCTTACTCATTGGTTCAATATTAGCATTTATAAGACATCATAAAAATCATTATATTATAAATAAACATGATATAGAAAAATCAACAAGCTTACCTATTTATGGAACTATTCCTTACTTTAAGCAAAAAAAATATAGAATTTCTCTTTATAATAAACTCAAATCACCTTTTTCTGAAGGGCTTAGAACTTTACGAACAAATTTACAATTTATAGCTCAAAAAAAAGAAGGTGTGATTATTTTAATAACTTCTACTATTGCAGGAGAAGGTAAAAGTACGATTACAGCAAATCTTGCTACTATCTTGGAGATGGCAAAGTATAAAACTATTGTTGTGAATTTTGACTTACGTAAACCAACGCTACATAAATTCTTTGATTTAGATAATAGTAAAGGAATTATTAACTATTTAAGGGGAGAAAGTACGCTTAATGAAATTATACTATCAACAGAATTTTCCCATTTAGATGTTATTCCTTCTGGTCCAATACCTTCTAATCCATCAGAGCTTATATTCTCAAAAGAGTTACCTAGATTATTTGAAAAGTTGAAAGATATGTATGAATATGTTCTTATAGATACAGCTCCAATGGGCATTATAAGTGATACAAAAATATTAATGCAATATGCTGATTTAAATTTAATTATTGTTCGTGAAGATTATGCTAAAAAAGAGTTCATCGATACGCTAGAAGAGATGATTAAAACACATGATTTTAAAAATATTGGACTTCTTTTAAATGCTTCAAAAGCAAAAGGTGGAGAATATGGTTACGGCTATAGTTATGAGTATAAATAATGTTCTTTTCATCTTTATTTAAACCTCAACCATATGCGGGAAAACAAAATCCTTTTAAGGTTGATATTCATTCTCATTTACTCCCTGAAATTGATGATGGGTCTCAAAGTTTAGATGAATCACTTAGACTTATTAAGCAACTATACTTATTAGGTTATAATAAACTTATAACAACGCCACATATTATAAGTGATTACTATCCTAATAATAGAGAAATAATTACAGAAAAATTACATATCGTAGAAAAAGCACTCAAACTAGAAGAAATTGATATTAGTTTAGAGGCTGGTGCTGAATATTATGTTGATATGCACTTTTTAAATTCTATAGAAGATGACAATTTATTAACTTTTAAAAAACATTATGTTCTGTTTGAAACAGACTATATGTCAAAGCCTATTATGTTGACGGAAGTTATTTTTAGGCTTCTACAAAAAGGTTATATTCCTGTATTGGCACATCCTGAACGTTATATCTATTTACATAATAATATTGAAGCATATAAAGAATTAAAAGCATTAGGTGTACTATTTCAGATTAATGCAAAATCCCTTTATAATAATTCTAAAAAAGATTGTAAAATAGCTAAAAAACTTATCTCTCTAGGTTTAGTTGATTTCATTGGAAGTGATGCACATAGAATGAGAGATATAAAACGACTTGAAGCTTTTTTAAAAAGTAGAACCTGTCAAAAAATGATTAAATTAAACAATATTAAAAATAATTTTTAAATTAAGGATATAAATGAAGTATAATGAAGTAAAAAAAGAGTTAATGCATAAACCAAAAACATGGCTAGTAACAGGAGTAGCAGGATTTATCGGTTCAAATCTTGTAGAAGCTCTTTTAAAATTAGATCAAAAAGTTATTGGATTAGATAATTTTTCAACAGGGCATAAATATAACTTAACGCATATTCAAGAGTCTGTTACTCCGAGAGAGTGGGAAAACTTTAATTTTATTGAAGGAGATATTATTAATTTTGAGACATGTCAAGAAATTACCAAAGGGGTTGATATTGTACTCCATCAAGCAGCATTAGGATCTGTTCCACGCTCTATTGATAATCCAGTATTAAGCAATCAAAATAATGTAACAGGATTTCTTAATATGCTAACCTCGGCTAAAGAGAATGGGGTTAAAAGATTTGTTTATGCCTCTTCCTCTTCTGTTTATGGTGATTCCAAAGAGTTACCTAAGGTAGAAGAGCGAACAGGCAATCTACTCTCCCCTTATGCTGTTACAAAATATGTAAATGAACTCTACATGGGTGTATTTCAAAAATGTTATGGAATGGAGGCTATTGGATTACGCTATTTTAATGTATTTGGAAAGCGTCAAGATCCAAATGGTGCTTATGCTGCAGTAATGCCTAAATGGATTGGGCAAATTTTAAATGGTGAAGATGTAGTTATTAATGGGGATGGTGAAACAAGTAGAGATTTTACCTATATTGACAATGTTATTCAAGCCAATATTTTGGCAGGAACAACCAATAATGAAAAAGCATTTGGAGAAGCATTTAATACTGCCATTGGAGGTCGTGAAACACTTAATAATCTTTATGATGCTATTGTCAAAGGGATAGAAAAAGAGATACCCTCAATTAATATAAACAAGCCAATCTACAGAGATTTTAGAGTAGGAGATATTCGACACTCTAATGCTAATATTGATAAAATGAAAAACTTATTAGGATATGAGCCAACACACACACTAGAGCAAGGGCTAAAAGAGTCTATTGCTTGGTATATTCAAGATATTAAAGGAAGATAATCAAATGAACAATAAAATTGCAGTAATAGGGTTAGGATATGTAGGGCTACCTTTAGCTCATGCATTTTCATCTAAATATAAAGTTGTAGGATTTGATATTGCACAATGGAGAATAGATGAACTAAAAGTGGGTATAGATAGAACTTTAGAACTTAGTGAAGAACAAGTTAAAGAAGCTATTGCTAACAATATGAAATTTACCAATATGTTAGAAGAGATTGCTGATTGTAATATCTACATTGTCACGGTGCCAACCCCAATAGACAAACATAAAAAGCCAGACTTAACACCTTTGTATAAAGCATCTGAATCCATAGGAAAAGTACTTAAAAAAGATGACATTGTTATTTATGAATCAACTGTTTACCCTGGTGCTACCGAAGAGGATTGTGTACCAATTTTAGAAAAATTTTCAGGACTAAAATTTAATGAAGATTTTTTCTGTGGTTATAGCCCAGAGCGTATCAACCCAGGAGATAAAGAGCATACGGTGACAAAAATTTTAAAAGTTACCTCTGGTTCAACACCTGAGATTGGAAAAGTAGTAGATAAACTCTATGCTAGTATTATTACAGCAGGAACACACCTAGCCCCAAGTATTAAAGTAGCTGAAGCTGCTAAAGTCATAGAAAACTCACAAAGAGACATAAATATCGCCTTTGTAAATGAACTCTCCATGATATTTAATAGATTAGAAATAGATACACATGCAGTACTTGAAGCAGCTGGAACAAAATGGAACTTTTTGCCCTTTAGACCAGGTTTAGTAGGGGGACATTGTATCGGTGTTGATCCATATTATCTTACTTATAAAGCACAAGAAGTTGGTTATAACCCAGAGATTATCTTAGCTGGACGAAGACTCAATGATAATATGGGCATTTATGTTGCTGGTCAAGTGATTAAATTGATGATTAAAAAAGGTCAAAAGATAGAAGGTTCTAAAATTTTAGTACTTGGAATTACATTTAAAGAGAATTGTCCAGATATTAGAAACTCTAGGGTAATTGATGTAGTACGAGAACTTCAAGATTTTGGATGTAATGTAGAGGTTAGTGATTATTGGGCAGATACACAAGAGGTTGAACGTGAGTATGGGTTAAAATTAGTTGAAGATTCTAGTGCAGATGATTATGAGGCTGTTGTTTTAGCAGTGGCTCATGATAAATATAAAAACTTAAATATAAAAGCAACAGAAAGTCGTGTGATTTTTGATATTAAGTCTATTTTAGATGAAAGTGATGGAAATTTATAGAATTATATATTACTTTTTAAAACTAAGCCTATTTAATAAAATTATTAAATAGGCTCTCCTTTTTATTCTATTACTGTAAGCGTCATATGACTTTCATCTGTATTTCCTTGTGTATCTATCACGACTAATTTAATATCATGACTTCCCGCCCCAACGGGAGTATACCAACGTGAGCTATTTGGACCGATGTACACATTATTATCATACCATGCATATGATACAATCCCATTGACGCTAAAACTATTTGTTCCATTAAGATGTACAGATCTATTTGATGGTGTTGCCGTTAATGTCATGTCTGTACCTGCATTAGATTTAATGGTAGTTTCAGGGGCGGAAGTTAGTACAGTTGTATTAATTATCACACTATCACTAGCCGTATTTCCTTGAGTATCTGTAACAACTAATTTAATGATGTGAATTCCAGAAGTTGTAGGGGTTATAACCAATGTTTCTTCTGTACCTAAAAGTGTATTATTTGCATCAAACCATTCATAGCTAGCAATTTGTCCCCCTCCTGAGCTTATACCTGGTCTACTTGCAGATCCATTTAATGTTATACTAGGGTTAGTAGGTGTTATTGTGACAGTACGATCTTGACCAGCATTTGCATAAAGAGCAGTAGTTGCTGTAATTGCAATGATGTCTTCATCGGTACAACTATTAGCATCTGTTTCTATAACCAGTTTAATTTGTTGAAATCCTAAAGCTGGAGTATACCAACGAGTAGCACCCTCTCCTAAATAAGTACTTCCCTCGTACCATTTATAGCTAATAATCTGACCCGCACCAGGAGTGACAGCACTGTTAGTTCCATTGAGTAAGATAGACCGATTAGATGCAGTTACATTTAAAATTTTATTTGCTCCCGCATCAGCGACACAAGATTGTTGAGGAACTGATGCATTGAGTAGTTGAGTTGCAAGTAGTATTACGGGTGTAGATAATTTTAATAATTTCATTTATTAATCCTTTTTAGTTTAAAGTTGAAATTTTATGATATTTTATCATAAAAGTCAATTTAATTTATATTTTTTAACTTAATTTATGTTTTTTAATGATGATTTATATTTTTTAATGATGATTTAATAAAGAAAATTATATGATTTTTATCGAAAAAAAAAAAAGGAAGTAAATATGCATAAGTATTTTACGACAACAGGTATTTGGAAAATAACATTGGTTATTATCTTGGCATTTTCAACGATTTTTACGAAAGCAGAGCCTATAAACACAGCAGATAATATTATTGCTAAACATATTGGTCCAGCTATTGGAGGTGCAATGTTTGCTATTGCAATAGATCCTAATAATAAGAATAATATCTTCTTTAGTGGAGATATGGGTGTTGTTTATCATACTATAAATGGAGGAGATACTTGGGATATTGTACCAGGTATGAATCGTATTCGATCTATAAAATTTGATCCTAACAATACAAATATTATATGGGCTGTAGGTTCAACTGGGGTTTATAAGTCAATTGATGGAGGTAGTAATTGGAACTATAGTTTTCAAACTTATAGAGCATTTAACTATACATTAGGAGCAATAGCTATTGACCCAACAGATTCAAATATTATTTATGTAGCGGAAGGATTTGTTCCCTATTTGAGACTTACTCATATTAGGGGAAGAGTATTTAAGAGTACTGATGGAGGAGCAACTTGGATAAGCTTGGCTAGACCAGGAGGAGCAAATCCTTCCCAAGATTCTATCTATAATAGAAATTATTCTACTATCATCATTGACCCTAATAGTACTTATACACCAGGAGAAGGGCATAGTGATGTTTATCTTATGGGTAGAGATGGTCTTTTTAAAACAGAAAATGCTGGAAGTAGTTGGAATAATATTACTTTTTTTGATGAAGGTCAAGGTTCAGATCTTATTTTAATTAATGATAATAATCAGTCAATACTTTTTAGTTCTGTTATCCCTATAAACAATCATGCTAAAAAAGGAATCTATAAAAGCATTGACAATGGAATAACTTGGCAAGAGAGCAATAGTGGGTTAGATACTATCATTAATGCTTTATATATCCGAAATCACGATATTCGAAATAATGCACAATTCTCATTAATGTTAGCACATAGTGCTTCAGATAAAAATAAGATTTATGTTGGTTCATGGCAAGGAATTGCAAAGAGTACAAATCAAGGTCAAACTTGGACTCAAACAACGCCAGCTGAAACCCCTTATATTCAACACAATAGTGGGGCATATGTTCAAGTTCCTTTAAATAATCATCCTAATCAAACAGAAACTTTTCTTGGTGGTATAGATAACTTTATAAAAATGACAACTTCTGATAGTGATTCTAATTTTGTTATTTTTGGAGACAATCAAGATATTCATTTCTCTACAGATGGAGGAGTTACATGGAAAAGTAGAACATTTGATTATACTACCTCTTTTGTTAATCCTACTGATGTATTTCCTGGGCTACCAAATGGATCTCCTAAAAATAGATATACCCATAAAATAAAATCTAGAGGAGTACAAGGACTTGTTAATACTGATGTTGCAGTAGATCCTTTTAATTCAAATATTTATTATGCGACTTATATGGATGTAGGACTTGAAATTTCAAGAGATGGAGGAGAGACATGGGAGCATCCAAGTCAGGGAATACCTCCAAGAGGACATGCTTGGTCTGTTGTTGTTGATCCCAATAACAATGGAGTGGTATGGGTTTCAATAGGTTGGAATGGAAAGATTTACAAGAGTACAGACCATGGAGTTTCTTGGAGTGATGTGGGTATTGATGTCTCCTCAACAGGAAAAGTTACTGACATGATTTTTGATGCTCAAAGTAATACTTTATATGCTTCTTCAGAAACAAAAGGTATTTTTAAAACTACAAATAATGGACAAAGTTGGCAAAATATTTTTACTAATGGAACATTTGATATAAAAATAGATTTAGCAAACAACAATATCTTATATGCAGGTACAAAAACAGGACTCTATAAAAGTATTAATGGAGGTAGTAGTTGGACTCAATTAGCATCTGATAAAATGGGAAAGGTATATAATATCTCTGTTGGAACAAATAATACTATTTATGTAATTTCTAATAAGGCAGGAGAGTACTCTTCCTGGAATAATAGAGACTTATGGGTTTCTTCAAATCAAGGAGTAAGTTTTAGTAACATAACACCCTCTTTTATGCATAAAATTGGTGGTGTAGCTGTCACACCTAATAATCCACAGCACCTATATATCTCAGCATCAGAAGGAAATCAAAGATATATAGATGAAAGAATCATTATGGCTCAATCTTGGGATGGTGGTCTTACTTGGGAAAATTTGGTGAATAATTTTGCATTTGCACTAGGAAGCGATATTTATATCAATCCAAATGATTCACAACATGTTTTCTTTAATACTCAATTTTCTCTTATTGAGGTTAAGAATAGTACACTTCAAGCCAATGCAGGGCCAGACATAAATCATACTGTAACTGCAAGTAATAGTGCTGTTCATTTAGTAGGAACAGCCATTGACCCAAATAATAATATTGTGAAATATGAGTGGTTCAATGGCACAACCTTCATAGGTACAGGTGCATCAAGATGGTATGTCTTAACAGAAGATGGTACACATACTTTAACATTGAAAGTAACAGATGCTAATGGTAATGTAGCGAGTGATACAATGGTAGTGAATGTGAACCATCAAGGTGCAACCCAAACAGGGACTCTAACAGCTAATGCAGGGCCAGACATAAATCATACTGTAACAGCAAGTAATCAACAGATACATCTTAATGGAATTTTAACCGTAGGTAGTTCACCGATTGTCAAACAAGAGTGGTTTAAAGATGGTGTAAAAGTATGGACTGGAAGTTCAGCTTGGTACACGCTTGTGACACCAGGAGACTATAACTTTGAATTTAGAGTTACAGCAGAAGATGGTAGTGTAGCGAGTGATACAATGGTAGTGACGGTAGTAACCGTCACACCTTAACTCTCTAATGATGAATCTTATAGAATTTTAAAAAAACTTAGGTAAATAACCTAAGTTTTTAAGTTTATATCCTTATTATAAATACTAACAGACTCTTCTTTCTTTTTACATAATAGATAATTAGCTCTATTAAAACAAATAGTTATATTTTTAAACATTTTTAATTTAATATTATTCTTTAATATGGTATTATTTTTTGTAATGAATTAATAATATTTATTATAAATAGTGAATATTATTAAAAATAATTAAAGGTTTATTAATGAAAATTAAAACTTTAGTAATAATTGGAATCCTTCTTATCTTCTCTTCTTGTGAAAATAAAAATAACTCCTCTTTCGAATTGTTTCAAACACATTATAATCGAGATTATAATGAAAAAATGTCCGTATTAGGCAAACCAATGCAAGAAACACCTTGGGGTTTTCAAGAAATTTCTTTAAAAAATACAATAGAACATTATGTTGATAATATTCAAAAATATAAAACAATAATAGCAAAAAATACAAAAAAGAATCAATGGATTGATGGGAAGGTTCATATTATTCACTTTGAAGCAGGTAAATACTTTCTGCCTAAAGGAAATACTTATTATATAATGCTTGTCCCATCTCAAACTATTATTGAGGGTGCAGGAATGGAAAAAACAAAATTTATAGCAAGAGAAGAGATTGAAAAAAATGATAAATATCATTTTAGAAAAGCTTTTAATCTAGAATATGCAAGCCACGATGTTGTAATGCGAAATTTTAGTTTTTATAATGAGACTAAAGATAATAAGTGGGGTCTAATTCACTCTAATGGGAGTGTTAATAGGGAAAATTATCTTTTTGAAAATATTGAATTCGATGATGTCTTTGGTTCAATTGGGAAAAAAGGATACAAAAGTAATTTCATAACTTTTAGAGGTTTGCATAAGAGGATAGGTAATACTACTAAAAGAATCAAAAAAAATTTCAAACTTCCTATTCCTATAAATTTTCAGTTCCTAGATTCTAATAAAAAGAATGTTGAACTCGCTGGGCAGATTGGTGTTCGAGATGGCAATGGAATAGTATTTCATAATTGTATATTAGGGGATACAATATCTGCCTCTATTGATATTTATAGTAACTATATTGAAATGCTAGGTATTACGTTTATAGATCCCTTATTAGATCATTCAGTAAAAGCACCATCTGCAAATCATCTTTATATCCATGACTCTTCATTCTCTTTAACATATAGAGAAAAGATTATAGATAATACTTATTGGAATCCAACTTTTTATACTCATCAAGGAGGAAGTTCATTGATTAATTATCATTTTAAGAACTTGTCTTTTAAAAGAGTAGGGGAAGTTTTTAATAAAGATAAAAAGAGAAAAATAACAAAATTTGTTGAGTCTGAACCTTTTATGATATATGATAATAGAGCCAGTAATATTTCAGGAGATATGATTTGGGAAAATATTTCTTTTGATGGTTATGCTAAAGAGCATCAAGTGCTTGGCTATCCAAATGTTCAAACTCACTTAGGATATGAAGCAATAAATTATACTAAATATAAAGCTTTAGCAGCACAGATGAGAGAAAATAATAATAATTCACGTGGTAAATATGTTGTCAATATTAAGAGCGGCAAAGGATCTAGTAAAATTGAAAGAAAAGGAGTTTATTCATGGGGCGAAAATAGTAGTCAAAGTATTGATTATCCGAGAGATAATCGAGATTTCAAAGGAAATAAAAGTGATTCAATTCGTAAAAAATATATCAAAATGAATAGCTCTTCAATTAAAGATATTTATAATAAAAAATTAAATAAAAAATGATTCTTAATATTTAAACAAAATATAATATGATATAATGTTATATATTTAAATAGAATGGGTTATCTTAATGAAAAAGAAAATTATATTTTTTATGTCAAATTTGGGGGGAGGTGGAGCAGAACGTGTTACTGTAAATATCATTCGTCAATTGGATAAAGAAAAATATGAAATTGTTCTCTTAATGGTTAAGAGAGAGGGAATATTTCTTGTTGATATTCCCTCTTATGTTAAGATAGAAAACATGAATATAGATAAAACTATTTTAAGCCTTTTTAAAGTTAGAAAATATATTAAGTTGTATCAACCAGATATTATATATACAACAATGATGATGAATAGTATTGTTCTTTCCTTGGCCATTATGCACTTGAAAAAAAGTTTTTTTATTGTCATGAGAAATCCAACTTCTCCAAAAATATTACATGAAGAGGGAACCCTCCCTCTTTATAAAAAACTTTTATTAGTATATGCTTATCGTCATTGTGCAGATATACTTTTGGCTCAAACCCCTGAAATGAAAGATGAGATAGAAAAATATTATAGTGTTTCTAAACAAAAAATAGAGGTTTTTTTTAACCCTTTAGATAGAGAGGGAATAGATAGTAAGATAAAAAATATTAAAAATCCATTTACTGAAGATACGATTAATATCGTCTCTGCTGGTAGATTAACTTATGCTAAAGCTTTTGACACTTTGTTGTATGCATTTAAAAAAGTTATTACTGAAAATAAAAATTATAGACTGCATATATTAGGAGAAGATGATGGTGAATCTAAAAAAATATTTGAAATTTTTAAAAAATTAGATCTTGAAGAGTATGTAACTTTTTATGGCTTTCAATCTAACCCTTATCAATTTTTTTATTTTAGTGATTTATATGTTTTGTCATCACGAAGAGAGGGTTTGCCTAATGCTATTTTAGAAAATTTATACCTTGGCAAACCAGTGGTTGCAACTAATTGTATATCTTTTATGAATCAATTAATTGATGAGAATAACAATGGCTATATTGTAGAAGTCGATAATGCACTTATGCTAAGTCAAGCAATTTTAAATTTTAAATTATTACCCAATAATAAAAAAGTAATCAGAAGCAAGAGTGTGACAACTTTTTTTGATACGTTTGAAAAGAGTAGTTTATGAAAAATATTATAATTATTATCTCTACTTGTTTAATTTTTTTAAATTTAACTATTTATTTACCATTTGTAAAGTTTTGGCCCCTACCTGCTTATACTTTAGATATATTTATTTTTATAATTATTTTATCGTATTACTTAAAAAAAAGGATTGAATTTCCATTTGGAAATCCAATAATATTTTGGATTATTTATGATTTGAGTTTAAATTTTACATATTTTTTATTTTCTCCTGCTGGAGAAGAGCAATTTCTCTATATTAAATTTATTTTTTTTCTTATTATTGTATTGATTTATTTAATTTTACTTTTTAATTTAGATAATAATCAATTAAGTATTTCTAGGAAAACATTAGTTTTTTTAGCACCTATTGCGACAATTACATTATTGATAGACTATTTTAGTCCTGCTTACTTTTATTATGGAAAAGAAATTGTTAATTATGTAGCTGGTAGAGCTTCCTCTTTATATCTTAATGCTAATTTAGCTGGGACAGGTATGTTGATTTTCTTTGTTTTTGGTATAGATATGGTTTCTAAAAAAAATCGTATGTGGTTTATTCTTATCATTTTCTTGGGTCTATTTTTCACAATGTCACGTTCAAATTTGATGATTTTTTTCCTATTATTTATTATCATGATTTTTCAAAAAAAATTTTTTATAAAAGACATATCTATTTTTTCTATTGCAGTAGTAATCTTTTTTAGTTGGATAGGAACAGTTGGATTAGATTATTTAGCTGATAACTATGATTTGGAAGTAACAGAAAACATGAGAAGTAGAGTAGAATTCTTTTCCCATCATGAAGCAGCTAATACAGATGATACAAATGAGAGGAAAGAGGTCTTAGGTGCAGCACTTGATATGTTTATGAATAAGCCACTCTTGGGTAATGGATTTTTATCAACAAGGTTATGGGAATATAATGTTTCACCGCATAATACTATTGCTATGAATCTTGCAGATTTTGGCTTATTCGGTCTTTTACTTATATTACTCATGTTATGGGTAACAACGTATAATATTTTTAAATATGGCATAAAAGAGGAGAAGCAATTAGCTTGGTTATTTATACCTTTCTTTTTGTTATCATCTTCTTTTTCTCATAATATGTTTGAAATGCCTTTCATACTTGGAACAATAGTACTTATGGCTACATTGGGATATAAAAGTAAAAATAGATTTTTTTTAAAGAAGCAATATGATAAATATTAAAAATATATTTTATAATGAAAAGTACCATAAGATAATTAAAAATTTCTCAGCTTTAACCTTTATTAATATCATTAATAAATTATTACCTTTATTGGTTGTTCCTTTCATTGTCCGTACTATAGGAATAGAAAAATTTGGAATTATATCTTTCTTTTTATCTATAATCTCCTATCTTATTTTAATAACACAATACTCTTTTTTTTTAACAGCGACCAAATATATATCTATGCATAGAGATAATATAGAGAAGGTTAGTCAGCATTTTTGGTTGGTTCTATCTATTCGTATGCTCTTTTTACTAATTATTAGTATTCTCTTCTTTATTGCTCTTTTTTCAATTGATATGTTTAGTAATGAAAAGGAGGTTTTCCTTTTTACTTTCTTCTTAGTCTGTGCAGATATTATTATGCCTTTATGGTTTTTTAGAGGTATTGAAGAGATGAAATATCTTGCAATTTTTAACATTATTGCAAAGATTTTTTATGCTTTTTTTATATTTCTAATCATTCAAGAAAAAGATGATTATATATGGATTCCTTTATTAAATAGTTTATCATTATTAATGGTGAATGGCTATGCTCTCTATTTTGCTATAACTAGATATCATATTCAATTTATTCTCCCCTCTTTTCAAGAGATAAAAAAAGAGCTTATTGCAGGAAAAGATATCTTTTTATCTAACATAAGTGTCTCTTTCTATACAACGATTAATATCCTTTTATTGGGTTTTTTAACTACTTATACCGAAGTAGGAATATATGCGTTAGCTGAAGCATTATTTATGGCATATAATAGCATTATAAAATCTTATACAATGGTTATCTATCCACATCTTGCAAAATATTTAAATCAAACTGAAGAGTTTTTAAATCAAGCTAGAAAATTTTTCTTTTTATATTTAATGATTTTATCTATGGCTTCATTTATATTATTTTTGAGTTCAGAGTTTGTTATCACATTTTTGTATGGAACAGGTCATATTCAATCTATTGAAATATTAAAAATATTTGCACTAGCTCTTTTATTTGAACCATTAGGTGGTTTTTTTACAGCATATTTATCTTTAAAATCAAAGTATAAATTAATTCGTTCTATTACATTTAAAACAATGATTGTTAATTTACTATTAATTATACCTGTAATCTGGTTGTTTAAAGCAGAAGGATTAGTATATCTTTTTCTATTCCTTTCTATTTTTCAGGTATTTTTAAATATTAAAGAAAATAGAGAAATTCTTATGAGGAATAATATATGAAGATAATGTTTGTTATTCATTCTTTAAATAATGTTGGTGGGGCAGAGAGTATTTTAGTCAATTTTGCCAATTACTTTTCTTCTGTTATGAAGAATAACATTGCCATTGTTTTATTGAATGATATGGAGATTACGTTTAAGTTAGAAACAGATATTAAAGTTTATAGATTTAATAAGCAAGTAGCGAATAAAAAATTTTTAATATGGAATCAAATTACACATATTCGTCATGCAATTCAATCTTTTAATCCAGATATTCTTATAGGCTTTGTTGCTTCAACAAATATTCTTACTGCATTTTCAGGATGGATGGAGAACGTTCCTATCATTCTTTCAGAACATACAAGTTATAAAAGAAGTTTAACTACAAGTAGAGGGCAAATATCAGGTTTAATTTGGCGAGTATTAAGAAGAATTACTTATCCTTTAGCTGATAAAGTATTTATTTTAACAGAAGAAGATAAAAAATATTTTTATTATCTTAAAGATGTTGAGGTAATACCAAATCCATTAATTATAAGCAATAAACATTTAGTATCAAGTAAAAGAGAAAATATTATTCTTGCTGTTGGTAGATTACATAACATAAAAGGTTTTGATATGCTCATTAAAGCTTTTTCTCTTATTACTAATAATAGATGGAAACTATATATTGCAGGAGAAGGTGAAGAACGAGAAAAATTAGAAAAAATGGTTAAGGAACTTCACTTAACTGAAAAAGTTGTTTTTTTAGGTTTTGTTGAAGATATAGAGTATTTTTATAGAAAAGCATCTATTTATGTATTATCTTCACGTTCAGAAGGTTTCCCTGGAGGACTTTGTGAAGCTATGGGATATGGGTGTTCTGTAATTTCTTTTGATTGCCCAACTGGGCCAAAAGAGATTATAAAACATGGGGAAAATGGTATTTTAGTTGCACCTGAAAATATAGAAGAACTCTCCAAGGAGATAAAAATACTTATGCAAAATGAAACAAAACGTTTATTAATTGCGTCTAATGGAAGAAAAATAGTGGATACCTTAGATATAGATATTATATCAAAACGTTGGATAAAATCAATTAATAATATAAAGGTTGAAAAATGTACAAAAAAATAAAATTTATTACAGTTGCTATTTATCATAGACTTATTTCTAAAAATAAATTAGCAAAACTGTTAGGGGTTAAATTTGGTGAGAATTGTGGTTTTATGACAAGAGGTTGGGGAAGTGAACCCTATCTTATTGAAATGGGTCATAGTGTTTACACTTCAAGTGGGGTAAACTTTATTACCCATGATGGTTCTGTCTATGTGATTCGTCACCTATATCCAGAATATAAAAATGTAGATATTATGGGACGTATTAAAATAGGAAACAATGTTTTTATTGGTATGAATGCAACTATTTTACCAGGTACCATTGTTGGTGATAATGTCATTATTGGTGCTTCGAGTGTAGTAAAAGGTACACTAAAATCTAATAGTGTCTATGCTGGAATACCTATTAAATATATATGTTCCTTAGATGAGTTTATCGAAAAGAAAAAAGATTTATTTGATTATACAGGAGACTTTAATCCTCAAGAAAAAAAAGAGTACCTTTTCAATAAATTTAAAATAAATAAAGGTGAATAATAAATGTGTGGTATTGTAGGTTTTAATGGCAAAGATAGTAATACATTAATCAAAATGTTAGAGAGTATGCATCATCGAGGTCCTGATGATTCTGGTATATTTGAAGATGAAAAAATTTCACTAGGGCATGTGCGACTCTCTATTGTAGATTTAACCTCATTAGGTCATCAACCTATGCAATTTAAATCATTGGAGATGGTATTTAATGGAGAGGTTTACAACTTCAAAGAGATTCGTCAAGAGTTAATACTTTTAGGATATACCTTTAAATCAGATACCGATAGTGAGGTAATTTTAAAATCTTACCATGCATGGGGCATGAAAGCTATTGATAAATTTATTGGTATGTTTGCCATTGCAATTTATGATAAAAGTGATGACAGCTTGGTTTTAATTAGAGATAGAGTTGGGGTTAAACCTCTCTATTATTATCATCATGAAGAAAAATTTATTTTTGCAAGTGAGTTAAGAGCTATTCAGCATCATTTAGATGATTTTAACATAGATACAAAAGCATTAAGTGAATATATGCGTTTTGGATACATATCTTCTAATTTATCCATTTTAAAAAATTGTCAAAAACTCCCTGCTGGACATTCTTTAAAATACTTTTTAAATGAAAACCGTTTACAAATAAAAGCATATTGGTCAATCTTACCTTTTTTTAAATTGGAAAAATTTAAAAAAACAGAAAAAGAGCTAGTAGATGAACTTGAAGTATTATTGATTGATGCCTTTAAATATAGAATGGTATCTGATGTACCTGTCGGTGTTTTTTTAAGTGGAGGTATTGATAGCTCTATAGTTGCTGCAATTTTACAAAAGCATCATGGTAATATTCATACTTTTACCATTGGATTTAAAGAGGAAAAATACAATGAAGCGAACTATGCAAAAGAGGTTGCTGAATATTTAGGTACAAATCATACTGAAAAAATTCTAGGCGTAGAGGAAGCCAAAGATGTTTTAAAAGATTATGTAAAAATATATGATGAACCCTTTGCTGATAGTAGTGCTATTCCTACTACGATGGTATGTAGAGTTGCTAAAGATATGGGGGTAAAAGTTGTTTTAAGTGCTGATGGAGGCGATGAAGTTTTTTGTGGCTATAGTCGCTATTGGGAAAGTGATAAATTAGGAAAAAAAATATTTCTTATACCTTTTTTCCTTCGTCAAATAGGCGTAAAATTCTTGAATTTATTTAACCATAAAGTTTTCTTGAAAATCAAAAAAATACAAGCCTTAATAAAGCATAAAAAATGGGAGGATTTTTATATAGAGCGAGTCTCTTATTATAGAGATGATACTTTAAAAAATATTTTAACAACATTTGAAGCAAGCAATCCCAAAGTTTCATTATCTGACATTCCACATCTTTCAAATATGGAAAAAATGATGCTAATAGATTATCATCATTATATGGTTGATGATATTTTAACTAAAGTAGACAGAGCTACGATGTCTATTTCCATTGAAGGACGAGAACCGTTACTTGACCACCGTATTGCTGAATTTATGGCACAAGTTCCTTTTAAATATAAATACAAAGATGGTACAAGCAAATATTTACTCAAAAAAGTATTAGAGAGATATATACCAAAAGAGATGATTGAACGTCCTAAAATGGGTTTTGCAATACCTTTAATGGAATGGTTTGAAGAGGAATTAAATACACTTTTTAAAGAAAACTTAACACAAAGTAAATTAGAAGTCCATGGATTATTTAAAACAAGCTATATCGAACAGCTTAATAAAGAAAAAAATAATTTAAATAAAACAAATAAATTATGGTTTATTTTAGTTTTTCAACTTTGGTATAAAAGATATGGGAGAAAATGAAATAATGCCTAAAATATTATTAATTGGACCACGTCAAAATAAGTATAATTTAACGGATACAGGAGGGGTTAGTATTCTTTTTGAACTTTTAATTGATGAATTAAGTAATCAAAAAATAAATTTTACAATAATTGATACATTAAAAGCTAATTAT
>Ga0256840_1001823_pt1 | contig 19355 bp, 18 predicted proteins | sample 355202metaG_FD_185969 | JGI IMG/M metagenome (GOLD analysis project Ga0256840, IMG submission 185969) | Hydrothermal vent microbial communities from Mid Atlantic Ridge, Atlantic Ocean - 355-202 | ecosystem: Environmental > Aquatic > Marine > Hydrothermal vents | place: Atlantic Ocean: Mid...
GTACGTCTTGTTGGTATTGATAATATTCCCTCAAAGCCTTTTGTTCTTGCTGAGGCATTTCGTTTTAATGACGATTATTATGAGTATCAAAAACGTCGTAATTATCGCTATAAAGCAGCATATAGTGGCTTTTATGAGAGTGTACATTTTGTATTTGGTGAGCGTGAAAAATTTGAGTCTTTTGGCTTTACATGTACAGATAAGGATAAAGAACTTCTTAATCCAATTGTCAATACCTTAGATACCCTACGTCCAAGCTTAGTTTTAGGACTACTAGAAGCAGCAAGTCTTAATGCAAAATCGGGACAAAAAAAGATAGCTCTTTTTGAAATTGGCTCCGTATTTGACAATGAGCGTAACGAGTCTATAAAAATGGCATTTATTTTTTCAGGTGATAGCACAGACGCTTCGCTATCAAATGCAGGTCGCCCAGCACCTATTGATTTTGCAATGTTTGTTGAGAAAATTTCTCAAGTAATAGGTGATTTTGAATTAGAAGCTCCTGCGCAGATAAATGGTTTGATGCATCCACATCAATCAGCGGTTTTAAAACAAAATGGTATCGCAATTGGAACAGTTTATAAACTCTATCCCCTCGTTCAAGAGAGTTATGATTTAGAAGCTACCTTTGTCTGTGAAGTTGATTTTTCTGCATTAGACAATAGTTTAAAAATTGCTAAAACATATTCAAAATACCAAGCTTCATTTCGTGATTTAAGTGTAGTTTTACCTGATACTATCAGCTACGAAGAACTTGCAAAAGTTATACAGGCATATAAAAGTAGTGAGGTTATCCGTTTTTATCCAGTTGATCGTTATAAAGATGAAAACTTAGGTGAGAGTAGCTCTTTAAGTCTTCGTTTTGTACTGCAATCTTTAGAGAAAACTTTGCAAGAAGATGATATCACATCATCAATGAGTGGTATTATTGAAGGCATGAAGAGCGAATTGGGAATTGAGTTACGATGAGCAGAGTAAAGATAAGCAAGAGCAGTAGCTTTGATTTTGTAAGTGATAAGATTGCTTCAGATAAATCAATATCACACCGTTGTGCTATGTTTGCATGCTTGGCTGATGGTGAAAGTGCTGTAAGAAATTTCTTGCGAGCCGAAGATACACTTAATACCCTTAATATCGTTAAAAAACTTGGTGCACAAGTTGTAGATGATGGTGAAGTTATCAAAATAACTTCACATGGAATTCAAGAGAGTGAAGATATTCTAGATTGCGGTAATGCTGGTACGGGAATGCGTCTGTTTTGTGGGCTTTTAGCTTCAGCAGATGGACACTTTATCTTAACTGGCGATGAATATCTTAAGCGTCGCCCTATGAATCGTGTTACAAAACCCCTGCGTGATATTGGTGCGAAACTTGATGGAAGGGATTATGGAAATCTTGCCCCTTTGAGCATTCGAGGAGGCTCTTTGAAAGCTTTTAATTATAAGAGCAAAATAGCCTCTGCTCAAGTAAAAAGTGCTATGATTCTTGCAGCGCTTCATGCTGATGGTGAGTGTACTTATAGCGAACCAGAGCTGAGCCGTGACCATACGGAGCGAATGTTAAAAGGGATGGGAGCTTCTTTACATGTAAAGAATTTAACAACTACTATTGAGCCACTTAAAGGCTTATTAACTCCTTTAGATATTCGTGTTCCAGCTGACCCTTCGAGTGCTTTTTTCTTTGCTGTGGCAGCTGCCATTACGCCTAACTCTTCGACAAAGATTATAGGTGTTACGCTGAATAAAACACGTATTGAGGCTTTTAAAGCCTTAGAAAAGATGGGTGCAGATATCACGTATGAACTTCAAGATGACCGCTATGAGCCTATTGGCGATATTACTGTTAGATATGCGCCTTTACATGCAATAACTATAGAAGATAATATCTCATGGCTTATTGATGAACTTCCAGCACTCTCCATCGCTATGGCAACAGCTAAGGGAAAGAGTATTATTAAAAATGCCAAAGAACTTCGTGTAAAAGAGAGTGATCGCATCTCTACTGTGGTAGATAACCTAAGACTTTGTGGTATTGAAGTTGATGAGTTTGAAGATGGTTATAGTGTAAGAGGTGGTACCTTACAAGCAGCGAAAGTAGATAGCTTTGGAGATCACCGCATCGCCATGAGTTTTATCATAGCAGGTCTCTCTTGTGGTATGGAAGTTGAAGATATAGAGTGTATCAACACATCCTTTCCAAACTTTTTTGAGCTACTCTCTAGTATTAGTAAGGTTGAATTATGAATATCTCCCTCGCAGAAAATTATGGATTTTGTTTTGGTGTGAAGCGTGCCATTAAGATTGCTGAAGAGAATCAAAACTCTCGTACTTACGGGCCTCTTATTCATAATACTCAAGAGATAGAGCGTTTAGAGAGTGATTTTAAAGTAGGTTTGACTGATAGGTTTGATGATTTCAAAGCAGGTGAAACCGCAGTAGTAAGAACACATGGAATTACAAAAGATGAACTAGCTACTCTTCGTGAGCGTCAAGTAGAAGTGGTTAATGCAACATGCCCTTATGTGACAAAACCTCAAAATATAGTCCAAGAGATGAGCGCAGAGGGTTATACTGTTGTTATCTTTGGTGATGAAAAACATCCTGAAATCAAAGGTGTAAAAAGTTATGCACAAGGTGCTGTTTATACAGTCTTACATGTAAAAGATTTTGAAAAAATAGAGATTGTTGGTAGGGTAGCCATTGTCGCACAAACAACCCGTAAGGTAGAAGATTTTTTAGAAATTACGGAGTATCTTGTTAAACGATACAAAGAGGTGCGTGTTTTTAATACTATCTGTAATGCTACTTTAGAAAATCAAGAAGCGGTAGAAGCCTTAGCTAAAAAATCTGATGTTATGATTGTTATTGGCGGAAAAAATTCATCTAATACGAAGCAACTTTATACTATATCAAAAGATTTTTGTCCAGATAGTCATCTTATTGAATCACCTCAAGAGCTTGAGAAAATTTGGTTTGATACAAAACAAGAGTGCGGTATTAGTGCAGGTGCTTCGACTCCAGATTGGATTATTCAAGACGTAATTGCAAAAATTAAAAAAATTACTGCATAATTTACTTATAATTCATATAAAAACAAGCCTATTTAAGATATAATCAGCCAATTTTTATGTTAACAAGAGGAATAGGTATGGCGTTAGACAACGACACGTTTGAAGAAGAAAATTTTGCAGAGATGTTAGAGGCTTCTTTCAAAGAGCAAGAATCAGCACGCATCACAGAGGGTGAGATTGTTGAATTTCAAGAAGAAGACAACAGAGTTTTAGTAGGTATTGGTGAGAAGTTAGAGGGAATTTTATCTCTTGATGAGATTCGCAATAAAGAGGGTGAAGTAATTTTTACTTTAGGTGACAAAATCACTGTAATGGTTACTGGTTATTATAATGAGCGTCCAAAAATCTCTTATAGAAAAGTACAAGAGCAACAAAAAACATTAGCTTTTATCAAAGAACATGGTGATGATTTTGAAGATTTAATCGTTGAGGGTGTTATCACTAAGAAAAATCGCGGTGGCTATATCGTAGAATCTGATGGTGTTGCACTTTTCTTGCCACGTTCATTAGCAGCGTTTAAAGATAGTGATGATGTAGTTGGCCGTAAGATTAAAGCACAAGTTATTAAAATTGATGCTTCTGATAATTCAATTGTTTTATCACGCCGTAAACTTTTCAACGAAGAGCGTAAGCGTAAAAAAGAGATTATTGATTCTCTTATGGAAGATAACAAAATTGTTGAAGGTACTATCAAAAAAATCACTAGTTACGGAATGTTTGTAGATGTTGGCGGTGTTGATGGTCTTGTGCATTATAATGAGATTAGCTATAAAGGTCCAGTAAACCCATCAAAACTTTACAACGAGGGTGATGTTGTTACTGTTAAGGCAATCTCTTATGATAAAGACAAGCGTCATCTTTCACTTTCTATCAAAGCAGTTCAGCCTGATCCATGGGCAGAAGTTGAGTCAGAACTAGATGAAGGCGACACTATCACTGTCACGGTGAGTAATCTTGAACCATATGGTGTTTTTGTAGATTTAGGAAACGATATCGAAGGTTTCTTGCATATTTCTGAGATTACTTGGGATAAAAACATTAAACATCCAAAAGATTATTTAACTGTTGGTGAAGAGATTGATGTTGAAGTGATTGAAATCAACTCTGATACCCATAAACTTCGTGTTTCATGCAAGAGATTATTACCAAAACCATTTGATGAGTTCGTCAAAAAACGCTCAGAAGGTGATGTCGTTACTGGTGTAATTACTTCATTAACTGATTTTGGTGCTTTTGTTAAAATTGATGGTGTAGAAGGTCTTTTGCATAATCAAGATGCGTCCTGGGAAAAAAATACAAAATGTAAAGATATTTACAAAATTGGTGAGAGCGTAGAAGTCAAGATTGTCAAAATCAATGACATGGAGCAGAAAATTTCTCTAAACCGTAAAGTTCTTGAAGAGAGCCCAATTGAGAAATATGCTTTAAAACACAGAGCGAATGAAGTTGTGAATGGAACTATTCGTGACATTAAAGATTTCGGTGTTTTCGTCTCTATAGAAGATGGTGTTGATGCTCTTATTCGCAATGAAGATCTGTTTCCATTAAAAGTAGAAGAGCTTGAATCTGGTCAAAATATTGAAGCTGTTATTGCAGTCATTGATACACAGCGTGATCGTATTCGTCTTTCCGTTAAAAAACTTGAACGCATTAAAGAACAGGCACAGATGGATGAGTTTAATGATGACTCTTCAAATAGCTTAGGAGATCTCATTAAAGATCAGCTAAAGTAATATGCAACGCCTTGCCTATTGGTTGACACCAATCATTACGATTGGTGTGGCGCTTTTTTTAATCTTACTGCTTTATCGTATCAATCAAGGTGAAGCTGAAGCAGTGTTACCAAAAAAAATACTCAAAAATAGGCAAAAATCTAATGAAATCCCGAAAGACAGTGGTTGGCTAGAGCGTTTTTCAAAAAGTGAGCGTTTAGGATACTTTTTTCCTGTTAATGAGATTTATATTAACTTAGACCTCACTCAGAAAATTGTTCATGAAACAATTTACCAACTTAAAGCTACAATTTCTGACCCTTATCAGCTTTTTTGTCTTAAAGAAGAATTGAAACAGTATGGCTTGAAGCACTTATTAAAAAAAGACTCCACAGGAATGAGGCTTTTAATACGTTCTAAAAATCAAAATAAGTTGGCTCAATTAGTGAAAACACTTAAAAATTATCAAATTATGGCAACGATTGTGCCATTTAAAGAGGAAAAAAAATGGAAAAACATAAAATAGTTGTTTGTGATCATATTCATAAAGCAGGACTTCAAATGCTTGAGGATGATGAAAAAATTGAACTGATTTTTGCTGCAGATGAAGACAAGGTGAAATTATTAGATATTATTGCTGATGCAGATATTGCCATCACTCGTAGTTCTACTGATGTGAATGAAAAGTTTATCAAAGCTGCTAAAAACATGAAAGCTATCGTACGCGCAGGAGTGGGTGTTGATAATGTTGATATAGAAGGCTGTTCTAAAGAGGGTATCATCGTTATGAATGTGCCAACTGCAAATACAATAGCCGCTGTAGAGCTTACAATGGCGCATATGCTCTCATGTATGCGAATGTTTCCATACTCTCATGATCATCTTAAAAATCAACGCATCTGGAAGCGTGAAAAATGGTATGGCTATGAGATGAAGGGTAAAAAACTAGGTGTTATCGGTTTTGGTAATATCGGAAGTCGCGTAGCTATTCGCTGTAACGCTTTTGAAATGGATGTTGTTGCCTTTGATCCTTATGTGCCAGCATCAAAAGCCACTGACTTAGGTGTCTCTTATACTGATAATTTTGATGATATTCTCGCTTGTGATATTATTACGATTCATACGCCTAAAAACAAAGAGACTATCGGTATGATTGGCAAAGATGAGATTGCCAAGATGAAAGATGGTGTTGTTTTGATTAACTGTGCTCGTGGTGGGCTTTATGATGAAGAGGCACTTTTTGATGGCTTACAGTCTAAAAAGATTCGATTCGCTGGAATTGACGTTTTTAGTAAAGAACCAGCAACTAAGCATCCTCTTTTGGATTTGGACAATATTGTGGTTTCCCCTCATCTAGGCGCAAATACTTTTGAATCTCAGTATAATATCGGAACACAAGCAGCACGACAAGCTATTGAAGCCGCTAAAGGAATAGCATTTCCTCACGCCTTCAATCTTCCTATTGATGAGAGTAGTATTCCTGCATTTGTAAAACCATTTTTAGAGCTTGGTCAAAAAGTAGGCTTTCTAGCAGCGCAAATGAATCGTGCTCCATTGATTTCTGTAAAAGTAAGCGGACAAGGCTCTATCGCTGAGCATTTAGACTCTTTAAGCACTTTCGTAACTGTTGGTGCTATGGCTGAAAGTAGTGGTGATATTATCAACTATGTTAATGCAGAATATATTGCTAGTGAAAAAAATGTAAAGATTGAAACTGAAATTTTGCCTGACAGCAATGTCTTTAAAAACCTTATTACGATTAAGCTAACAACGGACAAGAAAGTTATAACAATCAGTGCAACAATTTATAATGATGAAGTGCAGCGCATTGTTGATATTAATGGATTTGGTCTCGATATAGCACCAAAAGGAAATCTCATTTTATTTAGAAACACAGATGTTCCAGGTGTTATTGGACAAGTAGGAACTATTTTAGCACAAGAAAATGTAAATATTGCAGATTTTCGTTTAGGACGCAATAGTAAAAGTGAAGCCTTAGCTGTTATTGTTGTAGATTCTGATGTCAATAGTCAAACCCTCGATAAACTAGCATCGCTTGATGCTTGTATAGGCGTGGATTACGCTAGTATATAAGCTTACATGTAATGGGCTACTTAGCCCACAACATGCGTAAATAAAGACCTAAAAGAGAGCTATATCCAACTTCACTAAATTCTAACTTCCCTTTTGAATTATAGATAAATGTTGTTGGATAGGCAGGAACTGAAAATTGTGATGATAAGATTGCATTATTATCATTGATAACTTTAAAATTGAAATCATTTTCACTAAGATATTTTTGTATTTGCGCATTTGTACCTGATTTTACGGCAATAGTTATCACATTGAAGTGCTCAGATATTGTTTGAATATTTCCAGCTTCTAATTTACATGTAGGACACCATATAGCCCAAAAATGAATAAGAATAGGCTTATCTGAAAATTCTGATGTAGAAAAATGAGTATTATCAATGAGTGATTTTGAAATATTTGGTAGTTGGGAACTCGAAAGCTCAGGACTTCGTATATAGCTTAATATATTCATAGCGAGAAAAAGGGTGAGTGCTAGAATAAAAGTCTCTTTAAGAATTTTTTTGATGTTTAGTTTTTTAAACATAAAACCTCTTTTTTGTCAAATTATAGCTTAAAGTTAAAAACATAAGATATAATAGACAAGTCTAATAGCTTTTTTGGAGAATACAATGAAATTAATAATATTTTTTTTAATGAGCTTAAATGTATCTTTCGCCCAAGATGCTTCTAATGCAGATAGTTTAATTTGTGAAGTTTTAGGTGAAGGAAGCAAGCGTATTCAATGTACTTACTTTACGCAAAGAGTTGCTTGTGACCGTAATATTACTTTTGATTGGAAGTCACCTAGTCTTGAAAAAGATCATAGAAAGCGTACGATAATTTTAAATGCTCACCACGGGTCTTTGTATGATTTTAGATACTATTATGGCCGCTCACCAGGTGAGTGGCATGTAAGTGTTAAAGATGGCGATACGAAGCTTGCTGAAACAACATTTGTTATTCAAGAACAAGCAGATGAAGAGGAATATTAAGGTGTCCTTAAATCTAAGCTAGCGTGTTTTTGCTTCATGTGATACTTTTTGAAGCATAGTCTTTGGTTTCTCTTGTGTTTTGTAGACTTTGTTTTTTTTAACAGGAATTACAAGTGCTAATAAAATAAAAAGCATTGCAAAAACAACACCACCTAATAGCGTTAAAATAAGTTTTAAGCGTTCATCTAGCATAGAATTTCCTTTACATGTAAGAGTATAATAGCATATATTCTTTGTTGATTTTTAATTTTACTACTATCTTAGTATTTTAATAATAATATTACAGCTATGAAATCATTTTTTATTTTATTTATATCTATATTTTTCTTAAAAGCTTCCGAGATTGGTTTGTTGTTAGAGGTCAAAAATAATTCTTTGCTCTATTTCAGTATTGAAAATAGAAAACATCTTTGTACTCCCTATGGAATTACAACTTTTGATGTTTTGCAGTATAAAAGCAAAGATAATGAATTATGTCAAAAAGCTTTACTTGAATATTATGATAAGCATCCTCAAGATAAAAATTTTGCAAAAAAACATTTTCATACACAGCAGCTCTACAATATGAAAAAGAAAAAAAGCAGTTGTATAATTTATGCTGAGGGTAAAAAAAGCTATAGTGCTCTTTTGTTAGAAAAAGGTCTAGCAATTGTGCCAATACATTTTAAAGATAAAGTTTTTGAAAACAAATACCGAAAAATAGAAAATCAAGCTAAAATTACAAAGAAAGGTTTATGGAAGAATCCTGTTCTTCGTAACTGTATGGCTCAGATAGAAATTTAATGAGTTTCGTTACTCTCTTGATCGCTAGTGAGATAGATCCAAAATTCTTTATGTGAATAACCTCGGTTGAGAAAATACAGTTGTAAAATTGCCACGCGATAAAGAACAATAAGCATTTTAAAGTAAGGAATTATAAGAGAAAGTGGCATCCACCACTCCTGATTTTTATCACCTTTACATGTTATCATCTCCTCTATGCCAATATTTTTACTAAGATAGAGTCCAAAAAGTATTGAAAAGAGAAAATTGAGGATGAGTCCTAATATAATATAAGCTAAAAAGTCTTGTTCATACATTCCCGCTATCATTCATCTATTCCTTTGATTTTATAGAAACGAATTTTATCAAAATTATTCCTAAAAGAGACTAAAATGTAACATTATAATCTATATTTCATATGCAAATTCAAAAGTAAAAATCTTTTAAACATCTTTATTATATGATAACATCATTACTTATGTAAAGGCGAATATATGGAAGATGCAAACCTCGTTATTGAAGGTTTTAAGTTTATGGTGTTGGGAATGGGAACAGTGATTACTTTTCTTGTGATTTTGATCGGCGCTATGATAGCTCAGGCAAAGATAATTGAAAAATATTTTCCTGAAGTACAACCAAGACTAGTAACTAAAACAACGGAATCAAAAAGCAATAAAAATAAGATAGCAGCAATTACAGCAGCAATTATGCATCATAAAAATATGAACTAAAGGTGTCTCATGGCAAAGAAATTTATTGATATTATGGATACAACATTCAGGGATGGCTTCCAGTCTGTCTTTGGTGGACGTGTACTTATGGATGACTTCTTCCCTGCAGTAGAAGCTGCAAAAGAAGCAGGTATTACTCACTTTGAGTTTGGTGGTGGAGCGCGTTTTCAATCTCTATACTTTTATCTTAATGAAGATGCATTTACAATGATGGATCGTTTCCGCGAGATTGTTGGTCCTGATGCAAATCTTCAAACACTTGCTCGTGGTGTAAATACGGTTATGTTGGATACGGGTTCTCGTGAGCTTGTTGACTTACATGCAAAAATGTTCAAAAAACATGGTGCCACTACTATTCGTAACTTTGATGCGCTGAATGACGTAGAAAACTTAAAATATTCAGGTGAGCGTATTTCGCATCATGGATTGAAGCATGAAGTTGTTGTGACGATGATGGACCTCCCTCCAGGATGCTATGGCGCACATGATGTTGCTTTTTATGAAAAGACACTTCGTGACATTTTAGATTCAGGTATTGCTTATGATTCTATCTGTTTTAAAGATGCTTCTGGCACTTCAAGTCCAAGAAAAGTATTTGATACTATTAAAATGGCACGCAAACTTGTTCCAAAAGGGACACATCTACGTCTTCATACTCATGAGACAGCGGGTGTTTCAGTAGCAGCTTATATGGCAGCGCTTGATGCAGGGATAGATGGCATTGATATGGCAGCGGCGCCAGTTTCTGGTGGAACTTCTCAGCCTGATATTTTAACAATGCTTCATGCAACTAAAGGAATGAATTTTGATCTTGGTGGCTTGGAAATTGAAAAAATATTAACATATGAAAAAGAGGTTCAAGCGGCATTATCAGATTATTTTATGCCTCCTGAAGCAACGATGGTTTCTCCACTGATTCCATTCTCCCCTATGCCTGGTGGAGCACTTACTGCAAATACTCAGATGATGCGTGATAATAATATTTTAGAGCGTTTTCCTGATGTGATTGATGCAATGCGTGAGGTCGTTGAAAAAGGTGGTTATGGCACTTCTGTAACACCAGTATCTCAATTTTACTTTCAACAAGCACTTAACAATGTAATGCAAGGACCCTGGAAAGCGATAGCTCCAGGTTATGGAAAAATGGTTTTAGGTTATTTTGGGAAGACACCAACAGCGCCAGACCCAGAGATTGTAAAAATTGCTTCTGAAAAGTTAGGCTTAGAGCCGACAACAGAAAATGCAATTGATTTAGCTGATGCTGATGAGACAAAATCATTAGCACATTGGACAAAGAAGCTAGAAGATGAAGGTATTGAAATTAGTGATGAAAATATCTTTATTGCTGCCGCATGTCAAGAAAAAGGTATCGCTTTCTTAAAAGGCGAGGCTGAAGTTAATGTAAGAAAAAATTCAGATATTATATCGCAGGAGAGTGGTTCAATGAGTTCAGGAAGTTATACAGTAGTAGTTAATGGTGAAAAATTTAGTGTTCAGGTTGCTGAAGGTGATGCAGATATTCAAGTAACAGCGGTTAATGGAGAAAGTGCGCAAACGACTGCTCCTGTAGCAGGTGCTGAAGATTTGGAAATTAAAGCACTTCTTCCTGGAAGTGTATGGAAGATTGTTGCTAATCCAGGCCAGAGTGTTGCTGAAGGAGATGTTATTATTATCTTAGAATCTATGAAAATGGAGATTGATGTTGTTGCTCCTAGAGGCGGTGTTATTAAAACGATTAATGTTGCGACTAATGACAAGGTTATTGAAGGTCAAGTTGTAGCGGTTTTAGGATAAGCATATGAGATCTTTTGCTTTAAAATTTTTGTTGTTACTAGTCATCGTCGGCTCGAGTAGTAATCTTTTTGCTTCTTCACACGAAGCTAGTCCAGCACCTAGTTCGACCTATAAAGAAGAGACATACAAAGCTAAGCCTATGACAGAAATGATTGTTGGCTTTTTAAAATCAACGGGCATCGTAGCCCTAGCTACTCCAAATCCTGATGAGCTCAATGCTTCGGGTCAAAAAATGAGTGATTTTCATAAATCATGGGGTCGAATCATTATGATTTTAATCACCTTTGTTCTTTTCTATTTGGCAATAGCTAAGGGATTTGAGCCTCTTTTGTTGTTGCCAATTGCCTTTGGTGGGCTATTGGCAAATATTCCTGTAGCCAATATTGCTGGTCCGCATGGATTTTTAGGTGTTATTTATAGCATGGGACTTGCCAACGAGTTTTTCCCTATTGTTATCTTTATGGGAGTAGGGGCGATGACTGATTTTGGTCCGCTACTGTCAAATCCAAAAACGGCACTTCTTGGTGGTGCAGCGCAATTTGGAATTTTTGGAACTTTAGTTGGTGCAGTGGCTCTGAGTCAATATACTAATCTCTTTTCATTTACATTACAACAAGCTTCTGCCATCTCTATTATCGGTGGAGCAGATGGTCCAACGTCTATATTTATAGCATCAAAACTTGCTCCTGAGTTACTTGGAGCAATTGCGGTAGCGTCATATTCATATATGGCGATGGTACCAATTATTCAACCACCGATTATGAAAGCACTGACTACAGATAGTGAGCGTCGTATTAAAATGACTACTTTACGCCATGTATCACGTCTTGAAAAACTTATCTTTCCTATTACTGTATTAGTATTGGCTATTTTAGTTTTACCTGAATCAACACCACTTATAGGTGCATTTATGTTTGGTAACTTCTTAAAAGAGTCAGGTGTTGTTGAGCGTCTAAACGATGTTTTACAAAACTCACTTATAAATATCACGACTATCTTCTTAGGTCTTGGTGTTGGCTCAAAATTAGCAGCAGATCAGTTTTTAGTTGCGGAGACTTTAGCTATTTTAGCACTTGGTATTATTGCATTTTCTGTAGGAACAGCAGCAGGTGTTTTGATGGCAAAGCTTATGAATCTTTTCCCGGGAACAAAAATCAATCCTCTTATTGGTTCAGCAGGTGTTTCTGCTGTACCGATGGCAGCTCGTGTTTCAAATAAAGTCGGTATGGAATATGATCGATCAAATATGCTTCTTATGCATGCAATGGGTCCAAATGTTGCAGGTGTTATTGGTTCAGCTGTCGCAGCAGGTGTCCTTATCTCTATTTTTGCATAATTTTATATGCTTACATGTAAGAGTTTTAGCTCTTACATGTAAAATGGCATACAATTTGCTTTTATCCCCATAAAGGATAATATTATGGGCTATCAAGAAGATCTTCGTGCACGACTTGATCGTGTTGCTCCTGTCTCAAGTAAAAAGACTGAGCGTGTATCAAACAATGATATTGATCGATTAATAATTAATGAACTTTCAGAAGAGTTTAATCTCTCTCGCTATGATTTAGATGAAAGTGATATTTTGCGTGCTATTAAAATAGAATCAATTTTAGAACCCTATGAAAGCGCTTTTTCACATCAGTATGCTTTAAAAGTATTTTACTCCATCGCAAAAGCTGGTGAAATTAATGCCGCAACACTGAATGAGCTTATCTGTCGTCCTAATGAAGAATTTAAATTACTTATAGATAGAATGATTCGTGCAAAATTAATTTTTGTGACATCAGAGCGTGATATTGCTCTTACTCACGAGGGAAAAAGTCTTGCTGAAAGAATAGGTGTAGATATCTATTTTGTTTGATAAAGATTGCTTCACATTCGTTTGTAATGACAGCCATAACCCGTCATTGCGAGAAACTTCGTGACGCGGCAATCTACTTTTTATTTAAAATTTCTACAATAAGAGGAATGATATCATGACTTTTAGTTTTATCTACAAAACCATCAGCCCCTAACACTTCAGCCTCTCGTTTATTGTTATCTCCTGTCATAGAACTATTAACAATAATAGGAATATTTTTTGTAGAGTCTTGCTCTTTGAGATGTTTTACAACTGTAAATCCAGACATTTCTGGCATCTCTATATCTGTGATAATAGCAGGAATATCCTCAGGCATAGGCATTGAAGCTATATATTCAACTAGTAGCTTTCCATTATCAAATATGATATATTTTATATTAGAATTTTCAAAAATTTTACGCAGATGACTTTGCGCAGTTTTAGAATCCTCTGCAATAAGTACAGTTCCAGTTTTCAGACATAAAGGTATATCTAAATTTTTTAAGTTTTGTGGAGAGAGTTCTGTATTAACCATTGCTTGAGGTATAACATCAGAAAGAAATTTTTCATAGTCTAGTATAAGACAGAGACTCCCGTCATCAAGCCTTGTATCATTCATAATAATGCCACCATCACCAACACGGTAGCTATCGGGAGCGTGCATTTGAGACCAATTTTTTTTGATAACACGGTGAGCAAGCATAATGCGTAGTCCAATGATAATTCCATTAAAATCACAAACAAGAATATTTGATTTTTTTATCTCTTCTTTGCTAAGGTTTATATCTAACCAAGAGGGCAGGTTGAGTACGGGAATCTGCATATTACGCAAAATTATAGTGCCCTCCAAGAGAGGATGAGAAGAAGGCAAAAGTGTTAAATGGTGCCTTGATGCTTCTATTACCTCACGAGTTTTAAAGACATTTATGGCGTAAAAAGGAGAGTCTGCTTTTATGCTGACTTTAAAAACTAAAAGTTGCAGTTCATTATTTTTTGCTAAATTCGTAGCAGCATCAACATGATCAAGCATTGACATCGATAGCATTCCTTGTAGGTAATTAAAATAATGATACCTAAATCTCATTGAAACTTTAATATAATACTACCAAAGGCTTCAAATGAACAAATTAATCGATTACTTTTTAAAAAATGTGCAACTCAATCATGTCTTAGTGATTTTTTTATTGCTAAGTGGGATTTATGCTTATTCTAAAATTCCTAAAGAACTTTTTCCTGATGTTGTGTTAGATAAAATTTTAGTAAGTGGTGCCTATCCAGGTTCAAGTGCTAATAATTTGGACAAGATGGCAGTTCGTGATATTGAAGATGATGTTGGTTCGCTAAGCGGTATTGCTGAGATTGAAAGTATTATCACCCCTGGAACTTTCTCAATAATATTAACACTAGATGACAATGCTGATGTTTCTCGCGTTCTAGATAAAGTAAAAGATGCCATAGCAGGAGTGAGTCAAAATTTACCCTCAGATATGAATGAGCCTATCGCAAAACAGATGGATAAAACTCGTGATTTGATGAAAGTTTCTATCGCTTCAGATAGCTTAAGTTTCGATGAGTTGCTTAATGAAGCCAAATTATTAAGACCTTTTCTTTTGCGTGTTAAAAATATCTCTGAAATTGAAATTTATGGAGATTCTGATAAAAAGATAGAGTTACAGATTAACGAAGAAGCACTTCGGGCTTATCAGCTTAATCCCTCTGATGTTATAGATGCCATCAGAAATCTCTCGTATATCTTTCCTATAGGTGATATAGATGATGCTAAATCTTTCGTTTTTGTCTCTACAATCAATGGAAAAGCCACCAAGGCAGAGTGGGAAAATACACTCTTACATGTAAGCGGAAAATATCTCTATCTCCGTGATATTGCACAAGTTTTAATACACCATCCGCAAGACGATACTTTAGGCTCTTTTAACGCTAAACCCTCTTTAACACTCTCTATATTGAAAGATGAAAAGGGAAATTCTATAGCACTTTCCAAGCTTTTACATGAAAAATTAGAAACTTACAACAAAGAACATCCTCAGATAAAAGCAAATATCTATTTAGACTCCTCTAAGCCTATTAAAAATCGTCTCAATGTAATCATTTCAAATCTCACACTTGGTTTAGTTTTAATCTTTATCTCAATGTATGTTCTTATCAATAGAAATACTGCCATCATAGTGACGCTTGGAATCCCTTTTTCTTTTATTATTGGATTGTTGTTTCTCTATTTTATGGGATATTCGCTTAATATAGTCTCTTTGATTGGTGCTCTTTTAGTTGTGGGTATTGCAGTTGATGATGCAGTGGTGGTTTCTGAAAATATACAGCGTCATATAGATGAGGGCATGGATCCTGCTGAGGCTGCGAAGGTGGGAGCAAAAGAGGTGATGTTCCCTGTTGTTTTGGCAACATTGACAACTGTTGTTGCCTTTATGCCGATGTTTATGATGGGTGGGGAGATGGGGCTTTTTATCAAGCTTATTCCTGTTGTTGTGATTATGGTACTTTTAGGCTCTCTTATCGAGAGTTTTCTCTTTTTGCCACTGCACGCTAAAACTATGTTGAAAAAAGGCACACCTTCACGCGATTGGTCATGGCTAAATGAGCGTTATGAGTGGTTATTACACCGCCTTTTGCACCATAAAAAAATGACTCTGCTTTTCTTTTTTGTTTTTGTTCCACTTGCCACTTTTGCAACCGTAAAGATGCTTCATTTTCAGTTTTTTCCTAACTTTGATAACTCAAAACTTTATGTATCAGCAAAACTTGACATCAATACAAAGCTCGAAGATACCTTTGAGATTGCGAGAGCAATAGAAAATGAGGTGTTAAAATACAAAAAAGAACTCTCTATCAAAAGTGTTTCTCAGGTCAGCGGTAAACGGCGAAATCTCGCCAATTCAAATGAGCGTGGGAGCAATCTCTTCTATCTTACTATAGAACTAGAAGATATGGTCGATACAAATTTTGTCAATAGATATATAAATCCTATTTTAGATCTCTCTTTTAAGTTTAATGACCCCCTAAAAATTCGTAAGTTTCCCTCTTTTAAGGTGGCAGAAATTTTGCGTGAAAAACTTAAAGATATTGAAAAAAAATATCCATTTTTAGAGTTTGCGGTAATGGAAGGTAAAGTTGGTTTAGTAAAGACAGATATTGAGATTAACCTTGTCGGTAACAATAATGAAAATACTCAAAAAGCCCTCACTAAACTTAAATCAAAACTTGCAACTATCAAGGGAACCTATGATATCGTAGATAATGTACGGCTTGGAAAGATAGAGTACAAGATAAAAATTAATGCCTATGGCGAACAGTTAGGATTGAGTGAGGGCTATGTTGCTTCTATCTTGAGTAGCTATTTTTTAGGAAATCGTAAGGCTGTGAGTTTTGATGATAGTGGTGTAGTTGAAATCACTACAGAATTTGCAGATAAAGACCACTTGAGTAAACTTTTTAACTTTGATATTCCCCTCAGCGGAGGAAGTTTTATCGCCTTAAAAGATGTGGCTGAATTTATTCAAGTCCAAGATTATGAACGGATAGAAAAAGATAACGGCGATATCGTTAAAACAGTTAGCGCAAATGTTGATAAATCAGTAACAACAGCCATAGATACCCTCGCGCAACTTCAAGAAGAAATAGAAGCGATTGAAAAAAGTGGTATTCGTGTACTGCTCAAAGGTGAAGATGAGAAAAATAAGCAACTCAAATCTGATATGAAACGCTCCGTAGGCGTGGCAATGTTTTTAATGCTTATCTTGCTCTTGCTTATTTTTGCAAAAATAAAATACGCGCTTATGATTCTCTCTGTCATTCCTTTTTCAATTTTTGGAGGACTTCTAGGACATCTCATAGTAGGAATGAATTTAGCCATGCCGTCAATCATAGGAATGTTAGGACTCGCAGGAGTTGTTATTAATGATGGAATTATTATGCTAGATTTTTTACGAGGAACGCATAATACAAAAGATTTTTACTACCGTGCAAAATTACGCTTGCGACCAATTATCATCACTTCAGTAACAACATTTTTAGGACTTTCGACACTAATATTTTTTGCAACAGGACAGGCAAAAATCATGCAACCCTTAGCCATTTCTCTTGGTTTTGGACTCCTTTGGGGAACGGTAATGAATCTACTTTATCTACCAACATTATATGCCTTAGTAAATAAAATCAAGCCAGAAGAACAAGCCTAATATTTAATCTTCGCAAGATAAAGACCCTCGGCAGGGGCAAGTTTACGAGAGTAGATATCTTTACAATGAAGCTGGCTTATGAGTGCCTCTTTATCTAACTTTTCCTCTGAAATAGCGAGTAAAAATCCTACCATAAGACGTATTTGACTTCGAAGATAGCCGTTGGCTTCAAAGTAGAGAATGATTTTTCCCTCTTTTTGGTAGGCAAAAGCTTTGTAGATAGTACGCATGGAGCTTTTGGAGTCGCTTCCTGATTTCATAAAATTTTTAAAATCATGCTGACCCTCAAAAAGTTTTATCGCAGAGGCGATTTTCTTAAAATTCACATGTTTGACAAAGGTGATATAACGCGCCTCAAAAGGGTTCTTATTGTGTGCACTTAGTATATATCTATAGACACGAGATTTTGCTGAGTACCTTGCATGAAAGTTATCCGCTACCTTTTGAATACGCCTTACATGTAAGGAAGCAGGGAGTTGATAATTAAGTATGGTTTTTAACTTGTTTAGGTCGCTCCAAAACTTTGGAAGGCTTACATGTAAGAGCTGTCCTGTGGCGTGGACACCTCTATCTGTGCGCCCTGAGGCTATAGCGGTATCTTTGATGCCAAGATTATCTAAAGCTCTTTGAAATGTTCCCATCACCGTATTTGGTGTGGAGTTTTGGCTTTGAGAACCCATAAAGAGTGAGCCATCATAAGAGAGAGTGATTGCAACTTTCAAAAACGAGCCAATACATTACGGCGATACATAGTATAAGTGACTCCAAGCCATGCCATAATTACCGCAGGGATGGTATAAAATCGCAGAGCATCTTGCAAGCCCATAGTCGCCCCATAATAAAACAAGATACCCAAAAAGAGAAAGAGATAGATATGACCTTTTTGGTGGCGTTCATGTAAAACGCTAATAGCCACGATAAAAAAGAGGCTGATAACAGGAAAGATACTTAGCAGTATATCGGTGATAAACATCTTTATCTTATTGTTTCGACGCTCAGGGTCTAGCCAAAATTTGACTGGAGTTAGGTAGGTGCGTAGATTAGTAACAAGAACATTATTGATAGCCATAGTATCAAAGTTCATTTGTGAGAGTGTATCTTTTGTGTAGCCGTAGCCTTTCCCATTGCTCAGCTTGAGCGTTAAAACACCTTTTTTATTCTCTACTTCAGCCTTTTTAGCACCGATAAGCATCTCCTCTTCTATGTCTTTATGAAAAAGAAAAACATCGCCATAGCTTTTATCTGGATTTTTTTTGCCGATATATAGAAGCCAATCTCCAAAATTGTGACCAAATTCTGAGGCAGAGAGATTAAAATTTGCCTCGCTTTTTTTATAGCGTAGAAAGTTTGTTGAGAGAACTGTCGCGTGAGGAAACATCACAAAAAAGTTAAAACTCAGCAGTAGAGTCAGCAAGATAGCAGGCTTGAGCAGAGTTTTGATGATAAAATTTGGCTTGATTCCCATAGCGAAGATAACGACCATCTCATTATCAGTCGAGAGTCTGTGTAGTGTAAGTGACGCGGAGACAAAAAAAGTCACGGGTAGGGTATAAAAAAGCAGTTCAGGCAGTACAAAGAGATAGAGCTTAAACATCTCCCACACCGTGACTTGAATGACTGAAGTGTATGTCGCAAGTTTAATCAAAAAGATCACCGATGCGATAGCAAAGAGTGGGATAAAGATAGAGAAAAAAAGTATCGTAAAATTTTTGATTATATACTCACGAAGTCTATCCATAGAGCGAATCCAAGTACGCCATTACCTGCATATCAAAGATAAAAACTATAAAAGTTGCCATCGCCAAAAAGGGGATAAAAGGCACTTGCAAAGACTCCTCATCATCCTTTTTTTGTAGTAAAAGCATAGCAGGCAGGGCTAAAACAGCAGAGAAAAAGATAGCTGCCAAAGTCAGCTTCACACCCAAAAGTGCTCCCATAGTTGCGGCTATCATGATATCCGCCTCACCCATAGCCTCTTTTTTGATGATATAAGAGAGATAAAAACGCAACAATGTAAAGCCACCAGCAAAGAGTAGGGCATTAACTCCGTGTTCTACAAACATTCCTATAGAAAAAGCACTCACTATCGCCAAAGTTAGCGCTAAAAGGTTGAGTGAATCAGGTACCATTTTGTAGTAAAAATCGATAACAGAGAGCGCAAGAAGCAAGA
>Ga0256840_1001824_pt1 | contig 19345 bp, 19 predicted proteins | sample 355202metaG_FD_185969 | JGI IMG/M metagenome (GOLD analysis project Ga0256840, IMG submission 185969) | Hydrothermal vent microbial communities from Mid Atlantic Ridge, Atlantic Ocean - 355-202 | ecosystem: Environmental > Aquatic > Marine > Hydrothermal vents | place: Atlantic Ocean: Mid...
TCTGCATTTGGCAATATCACTATCAATAGAGAGAAGACAGTTTAATGGAAACTTTAGCCACATTCTTAAATGGATATTTACCAGAAGGGTTAACGACTCTGATAGTAATTATGCTGAAGATTGTTGCTATTCTTCTGCCTTTAATTTTAGCTGTTGCGTATACAACTTTTGCTGAAAGAAAAATCATTGGTTATATGCAAGTACGAATGGGGCCAAACCGAGTTGGTCCTAAAGGTTGGCTGCAACCTATAGCTGATACGGTTAAATTAATGTTTAAGGAGATTATATCTCCGACAAAAGCTAGCACAGTTGTGTTCTTTGTTGCACCAATGTTGGCCTTGGCTCCTGCTTTGGCAGTATGGTCGGTTATTCCATTTTGGGATGGTGGCGTGCTTGCGGATGTAAATGCTGGTTTATTATTGGTCTTGGCGATAACGTCATTAGATGTATTCGGAATTATCCTTGCGGGTTGGGCATCTAACTCTAAATATGCGATCTTGAGTTCTTTACGTGTTGGCGCACAGGTTGTTTCTTATGAAATTGCGATGGGTTTTGCGTTAGTAGGTGTATTGATGGCCGCAGGAAGCATGAATCTGAGTGATATTGTTCGTGCCCAAGATGGGGGGATTCTAAACTGGTTTGCTTGGCCGTTGTTTGGTTTATTGGCCGTTTTCTTCATTTCAGGAGTAGCAGAAACAAATCGGGCGCCATTTGATGTGGCAGAAGGTGAGTCAGAAATTGTTGCGGGTTTTCATGTGGAATATTCAGGGATGGCATTTGCACTGTTTTTCCTTGCAGAATACGCAAGTATGATACTAATTTCTACGCTAACGGCTTTATTGTTTTTGGGTGGTTGGTTGTCCCCCTTTGGTGATTTGTTTAATGATGTGCCGGTTATAGGATTTATATTGGGTGATGGATTTCATTGGCTATTTATTAAGTCATTCTTTTTCTTATTTTGTTATTTATGGTTTAGAGCAACTTTTCCGCGTTATCGTTATGACCAAATTATGCGCCTAGGATGGAAAATACTAATTCCTGTAACGTTAGTTTGGATATTTGGAGAAGGTATTGCTATCGCATTAGGATGGAAACCATGGTTATAGATAAAAAAGGTATGTTTTTTACTGTTTTTAATAGGCCACCCCCCCTCTTTTTCGATGATTTGTATATTAAAAAGAGCATAAATGATGCTGTAAGGATGTTTGAAAATGATTAAATATATCAAACATATTATCAAATCATTTACTTTGTTTGAGCTTTTTCAGGGTTTAGGCGTTACGGGTAAATATCTTTTTAAGCGAAAGATCACTATTCAATACCCTGAGCAAAAGACACCGATGTCTCCTCGTTTCCGAGGACATCACGCTCTACGGCGTTACCCTAATGGGCAAGAACGTTGTATTGCCTGTAAGTTATGTGAAGCTGTATGTCCTGCACTTGCTATTGATATTGAAATGGAAGAACGTGCTGATGGTACTCGACGTACTACAAAGTATGAAATCGATTTCTTTAAGTGTATTTACTGCGGTTTTTGTGAAGAAGCTTGCCCCGTTGATGCGATAGTCGAGACTCATATTTTTGAGTATCATTTTGAAAATCGTGAAGGTACGACTATCACAAAAGAAGAGCTATTAGCTTTTGGTGATAAGCATGAAACAGAAATTGCCAAACGAAAAGCGGCAGATGCGCCGTACAAGTAATTAGTGAGTTAGTTAGGAATATTAGATGACATTTGAATTATTCATATTTTACCTTTTTTCAGCAGTAACACTGTTCTCTGCTGTAGCAGTGGTGACTGTGCGTAATCCAATTTATTCTGCTTTGTTTTTAATTTTAGCTTTCTTTAGTAGTGCCGCAACCTGGGTGTTATTAGAGGCAGAATTTTTAGGGGTTGTGCTGGTGCTTGTTTATGTTGGTGCTGTGATGGTGTTATTCCTCTTTGTTATTATGATGTTGGATATCCAGATTGATACTATAAGAGAGGGTTTTATTCGCTATCTTCCCGTTGGTATTTTAGTTGCCGTTGCAGTAGCTGCAGAGATGATATTAGTGGTTAATTCAGAAGTCTTTAACGTTGATATACCGGCCCCTACCCCTTTAAGTGTCAATAACACTGAAGCTTTAGGTGAGGTGTTATATACCGAATATGTATTTCCTTTTCAAATTGCGGCAGTAATCTTGGTTGTTGCTATTATTTCAGCAATTGTATTGACTCTACGTCGTCGTAAAGGTGTTAAGAAACAAGATCCATCAAAGCAAGTTCGCACAAGGCGAGAAGATCGTATCCGAATGGTAAAGATGAAAGCGGAGAAAAGACAATGATTCCTTTATCTCACTTTCTGATTGTTAGTGCATTGTTGTTTTCAATCAGTGTCGCTGGTATTTTTCTTAATCGTAAGAATATGATTATTTTACTAATGTGTATCGAGTTGATGCTGTTATCGGTAAATCTAAACTTTATCGCCTTTTCTCATTATTCAGGTGATATAGCAGGGCAGATATTTGTTTTCTTTATTTTAACAGTTGCAGCTGCAGAAGCCGCTATAGGGTTGGCTATTTTGATTACCGTTTTCCGTAATCGTCGAACCATTAATGTCGAAGAACTTGATGAGATGAAGGGCTAGCAATTATGGAAAGTATTTATTTAGCTATCCCGCTATCGGCATTGGTTGGCTCAATCATTGCAGGTTTGTTTGGTAGTGTTATCGGGCGTAAAGGTGCACATACTATAACCCTTCTTGGGGTTGGGGTTTCGTGTGTACTCTCCTTTATTGTTCTAAAGCACGTAGCGATTGATGGCAATACATTCAACGGGGATGTTTATACGTGGGCACAGGTAGCTGATACTAAATTTGCAATTGGCTTTATGATAGACCGCTTAACATCAATGATGATGGTTGTGGTAACGTTTGTCTCCTTAATGGTGCATGTGTATACCATTGGCTATATGAAAGATGATAAGCATAATTGGCCAAAAGATAGTCGTGGTGGTGATAATAGTTACCAGCGTTTCTTCTCATATATCTCTTTGTTTACTTTTTCAATGCTCATGTTGGTTATGTCAAATAACTTCATGCAGTTATTCTTTGGCTGGGAAGCGGTTGGGTTGGTTTCGTATTTATTGATAGGTTTCTGGTCTACACGTGATACTGCAATATTTGCCAATATGAAAGCATTTCTGGTTAACCGTGTGGGTGACTTTGGTTTTTTATTAGGTATTGCTGCAATCTGGACTTATACCGGTTCGGTTGATTATAAGGAAGTATTCGAACGCCTACCTTCAATTCAACACATCACGATGGAGATTCTACCGAACCAAGAGTGGTTGTTAGTGTCAGTTATTGCCATTTCATTATTCATTGGTGCAATGGGTAAATCGGCGCAAGTACCATTGCACGTTTGGCTCCCTGATTCGATGGAAGGTCCAACACCAATATCTGCTCTGATTCATGCCGCAACAATGGTTACAGCGGGTATCTTTATGGTGTCTCGTATGTCACCTATTTTTGAAATGTCGGATACAGCGCTGAACCTAGTTTTAATAATTGGAGCGACCACAGCCTTCTTTATGGGATTGATAGGAATTGTGCAGAATGATATTAAACGCGTAGTTGCTTATTCAACACTATCTCAATTGGGTTATATGACGGTTGCCCTAGGTGCTTCTGCCTACAGCGCAGGTGTTTTCCACTTAATGACACACGCATTTTTTAAAGCTCTGTTGTTCTTAGCGGCAGGTTCCGTAATTATCGCGATGCATCATGAGCAAGATATTCGTAAAATGGGTGGTTTGAAAAAATATTTACCAATAACGTATTGGACTTCTTTGATAGGCTCGTTGGCTCTTATTGGTTTTCCATTCTTTTCAGGGTTCTTCTCAAAAGATCTTATTATTGAAGCAGTTCACGCCTCTACTTTACCTAGTGCGCAATATGCCTATTGGATGGTTCTACTTGGTGTCTTTGTTACAGCTTTTTATAGCTTCAGAATGTTCTTTTTGGTGTTTCATGGTGAAGAGCGTATGGATGAAGAGACAAAGTCACATCTTCATGAGCCATCAAAGGTGGTTGTCTATCCTCTTATAGCTTTGGCGATTCCTGCAATACTTTCAGGCTATCTTGTTAATCCGATGGTTTTGGGAGATTTCTTTGAGGGGGTGATTCATGTTGATGAAGTGCATCCTGCAATGGAGACTTTGAAACACCACTACCATGGAGCGTGGGATTTATTAACTCATGCAATATTTACCCCCGCATTTTGGTTGGCAATGTCAGGATTATTTAGTGCTTGGTTTATATATATGAAAAAACCGTCAATCGCACGGTTTGCTTATGACAAGTTTCGATTTATTCATACTATTTTGGATAAAAAATATTTTGCCGATGAGTTCAATATGACTGTATTTGCAGGAGGTGCGCTAGCACTAGGTAAAGGTTTGTGGGCAGTAGGAGATCGTTTCTTGATTGACGGATTGATGGTGAATGGAACGGCTAAAGTAACGGGCTGGTTTGCATCTATTTCACGTCGTATCCAAACTGGTTATTTATATCATTATGCATTCTCAATTATACTCGGTGTATTAGCTATTATGACTTGGTTATTATTTGGAGCTAAGTATGTTTGATGGTTATTTACTAAGCGTCTTAGTTTGGCTTCCTATTTTAGGAGGTATGTTGACACTATTAATTGGCGATCGATTTGCTACGCGGCCCGTTGCATTGATTATAAGTGTTGTAACATTTGCTATTAGTTTATTACTTTGGACTGGTTTCAATGCAAAAGGTTATCAACTGCAGTTTGTTGAGTTGATTCCGTGGATTGAAAATTTCAAGATTAATTATCACCTAGGTGTTGACGGGATCTCAATGCCACTGATTCTGTTAAATACATTTACAACGGTATTAATTGTATTGGCAGGTTGGGAAGTGATAAAGCACAAGCCATCACAATACATGGCGGCTTTCTTAATAATGGAAGGTATCATTAACGGTGTTTTTGCCGCACAAGATGCGATTCTGTTTTATGTGTTCTTCGAAGCAATGCTGATACCAATGTTTATTGTGATTGGTATTTGGGGGGGGGATAACCGTATATATGCGACTATCAAGTTCTTCCTTTATACTTTTTTTGGTTCGGTCTTCATGCTTGTAAGTTTGATTTATATGTATACGCAAGCAAATAGTTTTGCTATTGCTGACTTACATACTGTGAAGCTAGGAATGACTCCGCAGATTCTTATATTCTTGTCATTTTTAATTGCTTTTGGTGTAAAGGTTCCAATGTGGCCTGTCCACACATGGCTACCAGATGCGCACGTTCAAGCGCCTACAGGTGGTTCAGTAATACTGGCTGCAGTCATGCTTAAAATTGGAGGTTATGGTTTTTTACGTTTTTCTTTGCCGATGGTACCTGATGCTTCTAGTGAACTAGCATGGCTGGTGATCTTTATGTCATTAACAGCGGTCGTGTATATCGGTTTTATAGCGCTTGTACAAAGCGATATGAAAAAACTAGTGGCCTACTCATCTATTGCTCACATGGGGTTTGTTACTCTAGGCTTTTTCTTATTATTCCCCATTATAAAGGCCACTGGTAGTAGCGAAGGTGCTTTACTAGGAATGCAGGGTGGAATGGTTCAAATGATTTCGCATGGCTTTATATCTGGTGCAATGTTCCTTTGTATTGGTGTGTTGTACGATAGAATGCATACACGTGAAATTACTGCTTATGGAGGCATTTCAAATCGTATGCCTTGGTTTGCTGCTTTCTTCGTTTTATTTGCAATGGCAAATACAGGCTTGCCAGGAACATCGGGATTTGTTGGTGAGTTTATGGTTATTCTTGCTAGCTTCAAAGCTAATTTTTGGATAGCATTTTTAGGTGCTACCACCTTAATTGTAGGTGCAGCATATACATTATGGTTGGTTAAACGTGTAATATTTGGCGCCGTTGCCAATGATCAAGTTGCTAAATTAAATGATATTAATAAAAGGGAAACATTGATACTTTCTATATTAGCAATATTTGTACTGGCGGTAGGTTTATGGCCAGAGCCACTCATAAATGTAATGAATGATTCTTTGGTGCATGTTATAGATCAAGCAACAACCAGTAAGTTGGTAAACTAAAATGTTACTATTTTCATTGATTCCAATGCAGTTTCAAACTCCAAATATACTTTTGGCAACCCCAGAAATGTTTTTATTGGCTGGTACTTGTTTTGTTCTTTTGACAGATTTATTTGTTAAGGATTCGCAACGTTTTATTACATATTTATTAACACAGATTGTACTGTTAGTAACCGCTGGCTTAGTTTTATTTGGTACAACTGAAATGAATCTTATTCTGGCTGAATCATATCAAGCTACAGGGCAATCAGGAGCAACGGCCTTTAGTGATATGTTTGTGCTAGATCCTATGGCGCAAATTTTAAAGATCTCTATATTGTTGGTTACGGTAGGGGTGTTTGTGTATTCGCGAGAATATTTACGTGCGCGTGATATGTACAAGGGTGAATTTTTTACTTTAGGCTTATTTGCTGTTTTAGGCATGATGATCATGGTTTCGGCAAAAACTATGTTATTGATTTATCTAGGTCTTGAACTCTTATCATTAGCAATGTATGCAATGGTAGCCTTTAAACGTGATGATGGTCGTGCATCAGAAGCTGCGATGAAATACTTTGTGTTGGGCGCGATAGCATCAGGTATGTTGTTATACGGGATGTCAATTATTTATGGTGTGAGTGGGAGCTTGCATCTTGACCATATTGCAAACTATATGTCGACACATCCAGTGATGGAGAATATTGGTTTATTGTTAGGTTTGGCATTTATTATTGTAGGTTTAGGTTTTAAATTAGGAGTAGTGCCTTTCCATATGTGGGTACCTGATGTTTATGATGGTTCGCCAACTGCTGTTACGCTATTTTTGGGTACTGCGCCTAAAATAGCGGCATTCGCAATGGTTATTCGCTTGTTGGTTGAAGGTATGGGAGATATGGTTCAGGGTTGGCAACAAATATTATCTTTGCTAGCCGCACTATCATTGCTAGCAGGGAATATAATTGCTATCGCCCAAACGAATATTAAACGAATGCTTGCATATTCAACAATCTCCCATATGGGCTTTGTTTTGATGGGAATATTAGCAGGTAGTCATGAAGGCTATGCTGCTTCAATGTTTTATATTATTACTTACGCCATTATTGCAATGGGTGTTTTTGCGGTAGTGCTTCTGTTAAGTCGGGAGGGCTATGAAGCAGACCAGCTAAATGATCTGAAAGGGTTAAGTTCTCGTCATCCTTGGTACGCTTTTATGATGATGTTGTTTTTATTCTCAATGGCAGGTGTTCCACCAACAGTTGGATTTTATGCGAAATTATCAGTGATCACGGCGGTTGTTGATGCAAATATAATTTGGTTGGCTGTTTTTGGAGTAGTGATGTCAGTTATTGGCGCTTATTATTATCTTCGAGCTATTAAACTGATGTACTTTGATAAGCCAGAAGGTAGCACAAGTTCTGTACTTGCATTAGTGAAGTGGGATTTTAGAGTTTTACTAAGTCTTAATGGATTGTCGGTATTAGCATTAGGTATTCTTCCAGGAACATTGATGACAGTTTGTTTAAAGGCGATACAATCGAGTTTGTAGGTCTAAAATATTATAATTAAGTTATTCTATATCAGAGATAGACGGTTGCTCATTTAGGACGAATGGATTATCCTTCGATGATAATTTCAAAATGCTTATTTTGTGAGCATTTGTATTCAAAAAATTTATACAGATAGTATTTCTATGTCTTTAATTGCTTTTAAAGACGAAAAATTAAGGAGAATAAAATGTTCACTAAAAGTTTTGCTTCAGTAGCCGTATTGGCTCTTTTGCTTCCAGCTTCTCTAGCTATGGCGGCATCTCACGAAGAAAAAAAAGATAGAATTGATGCAACTCATACATTGCCAGATGCAAAGCCAGGAGAGTGTTTTGCTAAAGTTATTGTTCCGGCTGAATATGAAACAAAAACAGAGGAAGTTTTAGTTAAACCAGAATCAGAAGAAGTGGTAGTCAAACCAGCAGTATTTGATGTAGCAGAAAAATCTATTGTTGAAAAAGAAGGTTACACAAAAATCAAAGCAATTCCTGCAAAATTTCGTGAAGAGATGATTGAAGTTGAAATTTCACCAGCAGGTACTTCTTGGGTTACAAGCCTTGGTAAAAAAGGTATTCCTGCAAGTCCTGCATTGTTAGCTGGCGCAAAGACAAATGGAATTGATATCTCAAGTGCATCTGTTGGAGCATGTTACCAAGAGTACTTTATTCCAGCCAAGTTTGAAGAGACTTCGAAAGATGTTCTTGTGAAAGAAGAATCAGAAGAAATCAAAATTGCAGACGCTCAATTTGAAGAAGCTCAAGAAACTGTTGTGGTAAAGCAGGCGAGTAAGAAAAAGATTTATAAAGCTGCAGAGTATGAAATTGTAGAAGAAAAAATTGAAATAGAACCCGCCAAAGCAGTATGGAAAAAAGGTGATGGCCCTATTACAAAGATTGATAACTCCACAGGCGAGATCATGTGTTTGGTCCAAGTGCCAGCAAAATATAAAATCATTAAGAAGACTGTATTAAAAGCACCTTCTACAATTGATCTTGTAGAGGTTCCAGAAGAAGCCAAAGCAATAAAAGTTAGCAAGCTAGTTAGTGATGCAACGATTGATAAGGTTAAGATCCCTGCAGAGTACAAAAAGGTAACATTAACGAATAAAGTTTCTGATGCCGCATTTACTTGGAGAACTTCGGGAGTAGACGGTGATGGTGCATATACTGGAAATCAAATTTGTTTGAAAGAGACTCCGGCACAATTTACAAAAATAAAAAAGCTTGTGGTGGATACAGCCGCAGCAATCGAAGAAGAAAAGGTTGAGCCAGTTGCTAAACTGATTAAAGTGAGTAACGTTGCTACACCAGCAGAAGAAATTCGAACAAAAATTCCAGCTGAATACAAAACTATTGAAAAACGCTCTAAGGTTTCGAGTGAGCGTTTAGAGTGGCGTAGAGTTTTATGTAAGACAAATATGGGTGAAGATATAAATAAACGAATCCAACAAGCTCTAAAAGATGCTGGCGTTTATAATGGTCCAATTGATGGGGCAATTGGTAAAGGTTCTATGAACGCAGTTGAACGTTTTCAAAAAGAAAATGGCCTGGCAACAGGTGGTTTAACAATTGACGTACTAGAAAAACTTGGTGTAATGTAAGTTTTAACTTATTAAGCACATAAAAAAGTCGCGAAAGCGGCTTTTTTTATGTGCTTTTATAGCCTATTAACCCCCCCTCTTTTTCGAAGTTTTATGATCTGAAAGAATGCACAAAACCTCGAAAAAGAGGGGAGGTAGGTGTTTAAAATTGAGTAAATATTAGCCTGGCTGGCTTCTTGATTCGTAAAATTCGGCTACAAAATTATCAAAACGATTGTTCTCGATAGACTCTCTAATCCCGCGCATGAGTTCCTGATAATAATATAAATTGTGAATTGTGTTTAAATGCGCACCAAGCATTTCTTTGCACTTATCTAGGTGACGTAGGTATGAGCGAGAATAGTTTTGGCAGGTGTAACACCCACATTTTGAATCAATTGGTTGAGTATCGTATTGGTGAATACTATTTCTGATATTAAGCTTGCCGTATCGGGTAAAAATAAAGCCATTGCGTGCATTGCGCGTAGGAATAACACAATCAAACATATCTATTCCTCGTTTAACTGATTCCACAATATCTTCAGGCTTGCCTACTCCCATTAGATATCTTGGCTTATCTTTAGGTAATATGGGAGTAGTTATTTCTAACACATGGTCACGTTCGTCTTTGGGTTCACCCACAGATAATCCACCAATGGCATAACCATCAAATCCGATATCAATTAAGTTTCCAGCAGAATGTTTGCGTAACTCCTCATGCATACCGCCTTGAACGATACCAAACAGTGCGGCGTCGTTCCCCTCATGTGCTTGCTTGCTGCGTTTTGCCCAGCGTAATGATAACTCCATCGACTCGCGTGCCTCTGACAAGCTAGCAGGGTAGGGAGTACATTCATCAAAGATCATCACAATATCAGAGCCTAGCTCGCGTTGAACCTGCATTGATGATTCGGGAGACATTAAAAATTTTTCACCATTTATGGGAGAATTAAAATGGACACCTTCTTCAGTGATCTTGCGCATCTTAGCGAGTGAGAAAACTTGAAACCCACCTGAATCCGTTAGTATAGGTTTATCCCAATGCATGAAATCATGTAAATCCCCATGTTTTTGGATGACTTTAGTGCCTGGACGAAGCATTAGGTGAAATGTATTACCCAAGATGATTTCTGCACCAAGACCTACAAGTTCCTCAGATTTCATGGACTTTACTGTGCCATATGTACCAACAGGCATGAAGGCGGGTGTTTCGATAGTGCCTCGTGGAAAGGTGAGTTGCCCACGTCGAGCGGGGATATTATTAGAATTACTAGTCGATAAATCTGAATTTATCAGTTTGAATTGCATACGAGACATGGAATGAATCTTCTAAATTGGGACGTAATAGGAGTGTGTATAGTAGTGGGCTAGACAGTGATAGACAAATATTAATTGTCATGCATGCTGATTAATATAAGCTTATGACTATATTATAATAAATTAATTCATTGTAAATCAATGACTTGCATTTTATTTCAGATTGACATTAGTTAGTGCTATCTGCCATTATTGGCGTATCCAGCTAAGCTAATATAATAGCTGAATAAAATACAACCCCTCTAGGAGAGAAAGGATGCAACATATTTTCAAGAAGACGCTTTTGCTTAGCGCACTATCAATATCTATCGCACCTACTGTTTATGCAACTAACGGTATGGCACCAACTGGTGTTGGTCAAATACATAAGGCAATGGGGGGTGCAGCTGTTGCTAACCCACAAAATACAATGACGTTAGGAACGAATCCAGCAGCGGGTTCTTTTATAGATGATGGCTTTGATGTTGGTTTAGAAGTTTTTGTACCAAACAGAAAAGCAGACTTTGGGGCAGCATTAGGTGGTGTATATGATGCAAATAATACAAAAGCCTTTTTAGTGCCAGAAGGTGGATACAAAAAGACACTATCTAATGGGATGTCTTTTGGTGTTGCTGTTTATGGAAACGGAGGAATGAATACGGATTATAAACCTTCATTCCCTAATCCTAATGCTCCTCCAGGTACAACTAAAGCAGGGATAGATTTCAAGCAGGTATTTATCTCGCCGACTATATCTAAAAAAATTAATGATAATCATAGTATTGGTTTGTCGATAAATCTTGTTGCACAAGCATTCAATTCAACGGGGTTGATAACTCCAGGTACAACTGCGACAGATACAGCAACAGGTATTGGTGCGACTATAGGTTATTTAGGGAAGATATCACCTACGGCTATGGTTGGTTTTTCTCATCGTTTTAAGACAACTATGGGGGGATTTGATAAAAATGCACCTTTATTTAATGGAGCAACTATTCCTCGAGACGCAACAGGAGCGCCATTATCTGCAACTGGTACAGTAACAAATGGACAAATGGATGTGCCAGGTGCAACTACGATTGGTGTGTCTTTTGATGTTTCTCCTAAAACGAGAGTGGCTGTTGACGTACAACGTATTTATTACAGCCAAGTTAAAGCAATACACGATGGATTTAAATGGGACGATCAGGATGTTATTAAGTTAGGTGTAAAACACCAACTTAATAATAAAGTAGCATTAATGGCAGGTTTTAACTACGGTGAATCAGTTGTTGATCCACTAGCTGCCGGTTTTAATATAATTGCTCCAGCAGTGACTGAAAGTCACCTTTCATTGGGTGCTGAAATTGCATTAAAGAAGAACTCTAGTTTATCTGTTGTGTATATGCATGCATTTGAGAATAAAGTGAAAGGTCCTATTGGTGGAGGTAACTCGGTTGAATTATCTATGTTTCAAGATTCACTTGGTATAGGTTACAGTAGAACATTTTAAAATAATTATAAAAAAAGCGAGCTTAGGCTCGCTTTTTTTTCGATTAAATTTATGGAGGTAAGTAACATGCTCAAAAAATCAGGAATCGTTTTAGCGTTAAGTCTTTTATCAACATCACTAATGGCAAGCGAATACATGGATGCAGCGTGGGCTAAACAGGCTTGTGATGGTTGGAATAAAAATGCTGTATTAACATCCCAATTAGGTAAAAATGAAGATGGTTATTCGTGGGTTAATAATGATGCAGGGCGTGGTTATAAACTCGTTCAGATGTACCGCAGTGGCTGTGGTGTGAAAACTAAAGTTCAACTTACCATTGCCGATAAAGGTGGAAAAGCCATGTGTATTTATGGTGGAAAGCCTGATGGTAAAAAAATGAACATGAATGTTGATTATCTCATGCATGCCACTGATAAAAACTGGAACTGTATGGGCAGAGGCTCGTGGGGTTGCGGTGCAATGGGTGCAATGATGTCTGGTAAGCTAGAGTTTAGCGGGCCTAAAATGGAAGCAATGAAGGTGATGACACCGTTTGAAGGTTTTTTGAAACTCGCAGGTAAAGTGCCAGGTAATCAAGGTGCTTGTCCTAAGTAATCTTAGATTGTTAAGCGTATTTAAAGCCCAGCCTTGCGCTGGGCTTTTTTTGAGTGTTTAGGGGCTTTTGTCAGGGCGGCGCGAAGGATACGGAATAAAAATAAAACTACGTCATTGTGGTGAATGCCGTAAGCCATGGTTGATAAAGTGTCGGGGTATAAATGGATGCCAGCCTTCACTGGTATGATGAATATGTGTTATATCTTTTTGTGTTTTTCTGTGAATTCCATTGAAGAATCTTAAAACTGATGCTTCTCACATGCTGTTAATGTGTTTTTCATCAACATGGCTACCGTCATTGGGCCAACACCACCTGGTACGGGGGTTATCCATTTTGCACGTTCAGCTGCCTTGTCAAACTCAACATCACCGGCTAATTTTCCACTGTCTAATCGGTTTACACCAACATCAATAACTGTAGCGCCTTTTTTAATCCAATCACCTTTAACTAGGCTTGCTTTGCCAACAGCAACAACAACAATATCGGCCTGTGCGACCAGCTCTGGAGTGTTTTTAGTAAAGCGGTGGCAGACTGTTACGGTGCAGCCAGCGAGTAATAGTTCAAGCATCATCGGGCGGCCTACAATATTAGATGCGCCGACAATAACAGCGTGACTGCCGTAGAATTTCTCACCGATAGATTCGAGTAAACGAATAACACCAAAGGGAGTACAGGGGCGTAAGCCTGGGATACGTAATGCGAGCCGCCCAACACTTACAGGGTGGAAGCCATCTACGTCTTTATCGGGGTGGATTTGCTCGATAACTAATGAGGTATCAAGATGTTCTGGTAGTGGGAGTTGAACAAGAATGCCGTCTATATCAGAGTCACTGTTTAGTTCGTCAATTAGCTTAACTAACTCATGTTGAGTGGTTTCTATCGGTAAATCATAAGAGCGTGATAGCATGCCAATTTCCTTGCAGGCTTTGCGCTTGTGCCCAACATATACTTGTGATGCCGGATCACTACCAATGAGTATAACGGCTAAACCTGGAGGACGTTTACCATCAGCGATTCGTTTTTCAACAGCAATTTTAACTTCTTGTCGTACTTCTGCTGAAACTTTTTTCCCGTCGATAATTTTTGCAGACATAGTGGTATCCAAATCTTTATAAAGTTATATGAGTTGTAAATATTACGGTGAATATTATGGACTACCCACGCAAAGGTTTAAATAAGTATTCTAAGCCGTTAACTTTGATTGTATGAACAATCCCTAGTAGTTTGCCTAACTCCCCATCAGGAAAGCCCTCGCTGGAAAACCAGACAACATAAGGTTCTGGAAGGTCAATGAGTAATGAGCCTTTAAATTTGCCAAAAGGCATTTTGTATTGAGCTAATTTTAGCAAAAGTTCAGGGTCAGAACATAGGCTGGTTGCGAACTCTTCAGTCATATGATCACCCTAATTGAGGGTATTAAAGTTGAGATAAAAACGCATCAGCTTGTTTTTGCAATTTTCCGCGTTCTAGTAAAAGTTTCCAGCGGTTTCCACCTGCTTGTCGCCATAGTAATGCAGCGCGAATACCTGCTAATAATAAAGCACGAATTTTAGAAGCATTCTTAGGATTGGCAAGATGAGTTTGATCGCCTTTTACCATGATTTTTGGCCCAACATTACTAATCGTGTTAGCATAAATCTCTGCAAGTGATGCGGTGATATTTTCGTGGTCTTTATCAAAAAATTCCAATTTCTTCTGGGTGTCTTGAATTCCAGCTATCACTTCTTTAAAAACGGCAGGATTATTGTGAAGCTTTTTCTCTAAATGCAATAAACCCAAGGCATAGCGTGTTGCTTCTAAATCTTTTGGTTTTCCATCGGGGGTCAGTTGTCCAGCTCCTAACTGATACAACATAGATGTAAAACCAACGTTGAGATTTTCTAAAGAACCGTATAAACCAATAGCATCATCTGCATTATCATTTAATATGCTATTGATGCAGGTGTTGTAGAGAGTCTCATCAATTTTTCCTGTATTGGCAATTTGATTTACACCATCAATACATTGGAAAAGGGCAGCTAGTGCAATGGTGCGGTTTTGGGTGTTAGATTCCACGGTTTAAGTTATCTCACAAGTTGATTGCATTTTATCAATAATGCCACCGCCAAGACATATATCATCATCATAAAAAACGATGGATTGCCCTGGTGTTATGGCGCGTTGTGGTTCGTCAAAACACACTACGCAATTGTCAATATTATCACTATCAATCAAAACATGGCAGTCCTGTTCTGTTTGACGGTAACGTATTTTTGCTTTGCACACAAAGTCGTTAGAAGGAGCATTGCCAGATACCCAATGTAACTGGGATGCTATAAGTTGTTGTTTTAGTAATAGAGGATGATTATGTCCTTGCGCGGCAATTAGTTTATTTGTATCTAATTTTTTATCAACTACAAACCATGGCTCTTCACTTGCCGTCTTTAGCCCGCCAATGCCTAAACCTTGGCGTTGTCCAAAGGTGTAATACATTAAGCCTTGATGTTGACCGATTACATCACCTTCTGGGGTAATAATATCACCAGGTTGAGCAGGTAAAAAGCGTTGTAAAAACTCAGTAAATTTACGCTCACCGATAAAACATATTCCAGTGCTGTCTTTTTTATTAGCGGTATCAAACCCCGCTTTTTGAGCTATTTCGCGTACTTTTGATTTTTCTAGTTCGCCAATAGGGAATAAACTTTTGATCAGCTGATGTTGTTGTAAGGTATATAAAAAATAAGTTTGATCCTTGTTATCATCAATACCTTTTAGCATTTTTAACGTAGGGTCATTTGATACTAAATTAGAACGGTCGATACGAGCATAGTGGCCTGTTGCGATGTAGTCAGCTCCTAGTTCAAGCGCATATTCTAAAAATGCTTTAAACTTGATTTCCTTATTACACATGATGTCAGGATTGGGAGTGCGCCCAGAGCGATATTCTTCTAAAAAATATTCGAATACTTTGTCCCAATACTCTCCTGAAAAATTTACCGTGTGTAGCTTAATGCCGAGTGCATCGCTCACTGACTGGGCATCAGCTAAGTCCTCTGTGGCTGTGCAATACTCTTCGGTGTCATCTTCTTCCCAGTTTTTCATAAACAGGCCTTCGACTTGATAGCCCTGTTGGAGTAAAAGAAGCGCTGCGACGGATGAATCAACACCGCCTGACATACCTATAATGACTTTTTTATTTTTCATGTGTCTATGATAGCTATTTTTACTAAGAAAGCACTTGAGATTTAAATACAAATCGTCGAAAAAGAGGGGGGGTGGGTTTAAAAATAGCCTATAAAGGCTGTTTTGGTGTAAAAAGGGATGATTTAGGGGTAAAAAGGCTCAGTGAAAATTACTGAGCCTTTAAAGAATACGTTGGGGGAGATCTTTATTAGTTAGTAGTGGAGGTCTAAGAAACTAAGTTGTTTGAAAAGAACTTGCTGTAATAACCTACGTACAAAACTTTAAGTGACTATTTTTTGGATAGCATCCGCAGCGCGTTTAACATCAAGGAAAATTAGACCAAGACGGGCATCGGGTTTTGTTAAAACAGTTACAACGGCTTCAGAGCCTGCGTAAGTCATTAGTATGTAGCCGTTATCGCCTTTTATTAAGACTTGTTCTAGTGTGCCTCGGGCTAATTCTTCAGCCGTACGGTCACCTAGTGATAGCATTGCAGCACTCATCGCACCTACTCTGTCTTCATCCATACCAGCTGGTAATAATGAATCCATCATTAAACCATCGGTTGAAAGAACAGCTGAGGCTTCGATATCAGCACTAGACCCATTTAAGTCGCTTAAGATTGAGCTAAGCATTTCAGAACGCATTGTGATTACCCTTATTATTACTTTGTTATTATTATATCAGTGATTAATTTTTAGTCACATTCATTGATTTTTAAATTATAGTATATTTAAATTACGAAATCATTTTAAGCCGATAAAGTGGCTATTCACTATTTTCCATATCTTTTCATTAGCGACCAAATTAAGTGTTTAAACCCAGGTCGATTTAGTTGTGGCATACCGTGTATTACCAAAGTAAATTGATTGTAACCTATGTACAGTGGCCAAAAACCTACTTCACTATTTCCTGCGGCGTCAATAAGTCCCCAAGCGTGTTGATTGAAACGTAAATTGCCTTGAAGGAGGTTTTTGTGGCGTTGGTAAACTTCCGATAGATTTGCACTAATCGCCGCAAGTTCTTCTGCTGCTTCGTGTGGAAAACCAGAGGCACCTAGATAAAGCCCACTGTGTTCAGCAAGTAAAACTTTTTCAGAGTCAGATAGTGAGCCTAATAACTCTGGTAAAATATCTTCCATATTTTCTTCAGGTGCAGATTCACTTTCTTTTTGACCAGAAATCAGACCTAGAGATTGGATTCTATCAACAAAGTTAAAAGCCTCATCACCCTTTAAGCCTGTTATTTCTTCAACAACTTCAGTGGAAAGTGGTGGTGTCTCATCTTCTCGTAATAGTTTGATAAGAACATTTCGTGTAGCATCATTAGCACTATCTTGAATCGCATAGTAAGCGCCTCGTGGTGTTACATTGATGTATAAATTATTGTTTAATTCAAAAGTGCTCATTATGCCGCTACTCCAGGGTCCATGGTGTAAAGAAGAGCTTGGATTAATGAGGAAACATCTGTTTTCTCTCGCGCGTCAACGCTAAAAATAGGTGCTGTAATGTCTAACTCTTGTAACCATCCTCTATAATCATTAATGTTTGGACTTTTGTGTTCGTCCATTCTTGTGATGCCAATTACGAGCTCACCTTTATCAATAAATTCACTAAATGCTTTTGTATAAAACTTTAGATCTTGTTGTGGGTTTTTACGTGAATTATCAATCAATAAAATAAGGCCGATAGCTCCATTTTTTAAAATATCCCACATGAAATCGAATCTTTCTTGGCCAGGAGTTCCGTAGAGATGGATTCTTTCTTTCTTGCCAATATTGATATAGCCATAATCCATTGAGACAGTCGTTTGCCCTTTTCGCTCCTTCGTCATATCCGTCGCTTGTTCATCCGTAGTGATGATGGGAACATCACTCATGGCTTGAATCGCGGTTGTTTTTCCAGCTCCAACCGGGCCGGTAAATAGTATTTTTTTGTGTTGAGTAGATGACATAGTTTACGCAGTAATCTTTTTAAGGAATCGTGAGAAAAGGCTTCTATTTTTATTTTTACTCTTTTTTAGGTCGAGTAATGCAGAGCTAACAGAAGCGCCATTGGTTTTAATCATATTTAAAGCAAGTGCGGCATTATAAAAGGCGATAACATATTTCTTAGAAACCCCTGATTTATTGGAGATCTCTAATAAACTCCATGTGTTTTTATTGAATAAGGCTGCAATTTGCATCATGTGAGGAATATTTTCAACACGAGTTAGATTGGGCCATGAGTTTAAGCCTACTTTACTTTGAAGATTAGTCATTTTTGGTAAACGACCTCTCGATGTAAGCAAACTTGTTGTCCAAATAAAGGCTTCAATCGAATGAGTACGTTCATCATCTTCTTGCATTTTTTTACGATAAAGTCTTAATTCACTAGCATCTAAATTGTGTATTTTTATTTTGTCTTTAGTTATCGGTTCATAGCAAATATTGGCATAGAACTCGGTAAAAATAGAACGATCACAATAAATATTATCTGTTTCTGGGTCGATAACCACAATAACACCTTTAAACTTTATACGTAGAGTTTCTTTGTTCTGTTTGGCTATTTCTATATTCTGAACTATTGTTGTTAGTATGTGATTGCTAGGTTCGAATGTAGCTAATTTCTGAATATCAATATTATCTTTGTTAGTGCCGCATATTAGCTTCCAACGCTCTTCAGCATCGGTAGGCGAATATGTTTGTGCTTTAGATGAGGTGCTGTTTTGAGAGTCAGGCGCTGGTATTCCATCAGCCTCTTCCCTGATTTCTTCTAGTAAAGCTTGAAGCTCTTCTTCTGCTGATCTTTTAGGCGCTTCCGTCTCATTTTTCACCTGAAGAAGCTTATCAATTTCTATATCATCAATATTAATTTCTACTGGCTTGGCTTCTATGTTTTCAATATCAACAGCTATACTTTCTGCTCTGGTGTCTATTATATTTTCTTCATTCGTTTCTAGATCAAAATCAAGTAGATCTGCTTCAGTATTATCTTCAGTGATGTTAGTGACAGCTTCATCTGTTTTTACGGCGTTATCACCACCTGAGATTAAGGATTCGAGTAATGAATCCATATCATCATTCGTAGTAGCTGCCTCAGGTATATCTGCGGATATTTGAGATAGAATATCTCCATTGCTGGCATTGGATTTTTCTTTAGGCTGAGTAGGGCTATTATTAGTGGTATCCAAACTAAGATCTATATCAACAAAGTTTTCAGAAATGGCATAATCTGTAGAAGAGGCTGAAGCACTAGTATCTGTTGCAGCTAGAGCTAATTCAGGCTCTTTTAGTTCTTCTGCTAAAGTAACAGCATCGTCTGCTTCTATTTCTAGGATAACCTCTTCATCTGTTGTCTTTATTAGCTCTTCTTTAGGAGACTCTAAAAAATCATCAATGAGTAAGTTATCAAGCTGAAGTGTTTCTTCAGGTGCTGTTGCTTGGGCTACTTCTGTACTTTCTACGATATCTTCTATTACGTTTTCTTTTATGGATTCGGTTACTAGCTCTTTTTTAATCGAAAGTTCTGGTAATTCAATAATATCAATGACATCAATATTCTCTTCTTGCTCTTCTTGCTCTTCTTG
>Ga0256840_1001826_pt1 | contig 19331 bp, 16 predicted proteins | sample 355202metaG_FD_185969 | JGI IMG/M metagenome (GOLD analysis project Ga0256840, IMG submission 185969) | Hydrothermal vent microbial communities from Mid Atlantic Ridge, Atlantic Ocean - 355-202 | ecosystem: Environmental > Aquatic > Marine > Hydrothermal vents | place: Atlantic Ocean: Mid...
ACACCACCAAACAAGGGACAATGAAGCAACTTAAGTTATTAATACTCGGCGCTAGCCTTACTCAATTACCTATTATTAAAAAAGCGGTAGAGCTAGGCTATTACGTGATTACTTTGGATAATATCCCGAGCAGCATAGGCCACCAATTTTCACACCAAAGCGTAAATTGTAGCACTGCCGACCAAATTAGCGTATTGAAACTTTCTCAACAGCTCAATATCAACGGCATTACCACCTTCGCCTCGGATATAGCAACTCTCACTGTCGCATTTGTAGCCAAATCTTTAAATTTACCTAGCTGCCCATTAAGTACGACTAACATCCTCGCCAATAAAGCAAATTTTCGTTTATTTCAAGAAACAAATGATTTATCCCACCCTCGCTTTTTTATCAGCAAAAATAGCACAGATATAGCTAATCTTCCTGCCCACCTAGCAGCACCGCTTATATTTAAACCCATTGATACATCAGGTTCGCGGGGCATCACAAAGGTTGATCACTTTAACTTAAATCATTACCGTGATGCGTATAACCAGGCACAACAATACTCGCGCTCCAAAACCGTCAGTATCGAGCAATTTATGATAGGCACCGATGTCAGTGGTGATGGTTTTTTAATCAATGGCAAGCTACACGCCTTTATCACGCAAAAATATAAGCATAACTTTATTCCCATTGGCCATAGTCTGCCTAACCATATAAGCGATGAAGATGAAAAGCGCATTCTTACTACAGTAGAACAAAACTGTCATGCCGCTAATTACTTTAATGGCCCCATTGATTTTGATGTTAATATTTCCGCACAGCACACAATGGTTATAGAAATGAGCCCACGCTTGGGTGGTAATGGAATTCCTGAATTAATAAACCATCATACGGGTATTGATTTAATCGAAATGAGTATTGAATATGCTTTAGGAAAGCCGCTCAAAGCTCCCGTTGAATCCATACAAACCTATCCTTGTGGTTCTTATATTTTTGGCAGTGAAAAAGCAGGACAACTGGAATATATAGCATCAAAACAAGACCTGCATAAGCAGCTACCTAAGCTACTTAAATACCAACTGAACTATGCGCAAGGTGATGCAATTCCTGCCTTTGATCATAGCGGTAATAGCCTTGGCTATGCCCTTTTTGCCTATGCTCCAGAAGAAAGCTATACACAAATTGTTAGTCGCTTACAATCTGCATTGCAACTGCGTGTTACAACGCCAAATTCAGTTGACGCTGGCAAATATACAATGATCACTGAAACACACTGAACTATAATATAAATGACCTCTAAAAGGCATCTTTCATTTCTCAGTTTACACTTTAAGTTTTAGTTCACTGCTGTTAATTATGAGGATATTTTGTGGGAGGGGCTTTTAGCTGCGACTTGTATGAACCCTAATGTTATTGATGTTGAAGTAAAACAAAAATACATATTAAAACTAGCTTTTGAAAATAAAGAGGTCAGGATTTTTGATGTCAGTCCATTTTTAGACAAAGGCATATTCAGCGAATTAAAGGATATTAATTATTTTAAGCAAGTAAAGGTAGCATTTGGTGCCATTGAATGGCCTCACGAACAAGACTTTAGTAAAGACACTCTTTATCTGTTAAGCACTCCTTTAGATAGCTAACGCCACAATCAACCGCCCAAGCATACGCCAAATAATGAATTTATCCTGGAAAAAATTACGCCACCTTGCAGACACTTATGGAGATTCTTTTTACATTCTGGATCTTGAGCAATTTAACAGGAACTACCAAAATTTTTTAGCCGCTTTCCAATCAATCTATCCTAATAGTCAGATTGCATACTCCTATAAAACCAATTATACCCCTCGCTTATGCCAACTAACTGAGCAAATGCAAGGCTATGCTGAAGTTGTTTCTGGTATGGAATATAATTTAGCACTCAAAATTGGTGTAGCGCCTGAGCGTATTATTTTCAACGGCCCTTATAAACAAGCGCATGACTTAGAACGAGCGCTGCTTAATCATTCCATTGTCAATATTGATTCAACTTATGAAGTCAAACATATCTGCGCACTATCGAGTCAATTTCCACAACAAACAATACAGGTTGGTATTCGCTGTAATTTTATTATTGGCACAGAATCTCCTTCACGATTTGGCTTTGATATAAAGGATCAAAATTTCCAAAAAGCCCTTAAAACCCTAAGAAATTTGCCCAACTGCCAAATCACAGGTATTCACTGCCACTTCTTACCGCACGAGCGAAGCACAGAATCCTATAAAAAAATTGCGAGGCAAATGATACAACTCGCCTTAACCGAATTTGCCCAAGACAATCTTAAATTTATAGACTTAGGCGGGGGGTTTTTCAGCCCCATGCCAATTGAGCTACAGCAACAATTCTCCCACCCTATCCCCACATTTTCAGACTATGGGTATGCCATTGCTAATGAGTTCAAAGCTGCATTCCCTAAGAACGGCCCAGAGTTGATTTTAGAGCCTGGCATTTCACTAACGGCTGATACGATGCAGTTTGTCACAAAAATTATCGACATAAAAGCGCACGAAAAACATCAAATTGCTTTAGCCGCCGCAAGTCGCTACGATATAAAACCAAATTTAAGCGCCCGTAATCTGCCTCTCTCTGTTTTTCATGCGCCCGACAGCAAGCCACGCCAAGGTATATTTAATATTGTTGGCTCAACCTGCATGGAAAACGACTGCTTATATGATAATTACACAGGTAAATTAGGAGTCAATGACCATATTGTGTTCAATAATGTGGGTGCCTATACCAATGTCTTACGCCCTCCCTTTATTAACTTTGCCCCCCCCATCATATCAATAGATGCTCAAGAAAAAATTGAGATGATTCGCCGCCGCGAGACATTAGACGATATTTTTTCGACTTATACTTTCTAACAAAATATTATATTGACGGCTGGCGCATCAAAGGTAATGCTTGCCATAGCCACCATTGCTCAGGGAATTCGCGTATCTGTGCCTCTAACAAAGCGACCAAGCGCTGCATAATTTCCTCTTCCGTTAATAATTCAACATCAATCGGTGGATAAAAAACAGTACGTAGTCCAGCTCGTGATTCAAAAACATAAAAAGGAACAATTAAAGCTTTCGCTCGTTTTGCTAATTTTGCTGGCCCCAATGGGAATCGCGTCTGCTTCCCTAAAAAGGGCAAGGTAACACAACCATTTTTATCACCAACATACGGTACATCAATAAATAAGCCCATAACATGCTCATCTAAAGCAGGGTAAATCGGCCTAATCAAATCACCTTCCACTAAAAATGGCCCACCAAAACATTCTTGTAGCCACGCTAATTTTTTTAACCTATATTGATATTCAGCTTCAGGTAACCCATGCTCATTGGTTTTACCACCATCCCGAGTGATAGTACCCACAGAAACCCCTTGCGCACGCATTCCAACTCCAGCCATCCAAAAACGCCCAAAATGACCACTGCTAATAATGACTCTGCGTCCCGCTTTCCGTGCGTCCGCAATATAATGAAAATTTTCTAATTGAATAAACTGTTGAACTTGCTGTGGTGTCTTGCAGGTTTTAAAAAACCAGGTATCCAATGCCTCTCGTTCCACCATGCACAAGAAGTAATCAGCAATACGCTCCAATTCGGCATGTGGTAATTGCACAAATACAGACCGCATTTGCTCAATAATGACTCGTCGCTCATCCAAATGGTTTTGAATTGATAAGCGTCCATAAAGACTAACCAAGCGATAGGCTAATTTTTGTGGTAACCGCGCCAGTAGAGGTAATAAAAAATGATATTTAATGCCTAAATTCATAGCGGCGCAGACCATTGATGTGGCAAATAAGCGACTCCCACTTCAGTATTGGGCTGTCTCACCTTAAAGTCACAACAACTTTGCATAGAATCATACACATGCGCACTGGTCGTATCAATTAACCAAAGCTCTAAACTATACTGACCAGACAATAAACTTAGCTCAGGAATTTCATAAACCACCCCTAAATCATTATCATCCTGCCTAGTAAATAATGATATACCATCAAGTACCGTACTCACGCCAAAACACTGCACACCATCATTGCGCTTAATAATAATACCAATATGCACATCCTCTAAAGCCAAGCTAGCTTGCTTATGCGCCAGAACCTGTACCTGAAATTTATCGCCTGTTCGATACACGGCAATACCCGAACTATCAAACTGGGCATTAAGCAAGGTTGCCTCACTTAAATAAGCCGTCAACTGTGTATTATTTTTATCTCTTGCTTTCGTTTCGACTGGCTTATGCTTAGGCACAGAAACAGCAACACGATTTTGCATACGTACATGATCATTATACTGGTCTATCACGTCACCACTTTTACCTTGCGCTTGAATAACACCTTTATCTAGCCAGATAGCTCGTTTGCATAGCTCTTTGACATGATAAAGGCTGTGAGAACAAAAAACCAGTGACTTTCCTTGCTCTTTAAAAGCCATCATACGATCCATACTTTTTTTCTGAAAATGCTGATCTCCGACAGACAAAGCTTCATCGACGATCAAAATATCAGGATCAACCGATGTCACGACAGAAAAAGCCAAACGTACAAACATACCCGATGAATAGCTTTTTACCGGCTGATAAATAAAATCACCTAATTCCGAAAAATCAATAATCTCATCTACTTTAGCCTCAATCTGAGCGGCATTAAGACCTAACACAGCACAACCTAAATGGATATTCTCCATGCCTGTATACTCAGCATGAAAACCCGAGCCTAATTCTAATATAGCGGATACACGCCCATTAACGATTAACTCACCTTCTGTCGGCCGCATCGTGCCAGACAATAGCTTTAATAAAGTGCTTTTACCCGCACCATTATCTCCCACTACCCCTAAAACTTCGCCAGCTTCACAACGAAAATTAACCTCTTTAAGCGCCCAAAAAGGGTCGTGGTACTGCTTTCTAAAGATCAATTCTTTCAGGCTATCAATCGGCTGATGATAGCGCCTATACATTTTACCTAAATCTTTAGCAATTAAAGTACTCATATAAATTCCTTAGCACGTTCAATTGTTTTTTGAAAAAAATAAACACTCGCACATAGCAGCAAAATTGAAAAACCAGTCATATAAAGCAAGCCGATACCCGGCAATTCAGCGCGTATAATGATCGCTCGATAAGCATCAAGCAAATGATATAAAGGGTTTAAGTTATTAACCGGTATAAGCTCAGTAGGAATCATATCTACCGGATAAAAAATTGGTGTTATAAATAATATGACCGTTAAGATTAAACCCAATGCTTGACGTAAATCTTGAACAAAGACAGACATAATAGCAAGCACATAGCCCAAAGCGAGGCTAAGACACAAGCGAATTAAAACCAAAAAAGGCAATAACAAAAGATAATATGACACTTGATTTAGCAATAGATAAGCAGCTATAACAATAATCACCAAAGCAATAGTTTCAGTAATAACAGTCGCAAGCATAGGCACTAAAGGCAGTAGGATAGCCGGTAGTGTTGATTTATGCAATAAAGAGCTGTTGGCAAATAAAGAATTACTTGCTGACATAAGGGCTTCCTGAAAAGCAAGAAATGGCATCATCGCCGCCATTAAATACAAAGCAAAATGATAAGAACTCTCCATACCCGGTATTCTTACCTTCATAATCACAGAGAAAACAAAGGAATAGACAATCACCATAATTAAGGGCTGCAAAAACAACCATAAAATACCGATAATAGTGCCCTTGTAGCGACTACTTAATTCACGCTGTACCAACAGCCGAAGCACATGTAAATGATTTAAGTATTGATTCAAATTAAACAATTTTTTTCCTATGGATGGTTATTTTTATTATCACATTATTTGTTCCTTTGTTAATCGCGGCTAGAAAGCCGCTCCTACTTAGCTCCTCTTTCCTTTTGAGCGAGCTTAAATTTTTGTACATTTTCTAGGTTAAGCTTATAAGCATCAACTACCTTATCAACACCAGACGCTGTCAAACCTCCATCATCTCCTGCTGCCGTATACGTTGCATAGACACCTGAAGCAGACATCAGTGCCGCATTAACCATGGCTATCGGTTTGCCTTCACCTTTCATTTCATTAGCTAAAGCAATAAACCTAGCGGCTAATTCATTATATTCTTGCATCTTATCTTGACTCATTTTTCACTTATCCTAATTTAAAAAGTTAACTCTCATTCCACTTTCCTTGCCTGCAAAAATAGCAGGACTTGCAGGTATTATCCCTTAATTAATTTTTCCTAATAAAGCTGAATATCTTAAAAATGGCTTTTCAACTACATAATAAGAAACCGTTGCTATAACAACAGAACTGCAAAGATAAATAAGCAGGAATAGTTGCCAAGAAAAATTAAAGTTTGCTAAATAATGTAATACCGGAAAATGATAGATATATAAACTATAACTAATAGCAGAAATAAATAAAATAATCCGTTCATATCTAAAGTGTATTTTTAATTGCAAAAATCTAGCAACCAACACAGCCAAAAGTATAATAGCAATATAATTTAACAGCGTTTTATAAATAATTTCAGCCCCTTGGTAATTAACAATATTGTCACTAATATCACTGACAATATAACCAATAATAAAAAGAATCAATAATAAAATACTCGCCCAAAATCGCTGTATTCTTATTGGCATATCACTAAACTTATATAAAGTGACACCTATTAAAAAGTTAAATAAATGGATATATAACTGATCCTGAGCTAACCAAACTAACTCATGCAAATCTATCGTCTGAAGCAAATACTGATAAATAACTGCACCACGTATAAATAAACTAATTAAAAAACACAGCGCAAGAACACGCCAAACAGACCGTATTTGGCTGTGCATAAAAAATACAATCAAGCACGGGGCAAGCAAGTACCATTGGAACTCAACGGCTAAAGTCCAATACACACCATTTATACTTCGGTGGTATGCACTAAAAAAATTATGTATATTGAAAAAATGCACCCAAAAATCTTCTGCCTGTGCCTCATAATAAGTTGCCAGAAGTAGTAGCGAAATGACGTAAACAGGATAAATTCTTAATACACGTTTCATAAAAAACAAGACAACCGGCCTAACGATTCGATTTGGATATTTTTTTAACAGCGACATTAATGACGCGGACAGCAAAAATCCGCTAATAATAAAAAACAGGGGAATACCATAAGATGCGAAGGCAAAAGCAATTTTACGGACTACTAATGGAAGCTCTTTCGTCGTTGCAGTAAAATGCCCTAAAACAACCAAGCTAACGGCTATAGCTCGTAATACATCAAAAGCTAAATTTTTTTTATTCTGCTCTAAAACCATTATAGCTTGAACAAAACACAAGTATTTAAGCTTAAATTAATAATCAACATCATTTTTAGAGGCAATTAATACTACCTCCGAAATATTTGATAAGCTTCCCATACGCTGCGTTAAATCCTTAGCCATTAACTCATCTTTAAGCGCAATATCATAAGTTAAACTCAAACTACTATTGTCGCCAGACGGCTCCATATGTAATAAATTCGAGCGCTTACAATATTCATTAATAACCTCTAAATAATCACGACTATTGCCTGCCTGCTCAAATCGAAAGCGCAAAATAAACTCACTCTTATAGATAGCACCAAAATTAGTAATATACAAAGCAAAAGCCAACAAAGTTAAACTTAATGTGCCAACACCGACTAAAAAATAATTACTTGTGCCTGCGCCCATACCCAGTGCCAATGCAGCAAATACATAAGACATATCCTTAGTATCTTTTAGCACGGTACGAAAGCGAATAATTGACATCGCCCCCACTAATGCAAAAGCTCGCGCCAAACTGCCACCGATAACCATCATGACTAAAGCCACAATAAAAGTAATAAAAACCAAAGTTTGTGCAAATGATTGAGAATAAGATAAACCCTTATGTGTTGCTTTATAAACAACAGAAAGGATGATTCCAACAACAATCGCAACATTAATATTAATTAAAATCTCAATATTGGAATAATTTAAAAGATTGCCATCAGAATTTAATAAAACAGTTTCCATAATTTCTCATCTAGTGCTTAAATTTGTTTTTTATCTCTCAATCCATCTGCGTTCATACAATCAAGCTAAAAATGAACTCAAGCCCTTATCTCAAGATAAGTATAATTATACCAACTATCAATAGTCTCATTTCTAAAATATCCTTTTTGTTTTTATCTTAAGGACTGAGAATGAAATAAACCCGAAACTGGCGCTGGATTGCTGTTTAGTTTCGGGGTATAAAATTCTCAACTCCAAACAACAGTCCACCTTTCTTTCCATGACGACAACAACGTTATTGAATAAAATTCGATACGTTAAGTGTTATTACCAAGGTATCCAGCAGCTAATCATCGTCAGCCAGCCCTAAACACTTCATACCTGCACAAATTTTTGATATTGAAACGCGCTGTAACTCATAAGCCTGAATAATCGCATGAAACCAAGCGGGCAAATGATGTCTAAACTTAAGCTCTAAAATAACATATCCGGGCAGCACCTGAAGGGATCGACTCACTGCAGCGCTAGGAAATAACCGGTTTGTTTGCGTCACTTGTAATTGGGAGTCAAAAGTTAAACGAAAATTCGTATCAAATTTACTTATATAAGGGCGTCGCTGATAATCAATTAATGCCACAGCGCTGAGCCGCCTACGCAAACAATCATAAGAAAATTGCTCTAAAACCTGACTACTCTCGCCTTGTTGTAAAATTGCCTGTATCAGATCTTGTCGCGATAAATCGCTCCAAGATAAATCACCCCGCATAACAGGAGTTCGGTGTTTATAAACCAAATTATTATGCCTGCCTTTACTTTCCAAAAATAACGGAATTGTACTGGAATTTACCAAACTATAAGTACGCAAACGGTATTTATTCCTAGAATGCAAGCCATCAACCTTATCATAAAAAGCAGAATAAACAGGGTCATCAAAATATAAACTACGCACTTGATAGCGATGATGTTTCCTCTCCATCACAAAGGGGTCATACTGCAGAAAATGCTGCAACTCCTGCTCAATTTCATCTGCTAAACGGGTAGCCAGAATATATTTAAATTCAAAACGCGCAAAATGTAAGGGAGAATTTTTCATGACACCACTCATCATCGACTCGCTCCACGCCGCTGATTATTTCGCTTAGCTAACACATTAACAGGCGCATGAGTTAAAACCTCCGTTACTTCAGGAAGCAATTCTAATTCCGCCGGTAAAAATAAATCGCTCTGCCCTTTAACTGAATTATCACCCATCGCCCATAATTTAATACGTTTCCCAGCATAGTCTCCCGTAATCACATTATCAAATAAATATGCTTTAGACTGCTTCTCAACACGTAAATTAACCTCATTCCCCTCTAATACTGACTTAGCTAGGATCAGTAAGCCCCCCGAGCCATACCGCCAGTTTTTCTTATATGCTGCCAAAGCCGTTTGATTCGCCAGTAAGCTCTGATTAAACATTAGCGCAATAGAGCGATCTTTAGCCTGAATACCGATAACATTATCCCGGAACAAATTATTAACTGCGAGTAAATGGCTACCTTCCCCTACCGAAATACCTTTATCGCCATTACCAATAAAAGTTGAGTTCACTATACTAATATCCGTACTCATTAAATCAACCGCATCATTACCACTACCAATAAAGACACTATCGCTCACCGTCACAGAAGAAATATCAATATCTAAAGCATCAGCAAAGGCATTACGAAACTCGGTGCGCTGCAAATCAACCTGAGCATAAATAATATGCAGCATATCATCGACCAAATAATTATCCGCAAAAACACTATCACTAATTTGAATATGCTCAGCATGATGAATAGACAACATTGCCGTATACTCATACAAATCCGATTGTAAGCCACTACCACCAGAAAAATAACAATGCTTCAATACTGACTCATTAGCCGCCTCGCCTGTTATAGCGACTACACCCCAAGGCTGTTGTTCTTTATCCCGAGCAATAAATTGAATCGGCTGCGCCTGTGATCCTAGTGCTAAGACCCGATTTTTAATAATCAAACTCGCTTGTTCCGCGAATAATAGACGAGTACCTGGCTTAATGATTAAAGGCCGATCAATTACTGTTAACCCTTCGAGCTTTACCTCTCCCGACCAAATTAAAGGACTTTTTAAGCTCTGCAAAGCAACAGGTTTATAAATTTTGTTAGGTACGGTAGCTACTTTAAATGTCAAAATAGCCTCAAGTGAGTTATTCAGCGGCAAAGAATCTATCGCAAAAACAAAATAAGCATCCGTATTCCCATAAGCAACCAAACCTTGCTTATCTTGTTTAAGGTCATGCAATTGTAATTCACTGATATCTAAAGCAACAGATTTATCCCCTTGTTTTAAACGAATATCAGATAACCGCACAACAGAGTCAGCTGGCAAATCAACCCGTATAGCCTTTAGCTCTTTAGTCAATGCAATGGGCTGAAGCCAGGTACCTTGCTTAATTGGACTAGCAATAATCTTACTTTGCTGCTCTTTGAAACCCTGTCCAGTATTATAAAAAATCTGCCACTGCCCACGACCCAGTTCACCTTTAATTTTTTGAGTCTTTGCAATCTCCCGATCTGGTATTTGCTGCATACGCCTTACCGACTCCCAGCCTAAGCCATAATCCAGCATAATATCGACCAGCGGTAAACCAAGACGCTTTGCATCCCAAGTGACACGATATTTACCAGGTAAAAATTGCGCATTAACGTGTACTTGATGCTGAGTCAATGTACTCGTTAAATCTAGCTCACTATCTGCATAACTTAAATGCATTTCAGGCATCTCTTGTAATGGCTGTGCAAAAGACAACTTTAAGCGTTGCACTATACGGCTATCAGCCAACCATAAATTCAACTGCCCCTCAGATACATATTGATAGCCCGAAGCAACTTCCCCCTGCATAAAATCGCTTTTTATCTCAGTAAATACACGTTCTACTCTTCGCTTTAACGCCTGTAATGCCAAATCAACCAAGCCCGTATCAGGCTGATTTAATATAGGATCAAGCCTTATTTCGCGCTGCATAATATTGATCGTTTTTTGTACAAAATCTAAAAACTTTGATTCTTTTTCACTCGTAAAAAATGCCTGTGCAACATGGTACCGTGCCCGTAAGAAATCGCCATTTTTAAATAAAGCTTTATGTAACTTACTGCTGATAATGACAGGCTCAACTTGCTCCTCTTTACCTACAAACCAGCCCTTAGCCCAGCCAATGGGATCCCATACAATCGGCACTAACTTCTGTGTCCAGGGGTCATAAGTCAAACGCCAATTATGATAATCATCATAATGCCAAGACTGAATTAAGGACTCAAACAAGCTAAACTTTGCCCATGCCTGCATATCCAACAAGGCACTTAATTGTTCTTGATTGGTTGGATCATCAGGGTCTTGTAAGAGCTTAATCAAACGCTCTAAAGGTTTTCTTGCCCCTGCAGGATAATGATTATTCACTGCCACCTTATCCCATAAGCTCGCTGAATCAAATAATCTCGCCGCCCCCCCATCAGTATAAGCATCCTTACCATACAACTCACCACGATAGATATCCGAAGGCATTAACTTATTATGGCGCAAGGTCATTTCACCTAACTGCTCAACTAAAACATGCACGCCATGATCTTCTCCATTTAAAAACACTCTAATTAGCTCAGTACGCGGGGATAATAAGCCCATCTGACTAGCAAGTTGATAGGCCAAGTAATTATTTAATTGCTCAGTAAACTGTGGGGCCAGTAAATTAAAACGACGTAAACCGTGATATAGATGGTTTTTACTGGTTTTGACACGCAAGGATTTTTTATTCCATGCCCAATGATAGCTAAAATCACCTCGATAGCGGATTTTTGCCTTAATTAATTTCTGTTCATGCAGCACAGCGGCTTTAATATACTTAAAGCCAGACTGAGGTAAGTGCGCATCTAAGCGGGCAAGCTCAGACTGAGATGCAAATAAATAAATAGACTTTAAATCGCTACCTTGATTGAGGTAGCGGTTAACAGCAGCCTCCCCAGCCAATAATAATGAATCCCACTCGTATTGCAATATATCATGTAATTTCAGTTGCGCCGGGTAAGGATCATAGCGCACTTGAAAGGTATAAAACCGAGTGAATGTTTTATAGCTTAAATAGCCGCCACCTATAGCAACAGGCAAGGTTATTACCCAAGACCACAGCAACAACCGTAACCATGGCTTTCTTATATTCCACATAAATTCTCAATTGACTTAAACCGATTTGTACGACTATTTCTCACTAGCAAACACGCTTAATAAAGCATGTTCAGGAAAATGCGCTTTAGCCTCTTTTAATTTATCCAGTGCGTTTGTATCCTGCTCAAGCAACCATAAGGCTCGATAATAATATGCCAGTGCAGTCACATCGCGCTCATCTAATGTAAACCATTGCTTGGCCCAAAATAATAACTCAGCATACTGTTTATGGTTGTATAAATACTCGCACCATGCCTTTAATAACTGGCGTTTATGCCCGTATGCTCTATCCCCTTTTTGAATCGCTGAAAAATCCGTCTTTAATATTTCTGGCAATAAATCACGATGACCCTGGCTCAACCCATTAAGTGCCGTTTGCGCCTTATCTTGGTAATATGCGCTATAGCTTTGCACTGCAAAATGATCTATTTTAGAGGAAAATTCAGGAAAAAACGCAATTGCTAATAATAAACTACCAAACACTAAAGCAGCGCTTAAAGACAATAGATTTAGGATAATTTTATAATTTTTAACCACTCTAATAAAAACAATAAAGCGCTGTTTAACGGGCATTAATGTATCCACGATTTCAAGCTTAACGCCGGTTTCTCTAATAAATGCCATGAAGGAATTGCCAGGACGAGAGTGCAACTTAAGCTTAACCAAAAAAATTGATCAACACTGAGCGTAGGGTCTCGACTGATAATCAATTGCTGAATAGGAAAGGCATAAATATATAGCCCATAAGAATAATCACCCACTTTATTAGTTATATTTAACCAAGACAGATTATAAGCTACCCAAAAAACAAAATAAGGCAAACACAGGGTATATACGATGATTTTATAATCACTTTTACTCTGCACACAATAGACTAGCAAGGCTAATAATAAAATAAGCAACACAACACTAGAGGGTATAAAGTGTTTATATAGATAGGTCAGGCTGCCAATCATAAATAACAAGGCAGGATAATAATACAATGTATTATCAGAAATCAAAGGAATCAATACGGGACGATAAACATACATCGCTACCATCACTCCCGCTAGCAAAGCCATACGCCACGCCTGAATAAAAAAGCCCAATAAACCCAATAGAGCCACATATAAGTACAAACGCACTTCCGCTGGCAATGTCCATAATGAACCATTGACCTGATTAGGGAAAGTATTATGCATAAACACACCGGGTAAACTTAATTCTGTTTTAAGTAGCGACAGATTAACCCAAAAAAACTGATAAACACCTCGCTCTTTAAAATAATCGAGTCGATTTAACTCAGTCGCATAAGCCCCAATAATCAGCACTGAAAATAATAATGCCGCACATAATCCTGGGTAAATACGTAAAAACCTAGCCCAAAGAAAAGCTGTTATATTATTTCTATGACGATAACTACGCGTGACTAAAAAGCCACTAATAATAAAAAAGACATGTACACCAATATTACCTAACTGGCCAATAAAATAAGCAATCGGTGTATTTTGTGGGTGAGGGTGATGACCTGATAAACCATAACTATGTGTGTATAAAACAATTAATGCGGCACACACACGTAATAAATTAAAATTATTGTGTTTATTATCGGTGTAATCAGAAAAGTAACGCATAAATGCACTGTAGGGCGCGGCTTTAGCCCGCCTTTTACAAGGACGAAAAAGACAAGCCGCGCCCTACAATAACCCTAGAGTTGCTCTAGTTTTTGCTTGATATAGGCATCCAGTGCTTCTTCGTCGATTTCCATTTTATTCTCAGTTTTTAGTTTTTGATAAAAATCTTCCCGACGGCTTGCCCAGTTCTTTTTCTTTAAATCATCAATGATAAGCTCTTTCACTTCCTCAAAGGATTTAAACCCTGCGGGGAGTTTTTTATTGACTTTGATTAAATGATAACCAAATTGGGTTTTAATCGGCTCAGATATTTCACCTTCTTGCATTGCAAAAGCCGCATCTGAAAATGGCTTAACCATGCGCTCGCGAACAAATAAACCTAATTCCCCTTTATTTTTTTGTGCAGTTTTATCATCCGATTCACGTACTGCTAGCTCATTAAAATCGGCACCTAGCATTAATTCATTACGTAAAGACCGGGCTTTTTTTAATGCCTCATCGTCGGATAGGTCTTTTTTAGTAGAAATTAGGATATGCGCAGCATCGACACGCGCATCGACTTTGTATTTGTCTTGATTGACTTCGTATACTTGTTTCGCGTACTTACTATAGTCTCTATTATCAGAAAACTTGACCTGATCCAGTTTTAATAAAAACAGGGCATTATCAATCACTGCTTGTAGACGTACTGCATTAATGCCCTTTTTACCCAAGCCTTCCGCTTCAGCCATACGCGCCATCGATTTCTTTAAATACAATTGTTCCAATTGTTGCTTTAAGCGCGGCTTATCTTGTAATAATTGTTTTTGTGCCATAACAGGCGCTGTTTCTAATAAAACATCGACATCTACCGCCTCGACTTTTATAGCCTGTTGATCACTCAGTAGCTGCGCATGTGTCACGGAAACAAAACAAGTCAAAATTAAAACAGCTATTTTTTTTAACACGTCAAACCTCATATCTATCAAAAAAAAAGGGTGAAGCATTATGCTCCACCCTTCTTGTACTCATGGTATAAGCTTTTACAGCTTATACTTGATACTCAAGTGCTAGTTACTGAGCAACATACCACGAACTCTTGTAACAGACATTGGGAAAGTCTCACCCAAGTTCTGTCCATTTACAGTACCACGAGCAGATGCAAAACCAGCGAATGGTACACCTGTTGTTCCCATAGTTCCTGTTTTAGTAACCCACTGAGAAGCATATCTGCTATCAGTTAAATCTAAGTTAGTATCTGTAAAGTTGAACATACCCCAACCAAGAACAAAACCTGAATCCATAGTTACAGTTTGTGCATTATCAGAACCTAATACTGATGGGTTAGCGCCACCTGATGTTAGTGCTAAGATATTTACCTCTCTGTAGAAAGGAACTTTGACAGTTTGACCTTGAATTGGCGGTGAAAAGTCACCTTCTTCCGGAGTAGAAAACTGCTCTTCTCTATCAAAGTAGTTAAATTTAGCTTGCACATCATTATTGTTCTTTAAATATTTCCAGTAATGATTGCTGTCAATTTTAATATCCTTAGAACCTGTCGATGCTGAACCAGTGCTATATTGATAATCATTAAAGATAGCGTGTTTTCTCATAGGAGCAGAAACCACCCAATCAGTCGAAGTTTCACCCGCAATAAAATACTGATTAGAAAGGCTAGTGACCAACATTGCATTAGCAACAGGCATAGGGTTAATACCAGAAGGTACCGAGTTATTTGGTGCTAAGTTAGTATCATCTAAACCAAAGTCTCTTGCTACTGTAGCCCAAGTATTAGATACCATTGCAGTGCCATCATCAGACAATGCAGCAACTGTCGCTGTTGAACCTGATGCTAAAGAAGGCAACAAATAAAATGATGTATCCGAAGGTAAATAGTGCTGCGCTTTACTTGAGTAGCCATCTACCGTAACAGGCTCTGCAACAAAACCAGCAATATTGACTGTATCAATTAAGATAGAAGAACCGACTAAACCACCTGTAGGTGCTTTCAACACTTCAACAGCCGCTGAACCATAAAAACCAGCATTGTATGTTACACCTGTAGGCGCGGATGGGTTAGTCCAATCAGAATTAGCTTTAGCTCCACCTTGAGTAAACACATTATCTTTCCAAGCATTTTTAATGACGGCACAATCCCCAGGCACTCCATTAACATGCTCAATACCACTTGTAGAAGCAATAACGACATTCTTACCTTTACTATTTTTTGCCTTATCTCCATCAGTAGGGTCAATAATACCCATTTCAATGACTTCTAAATATCCTTCACGAACATCAGCTTTAGTAACAGAATCATAAACGTCAGCACCGATAAACTCTTTACCACCAGCAGGAATCGCTGGGTGCGTACAAGTTGTATCAGTCGTTTGCATAAGTACGCCACCGCTAGCCGTCTTCGTCAAACCCATAGTAAATACATCATATGGAGACATATAAACGTTAAAATCTAATACGTCATTTGAAGTATTTGACTCACGAAAACGAATTTTAATTACTTTAAATTCATCTTTCGTATTAGTAATATTAAACGATGTAGAAAAACCATTGTTTACATTATAGTAAGGAAAGACAAGAACTTGGCCACTTGCACCATTCTCAGCAAGAGTAACGTTAGTTGTCGCCGCATTTGCCATAGCCGACACGCCTAAAACCGCCGCAGTTACTGCCGCAATCTTTGTTTTTTTAAACATTTAAATCTCCAAAATAAAAATAAATATAAATTTTATAAAATTTATTGATCTGAAATATGATACCACTTCCCGGTCGTGGAATGCTGTAACCATTTTTCCGTGGCTTGGCCATTGGTTTCAACATAGTCAAATCCCAAACCAGGTTTAATTTTAACATAGACACGAACATCTACACTACATTTTTTTTGCTCACATTCAACTTTTTCTACGTCCACCTTCTGCCAGACACCTACTCCCTTGAATTGCTTGCGAAACTCAACATAGGGATGCAGCTCTTGATACTCAGGCGTTTCGTATGTGTAGGCAGTTTCCAGCTTCCCATCGATTAAAGCCGCCCATCTGTCATAGACTCGCTGACTCACCGCGTCTTCTGGTTTCTGTCCCATGAATGTAGCGCAAGCACTGATCATAAATGATATTAGAGCGACAAGCCCCAGCCTCGCTACTTGCTTTATCTGCAAGACACCTCCTAAAATTAAAAAATTAAACTGAGAATATACTTTAACTTAACTAAGTTACAGCCTGATTATAGTAGACTAATTTAAATTTACAAGTTTCTTGTTATAGGAAAATCCTTTTCCACTAATGTAAAAAAATCCTATTCCTTATATAAGGCAGGGTGACTAGGTGGCTCTAACAAAAAAAGCACCACACATTATACAATTTTAACACTTCACCCCAAGCGCCATTGGCCCGATATTAACACGGCCCGCGAAGGCACCCATCATGTCTCCTAAACAATTAATATAAGGTTATTTATTTATTTTTCAAGTTTTTCCCCGTACTTTGCCAACTACTAGACATTATTCAGGCGCTCACCGTCTTTATAATTGCTTGCATCTTCTTTTGATCTTAGCACCTGGATTGTTCCTATTTGCGCCCCTTTAGAATACGCTGCACAAGCCATCAACCCTATATTCTAAGTTGGGTTCACTACACCTTGGCTCGATTCATGCTTCCCCCTAAAAAGCAACTTAGCTTAATTTTGTATATAATACTGACGATTTCTTATTCAAAAGCCAAGAGCTTTGATGAATGACTAGGATGTAAGCTTGCCTTGCGCATACTTTAATTAATTTATGGCTTGTGACCTTCAAAAACAGCTAAGCCTTACGCCAACTTAAACTTCTCAATTGACCTTTCTTACACTATGTTTGACACCATTATAATAGGCGCTGGCTTTGCTGGCTCTGTCTTAGCTGAACGCTTGGCAACACAAAAAAAACAGCGCGTGCTGGTTATTGATAAACGCCAACATATAGGCGGTAATTGCTATGATCGCACCGATGACCACGGTGTTTTAATACATCAGTATGGTCCGCATTTATTTCATACCGATAATAAAGCCGTGTTTGATTATCTTAGTCAATTTACTCAGTGGCGACTGTATCAGCATGAGGTGCTTGGTTTTATTGATGGCCAGCAAGTGCCGGTGCCATTTAATCTTAATAGTTTGCATGCTTTATTGCCAGAGTCTTTGGCGACTTCATTAGAGAAAAAATTAATTGAGCGCTTTGACTATGGTACGAAAGTGACTATTTTAGAGTTACGTGAAATTAATGATGCCGAGCTTAAGTTTTTGGCTGATTTTATTTATGAGAAAATTTTCGTTAATTATACGGCTAAGCAGTGGGGCAAAAAACCTGAGGATATTAGCCCTGAGGTAACAGGTCGTGTGCCGGTCTTTGTTTCCCGTGATAATCGTTATTTTCAGGATAAGTATCAAGCCATTCCTACCCACGGCTATACCCGTATTTTTGAAAATATGCTCAATCACGCAAATATTAGCGTGATGCTAAATACTGATTTTAACGATGTCTTTAGTCTGAATTTAGATTCGGGTGCTATGCAATTATTAGGCAGTGAATTTAAAGGTGAATTAATTTTTACAGGCTTAATTGATGAACTCTTTAAGGGCCGCTTTGGCGAATTACCTTATCGTTCGCTGAATTTTCAGTTTGAGCATTTGCCTTGTGATCAGTACCAAGCTAAAACGACAATTAACTATCCAAATGATTATGATTTTACTCGGATTACGGAGTTTAAGCATATTAGCCAGCAGACTATTGCAGGCACAACTATAGTTAAAGAGTTCCCACAAGACTTTGAGCGCAATAATCCGCTAAAGAATATTCCTTACTATCCGGTTTTTACTGAAGAGAATAAGGCTATCCTAGATCGCTATTTGAATTTTTCAGAAAAATTTGAACACGTGACTTTGGTGGGACGTTTAGCTGAGAACCGCTATTATGATATGGATGATATTGTGGCGCGGGCTTTGGCTGTATTTAAAGATAAGTTCGAGCAGGGAACCTTAAAAAATGAACGTAGCGGCTTTAGAGCACAGCAGCTATTAAGTTAAGAGTAATAGCTGTGGGGCGCAGTGCTTTAGCCTGCCTTCGTAGCCTAAAATAGCAGGCTAAAGCGCTGCGCCCCAATAAGTTCATTCTTTATAGCCAAATTATAATGATTGGGTATGAGATTCCTAGAACCTAGCTCGCCTCTCAGTTAAAAAACGTATTCAGCTGTCTTTGTCCATTATTTGTTTGGCTCTCGACCACCACTTTAAATATAAGCAGGTTAAGCAGCTTCAAGGAGTTACTATGAAGTATCACTTATTCATTAAATTTTTCTTTCTTACCACCCTAGTATTTTCCAGCTTAGTCACTGGAAGCCCAAACCAAATAATGCCACGCATTATAGGTGGCACAACCTCTCAGGCAGATTTGTGGCCCTGGATGGCTGGCTTAACCCCTAAAAATGCTTCGGCTGCAGCGGTATTTTGTGGTGCCAGCCTTA